>LFIK01003467.1_pt1 | contig 12805 bp, 10 predicted proteins | sample 643401 | NCBI WGS metagenome assembly LFIK01 (sample SAMN03777447, study PRJNA286221) | soda lake metagenome | biome: soda lake; feature: Kulunda steppe; material: water; isolation source: sample T5-Br brine of Lake Tanatar-5 | place: Russia: Kulunda steppe | collected 2010-07 | reverse complement strand
CTCCCGCGCGGGCCGAAACTTTCTTCTACAATGCGAACCTTCTCTGCATCCGTCCAGCGCCGACGGCGGCCGGTATCGGTGACAGAGAGGATCTCGATTTCGGGTCTGTATCTATGCTCGGACATAGCGTCGGATTTAAACGCAAGACCTCACACCACAAAGACGGCCCTCGCCGGATGAATACGGAGGGGGCCGCTCGCTGCCCCAAGGGTCCGGTTCGTTGCGCGTGGCATGAATGATGACCGCCTTCACTGTGTCGCTGCGACTGCCATGCTTCGCTGCCGTCAGACGGCTTTCCGCCCTCTGCGATGGTGGGCATGGGTATGGCGTTGACGTGGCCGGCCCATAGCTGCAGTAAGGTCAGACTGTTTGCGCTGCCGTGTAGCTTTCCCGAAGCGGACATTCGGCACGATCCGCTCAGTGGTCTCAGGGTTCAATCCACAAAATTGACGTCATGCGGAAGATTCTGTGGGCGGTGTTTCACCTGCTCGACCGATCTGTGGACCTTGGCACCCTTAGGTATCCATCGCCTCTCCATGAAAGGAACACTTAGGCCAAGCAGTCTAGGCCGTCTCGAATTAGCTCGGTGGCGGCGTGGAACGATTTCGACAATGCTCCAACCGAAAGTCATTGAGTTATGTTGCTTCGCGTAAGCATTCGGCGCGACATATTTCTCATTTCGTCCCAGCACCAGATCGTTCACAGTTCGTGTCACAAACTGAAGCTCTGTTTCTTTCGCTTCCGAAACCATCCACGCGAGCGGGATCTTCGCGAGCGCAGATGAAGCTTCCGGGTAGCCTCCGCCTACATCGCCATGAACACCGCGAAACCAAACCTCCTTTGCATCCTGTGAAACGGGCTTCGAAGTGTCAAAACGGTTTGCCCTATACTCCTGTGTTTCAGGCCACAGCATTGGTTCGAACATCGTTCGGCGTTCGTCTATCGCAACTGCATGGCGCACCGATTGGACCGATGAATTGGTCAAAGTATGTGCATTGCTCCTGAGCCTAAGCCCAAACCTGCCGGTCTCTATGACCGACGCTACCGTATCAAAGAGACCAAGCATCCTGATCGGGGGCCTGTCCGCGCGAAGCGTTCGCTCGAATAGACGCATTTCGGCAAACGCATTTTCGGTGCCGCCCTCTCCGATCCGCTTGTAGGCGCGATACACGTAGTCAAGTAAGTTAAGGTTGCGATTCTCCATCAAGCCAAAGGTGTGGATGAAACCTGCAAGAACCCGAGCGGCATAGGCTCCTCTGGAAAACCCAAAGATGAAGATCCTGTCGCGGGCGCCATCTTCGTTTCGCTCATAGTTCTCAACCAAAAACCGATAGGCTTCCTTAACGTTTTTATCGAGGCCAAAGCCCGTCGCCAGACCGAAGATTTCAATGAACTTACGCCAGACCCCGAGCCAAGCCAGACCGATCGTGCCCACGCCCGGATCATACCAGACGATCTGGTCCTCCGATTTCTTGAGTATCCCGTACAGTCGAAGAACATTCGTCCTGTCAGCCGAGATTTCATTGGAGGTCCCGTCAAAAAGGATCACGATGTTCTTTGGCATTCTTCTCTCTCTCGGAAACGCTATTTGATCGGAGCGTGCATTAAGGGAACGATGCTGTGGCGAACGAAGAAATCGCACCCAGAATTCGGGCAAGTGTGGCGGGTCCGAAATGAAAGATCGGAGCCCTGAATATCTTGGGTGACGGCCACATCAGAATGACTAGCAATAAGGCGATCCCTCCACTCAGTCAAAACGGCTTTTGAGTCGCCTTTACGGTGATAGATGATTAGTCCGCCATGATCCCGCCCAAGCATAGCGGTCCCGTAGCGCTGAGATAGTTGGCTGAAGCCATCCTCGAGCCAGCCATAGTCTTTATGAACCTTGGCTTCACCCAACCACATAAAACGATCGTGCTCGACAATAAGATCACAGTGACCATTCACATGCCGGTCATGGATTGCAGAAATGCCCCCGGCCACGAGCATATCGGCGATCCGCATTGTGAGTTCGTCTTCACTTCGCTTCTCTTCCAAGCCCCGGGTATCGACCAATCGTGAGAAACAGAACTCGAGGCTCTCTTCCAGTATCTCCAGCCGTTCTTCATGCGTTGTGGCAAGTTGCCACCGCACTGCCCGTCCGGCTGGACTTGCTCCAAAAAAACTAACGTATTGGGAGAGGATCATGTCTTTGGCGGTCATCTACTCACCAGTCTTAAGGGAATAGAACACACGAACATGACGCATGGGTTCTTCTACAAGCTCGCCGGAAATTGGATGAGCAAGAACGCCGGTCTTCATCAAATCTCTAAAGTCTTCTTTAGATAGGTGCAGTTGCCCTTCGTAGGCGTCGTCTAAATAGCCGTGAATTTCAAGTATTGCACTCTCACGCGACGCCAAGATGCTTAACGCCGGTAGCAATAGCTCTCGATGTTTTTCGTTTTCGAGGCGTTCATAGAAGAAGGGTAGCCCCAAGTGAGCGCCGTCATCTTCGCTGAGGCCAGAGAGCAAATCAGTGATCGCCAGGCACGCCGATCGCATGTCTTCTGGAAGCCTAGAAGCTGCTAAACGATCTCTGAATTCTCCAATGCTCATGTAGACACAGTCATACGCTGCCTCTCTCCAGTTTAGCTTTTTTCCCAAGGCGGTCGATAACGAACTCGTAGTCGGTCGCACGGACGCAATTATTAATCTGCGCGCCTGATATTATCGGGCTTCCACCTGCGCCGTTGCCTGCCGGCCCAGACGCTGACAATAATAGAGAGGGCGCGTAGGTCACGGCGTCCTCGTGGAAACCCCATTCTACAGTGATCCGATAGATTGCGATGGCTTCCACGGCACCCTTGCCTGCGACATGGTATGCCTCCGTCCTCTGGTCCGCGTTAGCTCGACGACGCGGCATCTTCTCATCTTTGATGCCACCGGTTGTGGTTTGGAAGGTCATCTGCGTAACGGTACCCTCTGTCGCATCTTCATAAAATGGACGCACCGCTGGAAAGAGATTTACTGGCTTTTCAAGCTTTACGATGTCCCAGTTGTTCACGATAGCCTTGAGAACGGAGTGTAATCCATGTACGTCGGCCTCAGGAGTACCGCGCGGAAAATCGACGCGAATCTCCAGATAGTCTCGATCGTGCGGCATCCAGATCACGTGAAACATCTGGACCGGCTGTCTCTTGAGGCCAACAACTTCCTCAAAACGAGCTTTCATTCCTGCAGGATCTTCAAACTCGTGAAATGCAATTTCTTCTCGGGTCTTAATCCAGAACACCGATGACAACACGAGCCCAACACCATCCTCGTTGCTTTCAACCTTTACGGCATCCATCTCCCCGGCCCCTGTCGCCAATTCTTCTTCGGGCATCAGATACGGGTAGCTCTTGGCGGCAGGCGCTTCCGAAATTTCAGATTCTACCAGCTTGTGTTGGATAGCTTTTCTTAGCATTGGATCGACCGCATATAGCTTTGTAAATTTCTCTCCACAAAGCACATGTTCAACCAGCGCATCTTCCAGCGAGCCGAGATTGATCTGTTGGCCCGAAGTCTCAATTTTCTTGAGTGTATTATCCCAACCATGACTCGTTGAGATCCCGTTAGCCTGAAGTATTTTCTTGGCGTTCGTCCAATTCATTCGATGGCGAAGTGTGCGGAAAAGTTCTTCCATCTGCCCTCACTGTCTGTTCGGAGCGCCCCCAAAAACGCTGAAAGCTGCAATGTACCTTACCGCATAGAGCCCAACAATCTCACCCAGCTCAACCCCTGAGAACCTTAATGGACCAGAATCGCCTGGTTGGTCCTTGGTATCGCCGCTTTGGTTTGCCTATCTCAAGATTTTCGTCCATCCCGGCGTTCTGTAGAACCGACCCGGCACAATGCGGACGTTGGTGTGGGGCGCAGCGAGTGACCGCTGCCCGTTCATCACGTTCGCCACGACCTTCTCGACGCGTTCAGCGCGGGCCGGCGGCTGCGAACCTCAAAACATTCCTAGAGATGCGATAGGCGCGAGGTCGGCCAGGGACGCGACTGGGCAGCTTGTACTGGAAGCCACGCTCACCGCCGGGCTTGAGTAGATCCTGCACCTGCAGGAGATCGAAAAGCCGCCCGAGATCCGCCTCTGCCGCCTGTGCGATGCCCGCGACCGTGGGCGCGGTGAGATAGACGAAGCTGTCGTCGAACCACCCGGTCTCGCTGATCGGAACGGTCCCGTCCCGGTCATCCAGCGACACCAGAGCCTCGTCTCGCAGGAGATCCCGAACCGCAGTGGCCGCGCGGCTGAGCAGGGCGCGATCCTGCGCCGACAGCACGCCGCGGTGCCTGGCGATCCAGCTTTCGAGGAGCTGGGCACAGAAGGTCTTGAGCCTTTCCCGAAGCGGCTTCGTCGCCCCGGCCTTTTCGCTCGACATGCACAAGACTGCCAGATGCACCGCTCCATACATGTCGCCACAGGCCAGGGCCACGCGGTCGGTTTCAGCGTCGAGGGGGAGATCATCCGATCCCGTGATGGTCTTTTTGATCTCGTCTGTCCTCTCGCCCAGGTAGGTTACATGCGACTGTATCGCCAAGCCCCAGTCAATGCTCGCCCGCAAGAACTCCGGACCGAAGCTGCCCGCATGCTGCGCTGCGACCGCCAGGACCAGCTCGGGGTCATCCACCTCCCAGGATCGGCAGTCGAAATCGATGATGTTGCGCAGGTCCTGACCCGGCAGCGCTTTGCCGTCGCCGCCAAGGAGCGGGACCATGCCCGTCGACAGCACAACGACCCGGCCGGGACCGGCGGCGTCAATCCCGGTCAGCGCCTCGGCGATCGCCGGGATCTTGCGGTGATGACGCGGCTCGTAACCGGAGATCAGCACCAGACCGTCCCGGGCCTCTCGGATCGCCGCAAGAAGGCGCGACTGCGGTTCCGACCAGGTCAGGTGCAGCTCGGTCGGCTGCGCCCAGACACTCGCGGCGACCGCACGGCTCAGCCGGCCGGCCCCGTCGCTGCCGTGCAGATGCAGCAGGAAGGACCACGACTCGTCCGCCCTGATCGGCATCAGCACCGGCGCGATCGCGGCGCAGAGACCCAGCATGACGGCATTATCTGGCTTACGCCCGATCACCCCCTCGACCCACTTTGCAGCTGACGCGGCACGGTCAGCCTCGGCCATCGGCCGTGCCGTCAACCGTGGCTCCCCGGTGAAGAGGACGCCCGCCGCCTCGGAGTTTCCTGACCCGGTCAGGACCTCACCCGAGGGGAGGATGAACCGCTGGAAGTCCGTTCCAACCCATCCGGTCACACCGACCGCGAGGCTGACACGGTCGACTTCCATCGCCCGCAACAGATCGCACACCTCGGTGGGCTTGCCCCGGAGATCGAACCCCCGATCGACAAGCCCTGCCACCACCCGCGCCGGCGCTTTCAGCAAATCCCGCATCGGCAACACGGCGCTCTGCCAGTCCCCGTCGAAGGGACGGAAAGCCACGTCCAGGCTCCAGCCGGTTCCGTCGGCCCCGCGGGCCTGCGAGCGCACGAGGACCGGGCCACAGAGCGGTTTCGTGCGCCCAGCCGATCGGATCTGGTGGATCATGGGGCCGATCAGTTCATAGTCTTCCGGCAGGCGGGTGCGGACCTGCTCCAGCAGCGGATCGGCCCGCGGCTGCAGCGCATCTTCAGGCGTGATCTGCACCAGGGCAGGTCCCTTACGTTCCGTGGTCTTGTCCGGCATCCGCATCTCCTTGGCTGGTTTTGAGGATCAGGCCCGCCCAGGTGGACAGACATCCCCATATAGTCCAACGGTTTTCATATATATAACAACAATGTCCATCCATCCAAGTCAGGATCGTCTTTTTCACATCGCTTGATGAACGAGACCCACATCAGGCGCGCCGAGCGAGATGCGCGGACGCCTCTTCCGCCGCTCCGAGAGACCTGCACGATTGCTGATCCATGTAGTCCGTCGGTCTGTATATTTTATTGTCCGATATAATATCATTCTAAAACAATGCTGTACGCTTGACCTCTGCTTTTATATTTTTTCTTGATATGGTATTGACATCCTAAACAAGATCTCCCAGCTTTATCACATGGTCAACGGGCGCCCGATGAGCGGGCGAAGCAGAGGCTGCAACCTCTACCCCGCCCTGACCACAACGTGTCCGTAGGAGACCCGTCATGTCTAAGTTCAACTTAACCCGCAGCGCGGGCGGTTTCAATTCCGCGCTTCCCTCCAACTCGATCATCATCCAGCTCATTCGCGCTCGCGCTATGACCCGCGCACTGGTTGATCTGACCATCGCCGAACGCGACCTGGGCGATGAGACCGGCTTCGACCCGGCTCTGTCCGCCTATCAGACTGCCGTCGATGAGGCCCGGGCCCGCGTTCTCGGGCACTGCGAGGCGGTGTGCGCCCAGCCCCCCGCCTCGCTGCAGGCCGCCTCTCTTCAGCGGGTCGCGGCGCTGGTCGCGACCGTCGTCCGGTCCGGTGATCCGGCCGAGGTGGGGCACATCCGGGCCGGTCTCCACGTGGCCCGCTGGGTCTGGCAGCTGCCGGCCACCGTGCCGAGTCACGCCTTCTATAATTCGGCCCTCGAGGCCGCGGTGGACGCGCTCGGCGGCTATATCGACGGGTCCGACGAACCGCAGGACACGCCGCCGGCGGCCGTGCAGATGGAGATGGGGGCTGGCCCGGCGGCGGATAGGAAGGATCTCCCCACCGCCTATACGGAGGTGAGCCGCGCCTTCACTGGCGCTCTGCGCTGTCTCGAGGCCTCTGTCGCTGCTGAGCGGCGGATCCAGCGCGACGCCGTGAGCGACGTGTTCGCTCCGGAGGCCGCTGCGGACCTGGCTGCGGCAGAGGCCGCCCGCGAGGCTCTCCTCGCTTGGCTCACAGAGGTTGCCGCGCTGCCGGAGCAGCGTGATCTCGACCATCCGCTGCGCCTGCTGGCGAAGGGGCTTCACGCGCTCCTCTCGGTGGAGGATGACGGCGACCGCCAGCATATGCACGCGGTGATGGCCGGGAGTACGGATCTGCTGCTCGTGCGGGGGGATGCGCCCGCGGCTCGCCGGGTGCGCGCCCTGCAGCGGCGTTTCCTCAACGGCATCGCGCAGCTCATGTCAATGGAGGATTTCGGAGGGAGGGGATCCGGGCCGGAGGATGACGGCACGGACGACGCGCCCGGGCTCGCGGCCTGAGCCGCCCCGGACCTCGCAAGGGGGCCGCGGCCCCCTATTCCTCTTCCCGAACGATGGAGGCTTGCATGCCCCAACAACCCTTCCTGCCCGGCATCACCCTGCCGATCCGCCCCGCTGAGACTCGCGACGCCCGTGAGGCGCTAGCGGCCTACCCGGATATGTCCACCGAGGATCTCTGCCGCTATGCGAAGTGGCTGGGGGCCTCCGCCGAGATGACCGTCGATGCCCTGTTCCTGCGTCTCGGTGAGCGCGTCTTTCCGGCCCCCGAACACGAGCGGCACGATCGCGTGTGGATCCTGCCCGACGGCACGCCGCTGCGCATCCAGGTCAAGACGCGCCACACGCGGACGCCCGCCGGCGACTATGTCTTCAACCTGAAGCAGAGCTCGGAGCGGGGCGCCACTGGGCGTGGTCCGTATTCGGCGACGGACTTCGATATACTGGCGATGGTCGCGCTGCCCGAAATGGCCGTGCGCTTCACCGCCGACTGGCAGACGCGCCACACGATCTACGCGAGCGAGTGTCCGGAACTTCGGCGCAACCCGCGCGCCACGCTGGACGCGGCCCTCATGCGCCTTGGCTACACCCATGCCATCCCCGGTCGCCTTGACGGGCCGGCCTGGCTCGACCTCGCCGCCTGACCGGCCGGTCGCCTTCCCACCCGCAGATCCCTCCTCGGCCCGCCCCTCGGCGGCGGGCCGACGGCTACCCCTTTTCCCGGAGATTTCCCATGACGCAGCCCTCGACCTCCCCCTCGATCCCTCCCGCCACCACCCCGCTCACCGATACCCCGGACTGGGCCACCTTCGCCGCCCAGATCCGGGGCGGCTTGCTGTCCCGGGCCGCCAGTTGGGCCGTCACCGCCTACACCGCCTCCGACTTCACCGAGGATGACGGCACCGATGCCTCCGTTGAGGCGGCCGCCGACGCCGGCACCCGGCGCGACACCACTCTGGCGGACGCCGCCCGCTCCAGCGCCCAGAGTGGCAGCTGGGACCTCGATGACCTTCTCGACCAGATCGAGGCCGAGGCCGATGGGGCCGTGACCGGCTTCGCCGACGCGCTGCCCCCGGTCCCGGAGGACGCCACGGCGCCGCGTCGGCTCTACCGCCTTCGCCCGGAGGCTGCGCTGGCCGTGGTCCGTGTCGCCAAGACCTTCGGCTCCGCCGAGGCGATGGTCCGGGCGCTCGGCGCGCCGGGCGCTGTGACCCTGATCACCACCGCCGACCCCGCGCTCGACGCCCACCTCATCCAGCTGATCGAGCATGTCGCCCAGCCCCACGCGCTCTGGCCGAAGGGCGTGCCGATCCCCGTGGTCCTGACAGCCGAGAAGGCCGCGTCGACCAAGCTGGACGCGTCTGAGCCGGCAGTCAGTGCGCTCTCCGGCTCGCTGCGCCTGGCGCTCGAGACGCGCCGCCCGGCGGCCCTCGTCGCCCCGGCGGCTGGCACCGCTCCGAAGGCGCTTCGGGCGCTTCAGCCCGAGCCGATCGCGCTCGCACCCCTCGACCGGACGATGCTGGCGCAGCTTCTTGTCTACGCCTATCCGGAGGCAGAGGACCCCGGCGCCGCGCTTTCCGCACTGCCCGCCGATGCGCCGCTCGCACGGATCACCCCCGCTGATCTGCTCCTCGCCTTCCGCTGGCTCGACCCCGACCGCGCGGTCGCCACGCTGGCCGCCGCGCTAGCCCCAGAAGAGGTCGAGGGTGCCGGCCCGGGGCTGGCCGAGTTCCCGCTGCCCGACGAGGTCCGCGGCCCGCTGGAGCAGCTCGTCGATGACCTTCAAGCCTGGAAAGCGGGGAAGATCCCCTGGCGCGACGTGAGCCGTGGGATCCTGCTCGCCGGCCCTCCTGGCACCGGCAAGACCGAAACTGCCCGCCAGGTCGCACGTGAGGCAGGAATCGGCATGATCGCGGCGTCGCTCGCCACGTGGCAGGCGCGTGGGGAGCGCTCGTCCGATCTGCTCCGCGCGATGAAGGCGGATTTCGCCAAGGCCGCCAGCGAAGGACCCTGCATCATTTTCGTCGATGAGATCGACGTCTTCGGGGACAGGAACCGCCGGGATCACAATGCCTCCTGGACGGAATATGTCGTCGGAAGTCTGCTGGAATGCCTCGACGGCTATGCGGCTCAGGAAGGGGTCGTGGCCATGGCCGCGACCAACCACATCGACAGGGTGGACGCGGCTCTGCGCCGCCCCGGCCGCTTTGACCGCATCCTCCGCCTGGGCCACCCCACTGCAGAGTTGATGCCGCAGGCGATCCGCTGGCAGGCGTGGCCGGACCTGCGCGACGCCGACCTCACCGCCATCGCGGCGCAGTGCGTGGGCATGAGCGGCGCGGATGTCGCGGGCATGGTCCGCGCTGCACGCGCAAAGGCCCGGCGCGCAGGCCGTCCGCTCTGCGTTGAGGATCTCTCCGCCGCCCTCAGTGAGCTCCGCCCCCCGATGGGGGAAGCCCTGCGCTGGCAGGTCGCGGTGCATGAGGCCGGGCACGCCCTGGTCGGCGCCGCCACCGGCATCGCGAAGCCCCACCTGCTGGCGCTGCAGGGCGATGGCGGCGTCACCCATGCGGAACGGCGCGTCATCCACCAGCGGCGGTCCGAACTGGAAGCCGCGCTTGCCCTCGACATGGCCGGCCGCGCGGCGGAACGGGTGGTCTTCGCCGAGGCCTCCGCCGGGGCCGGGGGCGCCTCGGACTCCGATCTCGCCCGGGCGACGACCATGGCCGTCGCGATTGAAGGCAGCTGGGGACTTGGCGAACGCCTCAGCTGGCTCGGTGACCCCGAGACCATCGCGGCCCGCTTGCGCCTCGACCCGCTTCTCGCGGCCCGCGTCGAGGACCACCTCCGCCGCGCCGAAGACCGCGCGCTCCGCATCTTGCAGGCCCAGCGGCCGGTCCTCGAGGAGATCGCCGCCGCGCTCCGCGACAAGAGCATGCTCACCGGCCCCGCGCTCGAAGAACTCATGGCTCAGGTGAGGCCGGAACCGGCACAGCCCACCCAAGGCGAGAGGGCACAGGAGATCCCGACGGAAGCGGACCGGACCCGGCTTGAGGGCGAACGGCCGGACAACCGGGATGCGGACTGGTCCGCGCCCTACCAGCCCCTCGATCGAGCCGCCTGATCCGGTCCTGCCCCGCCCGCCTGTATGATCCCCGTGCAGGCGGGCGGCGAGGTCAGCGCCGAGGCGAGGACCAAGGAAGCCTCTCGGTCGCTCGCAACCATCCATCGACCCAGACCACAAAAAAACCAGACAAAAGCGCCGCAGGCCCCCGGCCCGTGCGATGTCGCGGCGCGCCCCCTCGCGCGCCCCGGGCGCGCGCTCTTGATCCATGTGAAGGATCCAGAATCCTCACATCTCAATACGCCACCGCACTCAAACACCCAAAAAAACCAAACACAGCGCCGCAGGCACCCCGGCCGCGCCGACGCGCGGGCGGGCCAGATCAGGATTGACCGACCCGGATCGAGACATCCCTGCCGTGGAACGGGTCGACCCCATGCGAGATGGTGAAGCGTCCAGCCCCATCGGGAGCGGCTGCCAGACGCCGTTCAGGCCAAGCCAGCACCGCCTCCGGGCGAGGTTATCCACAAAATCCGGACCCGCGATGGCATCCGGCACGGTCGAATTCCCCCAAACCGAAAATCCGAGTCTACATCACCCTCTGAGACGCGGGGGCACCCCGCAGCAGGTTGATCAGATCGAAGTACGGTGCCGGAGCCCCCGGCACCGCAGGGGAGACCGCGGCCCATGGCACGCGACCGGGAGAGGCAAGTCAAAGGACGGGATGGCGTAAAGCCAGCGCCGCAGGATGACATGCCGCCCGGAACCAACGCGACGCGCCGGGCCGACCACCGTTTCAGGACCACCGCCACCGCCCAACCGGACCGACCCGGCGGCCGCCAGCCGCACGGGCAGAGATCCCTCGAGGAGCGCATCGAGAACGCCCTGCGCGTGGTGGCCGAGCTGCTCGAGCAGGACGAGGCCTATCTGCCGATTTTCATCCGACTCGAGGCCGAACGCGACAAGCTCGATGCCCGCCGCGCCGCCCTCGACCGCGCGCGGGCCGTCCTCAGGGAAACGCCCCCTCGATCGCGATCCGGGCCAGCTCCCCGGCCTTGAAGACAAGGCCACCGCCCTGGCCGTATTTCTGGCGACCGAGGGAGTGCCCCATCAGCTCGCGGCGGATCCGCTCATCGATCCGGCCCCGCAGCATCCGGTCCTCGAAACTATGACGCAGGCTGTACATGACGTGGCTCTCGCTCTCCATCAGCCCGTTTTCGCGCAGGTACTTGTTCACCGTCGCCGACAGGTTCGCGGGTTTTTCGCGGTAATGGGGAAAGCCAGAGGGAAACGCACGGAACACTTCGAGGCTGACCCCGGTCAGCGGGATCTCGCGCCGCGAGGTCTTGTTCTTGATCTGGCGGGTCTCATCAGAGGCGATCACCAGGTGGGGCACCTCATGATCGAGCCGGATCCGGCCGGCCGTCAGTCCCGCCGCCTCGGATGGACGGTAGCCGGTGTTGATCATCCCGACCAGGATCGCGCGGGCCTCGTCGTTCAGGCCCGAGAGCGAACCCGTGGCCAGCAGTTTCTCCCGAATCCAGTCATCCGAGAAGGGGATCCGCTCCGCCTTGTCGCCTTCCTTCAGGGTCAGCTTGTGCAGGGGCAGATCGAGACCAAACCCCTTCAGCTCATCTACGGTCCGAAGGACATCGGACAGGTGGATCAGATCCTTGTTCGCCGAGTTGGGCGTCAGGTTTTCTTCCGCGATCCGCTCCAGCCACCAGGACCGGAAGTCGAGGAAATCGGCCCGCCTGAGGGCGGCGACGGACCGGTCGCCGACCACCTCGATGAAATTCTGGATGGCCTTTTTCCGGGGGTTCTCCCAGCGGCGCTTCTGGTCGGCGCTCTTGCCCCGCACCCGGTCGGGCGTCAGAGCCCAGTACACGGTCAGCGACTCGGAGACGGTCATCGAGGGCACCTCCACCGTCCCGAGCACCGCAGGGGCCGCCACCGCGTTCAGCGTGCCGTCGCGGCGCTGCAGCACCTCCACCCGTGCGAGCAGGTCTTCCAGCGGCAGATCCTCGAGATCGCGGGCGGGTTTGTAGGTCAGCCCATGGCTGGCGGCGATGGCCCTTGCCGCCTCGAGCCGGGCCACTCCATCCTCGGACCGGCCCGCCAGCCGCGCCTCCCAGCCCGCAACGAGGCTGTCCCAGACTGCAGGGGCCTTCTTCGCGGCCTGCTGGCGCGAGTCGGTCTTGAGCGACACCCAGACCTCACGCCGATCCTCCACCGAGGCGAACCGGGCCGGTACGCGCCGCCGCAAGTGCCAGGTTTTCCCCCGCATCATCAGCTGCATCACACCCCTCCACATCCGCCCGTCGTGTAGCAAGATGTGTAGCAGAAACTGGCGATTTCAAGGGGAAACCGTGATCGAAAAGGCGATCGATTTTCCCTAAATATATGATTTTATTTCACAATTTAAGATTTCTGACTTTGGGATAGTGGCGGAGAGACAGGGATTCGAACCCTGGGACCCCGTGAAGGGTCAACGGTTTTCGAGACCGCCCCGTTCGACCACTCCGGCACCTCTCCGACGGGGCGGAGATAATCGCAACAGGGTCAGGGTG
>LFIK01003466.1_pt1 | contig 12806 bp, 19 predicted proteins | sample 643401 | NCBI WGS metagenome assembly LFIK01 (sample SAMN03777447, study PRJNA286221) | soda lake metagenome | biome: soda lake; feature: Kulunda steppe; material: water; isolation source: sample T5-Br brine of Lake Tanatar-5 | place: Russia: Kulunda steppe | collected 2010-07 | reverse complement strand
TGAGAATCGGGCATTGCGGCGGCGGCAAAAGCTTGCAGAGTGAGGTTGGGCAGATGAGAAGAAGGGGGGGGGGACGGCCAAGCAACAACCGATGGCTGGGAGATCCAATGAGATAGCTGAGACATATGACCGCGCATGCACCACACGGCTGCACATGACCGCGCATGCACCACATGACCGCGCATGCACCACATGACCGCGCATGCACCACACGGCTGTGGAGCTCGTGAACAGGAGCATAGTCCAGCAGGGACGAGGAGGCGATGATAAGCCATGGGGCAGAGGAGGCAGACGTCCCAACCAGAGTGATGTGACTTGATGACTGCAAGGGGATGAGTCGAGACTGGGCTCGCAGGAAAGGGGCTGGGGAGCATTCATGTGCTACGTGGGTGTGCACAAACCCTCCCTGAAGGCATTCTGCGGTCATCAGTCGGTGCTCCATTGCCGTACGTCAGTCATGGAAAGCCTTCAGGGAGGCATGGTGAAGGGCCAACAGCCGGTCGTGGAGAGTGCTTTGCAGCCAACAGCCAGTGCTCCAAAAGTACCTTGCCCCAATCATGCAGCGCTCCCAGAGGCCGCGGGGCAGCAGACGCGCGGGTGCAGCCAGCACGTTGCAGCATAGGGCGGCAGGTGCTGCGATGGGGATGTGGGTTGCAGGCGGACGCAGGCAGTGCAGGCAACGCAGGCAGTGCAGCTCAGGCTTCAGTGGTGGCATGGCGCCACCAACGTGGGCCTGTGGCCCCCTCCCCGATCCTGGCATGCACACACGGCTCTGACATGCGCACACAGCTCTGGCATGCACACACGGCTCTGGTATGCACACACGGCTCTGGCATGTGCACATGGCTCTGGCTCTAGCATCTCTCAAGATACTGCGGCAAAAGCAGGCACGCAAATAAGGTGCGGCACAAGGCAAAGATGACACGCAAACAAGGCGCAGCACGTGCACACACGTACACGCGCACACATACACACACGAGGAATGACACACTCAGGGCATGCGCACGTCAGCCATCATCGGCATGCAAACACGCGGCAGGGCCCCACACATGCGCTGCGCCTCACGCATCCCCCTGATCCCACAGCGAGTCCTGCACGCCTCTCACTCACCACCCTAAGCGCGCAGGGCGCCCTGCCCTTTCTACAGGAGCAACACCACGCATCAGGCACGCGAATGCACAGGGGCCACCACACCGCCACGCAGCAGGTGTGCCTGCCCGCCGCACCTTTGTCTGCCTTGGCGCAGCCGTCCTGGCTGCCTTGTAGCGCTGACGCGGCCACAGAGGACTCGAGGGGGCGGGGGATAAGGTGCCGCAAGTATGCCCGCAGGAGGCTGTAGTAGGGGTGGGTGTGAAGGGGCGTGCCGTGCGCACCATGGTGCAGACCTGGAGGCAAGTAGGGGGCGCAGCAAGTCTGCAGCAAGTGCGGGAGTGGGGATGGCTGCAGCGGGGCATGCACAGGCGTGGGCGCGTATGAGATCTAACGTGCTGTATCGTACGGACTACACTTTGGCTGGCGATGACCAGCAATGAGCCACAGTCAGCCGAGCGACCAGGCTGGCGGTCAACCCCTCTGACGGCCGGGTTGAACGCCTCCTTAACAAGCCATGAGCGCAGAGCCCATGCGCTTGTTGTCAGACACGAGCTGGTCTGCAGGTGCTGGCTTCCAACATACCAGTGATGAGCGTGGCGCCCATGCGCTTGCCGTCGGGCATGCGCGTAACAGCATGCTCACGCATCCATGCATGCGCCGGCGATGCATGTGGCCCCCACACGCCCGTGGTGTCGAGCGCTCTTGAACCAGCATGCTTGCCCATGCATGCACGCACCCGTGATGAGTGTGGAGCCCATGCGCTTGATGTCGGACACAAGCTGGTCTGCAGATGGCAAGCCCCCCCAGTGGGCCGCCTGCCCCAGCAGCCCTAAGCCGCCCCCACCCGCGCTGCGGCCCCCTCCTGCGCCCACGCCTGAGGCCGCGCTTTCGCGTATGCTGCGCCCGCCACGCAGCACGTAGAAGGCTGTCCAGAACATGAAGTACTCAAACACGCTCAGGTATGTCTGCACGGCAGGGGAGCGTACGGCAGCGCACCAAAACAGGTCAGACAGTCGAGCAACTCTGGGTTGAAGTGGGGAGCAAAGCCGCAGGGGGTCATGCAGTCATGGACTGCAAAGCACGAGGGCAACCAAGGAGCAGAGGAGTGCAATTTAGAGAGACCTTGCCCCCACGTCCAGAATTGGCCCGTGCTCAGAGGGTGGGGATGATCCTGTGCACATTGTTGCTGAGGCGATCGTCGACATCTCTGATCCATGTGAGGCTGAAATCGTCATTGATCCATGTGAGGCTGAAATCGTCATTGATCCATGTGAGGCTGAAATCGTCATTGATCCTTGTGAGGCTGAAATCGTCAGTGATCCATGTGAGGCTGAAATCGTCATTGAAACACCTCAAAACAGGCACTCATGGCTGACTTGTACTTGACTGAGAGGACCAATCAGAGCCATGATCTAGTAAACCTACTCAGATGGCTTTTAAAGACACGTAACAAGACACCTCTTTTAAGAAGGGGTCATTGCATTATTTACTATAGGAGGTATGACTGGTGCAGTTTTAGCTAATGCTGGCGTAGATTTATAAGTACATGATACCTACTACGTCATTGCTCTTGTAACACACACACACACATGCAGACACAGACGATCATATACCTGGGGGTTACCAATTGCATTAAGTACCAGGTGGCCCCGGTACTGAGGCCATTGCTCGAGCTCGCATCTGCCAGCGTGCGTCTTCAGCAGCTCCTGCAACAGCAGCCGCGGAAGCAGCAGCAGCAGCAGCAGAGAGGAGTGGACGTGAGGATGCAGCGGAAGCGGCTGATGAAGCTGAGACTTTGCAGGGTCCAAGGCAAGGGCCTGGCATGCAAGGCCGCGCTCAGCGCCAGCAGCAGCACGGGGTGCAGCCTGCGTACGCTTAACGAGATCAGCAGGTGCGGAGCAGCAGGAGCTCCGGCCGGAGCCAACGCCACAGCCCACGCTCCCCAGATGATGGGCAGCATGTGTTCAAAGGAGAGGCTCACCAGTCCAGCTGCGGCGGGCACTGCAACAAAGGCCGTGCGCCTGCACCGCCAAGGGTCGGCTTGTAGCACATGGGCGTTGTGCAGGCACATGCTGCAGGCCCCCACTCGCACGGAGCTGGCTCTGTCTGGCGGTGCAGGAGCCATGCCGTGCTCACAAGAGCCCGACAGCCGTGTGGGCGCTATGCACGAACATGCTGCAGGCCCCCTCGGGCACGGAGCTGGCTCTGTCTGTTAGTAGCACAGGAGCCATGCCGTGCTCTGCCAGGGTAGGGATGGACAGAGCTGCCAATGCCTTTTCGGCAAGAAGCGAGGGTCTTGGCTAGGACAAGCATGCTTGTGACTGGGGTGCTGCTGCATGCGCAGGTAGGGCCCGCTGGGATTGGCGCTACAGGTGTAGCCTGCAAAGGCTAAATTAGCATGCGGACACAATGAGGGCACGTGTCTTTTTTTGCAGTGCACCCAGGCTCTGCACAGATGCATGGATCTGCGCGGCTGAAGCGTCTGTTTGCCTGCTTGATGTGAGCTCAGGGGAACATGAATGGGAGACGGACATGTGCACGCACGCGCGCACGCAGTGTTGGGCGCAGGCAGAGTTTGCAGGCTGAGGGGTGTCGATCGGTCACGCACCTGTGTGTGGGCAGGCAACCGCTCCAGGGGGAAGATGTACTTGATGAGTTGGTCCGCGTCCGCGCTGAACATGGCGCTCATCAGCCTCCCTACACCACAGGCAGGGTAAAAAGCGGTGCCCATCAGTCACACATCAAGTGCCAGGTCAGCCATGAGTCGCACATCAAGAGCTGGGTCAGCCTCCCTGCACTGCAGACAGATCAAAGTGGTACTCGTGACCCTCGCTGCACTGTAGGTAGAGCATAGTGGCACTCGTGACCCTCCCTGCACTGCAGACAGTGTAAGTGAGTGCATAACACAAGCTGGCTTGCATCACGCTCAGGGTGAGTGAGAGGGAGTCCATGGCGGGCGTGCAGCATTGGCTGACTGCTCGAAAGCGCATCAGTGGCGGGCTCGCAGCTCTGGCAGAGTGAGTGAGAGCGAGCAGGGCGCCGCGCAAAGCCTGTCTATGTATCCTTGCCAGCTGCAGGGAACCTGCGCACGACCACAGCATGCACCTGCAGGTGCTGCGCGGCACATGCATCTTGCTTGGGCACCCGCAGGTGCTGCACGGCACATGCATCTTTTGCTTTGGCACCCGCAGGTGCTGCACGACAGGCCTGCGGCTTGAGCACCCACCTCAGGTCGAACAGGCCCTGGCTGCCGCCTCATGCCACATCCAGAAGGCTAGAGGGATTTTGATTCAAGCAGGGAAAGGGGTGATAGGGTGCTGGCAGGTTGTCTTGGCAAGGCAGTAGCTTACCTGTGGGGGACAGGAGGCTGACCAGGGCCCGGGCATCTTCTTCTTTTCCAGCCTACAGCCATGCATGCAGCATCCAAGCCAGGCAATTTGTACCCAAAATTTCTCCAAAATGAGTAACAGGCAGTGGTACCTTGAGGTGGGAGCTGCCTGAATGGGTGAAAATGCAGGGCCAAGGCCCCATTGACATCCTGACTGGTCAACACGGCTCTCGGACGCAGGCCTGGGCCTGACCCGGCCGTTGGTGAAGAAAGCAAGGCAGATTGAGAGCAGACTTTGATTCCACAGGGATGCTGCGCACACAACGTGCAGCACAGAGCTGCTTACTGCAGCATCTCTTGCGTCTACATCCCCTGATCAGGAGAGGCATGTCCCTACCTTGGTGACAATGTTGAGCCAGCTGGCCTCAAAGTCATCATAACCAAAGATGCGCTTCAGCAGGTTGGGGAAGCATTTGTCAAAGAACCCACGCAAGTTATCCCTGCACGCCAGTGACACGTTGAACACATTGAGGGTAGCTGCGCGACCCATTCCCTCCTGAGCAGAGAACTCGCTGTGTGCATGTTTTGGGAACCCTGTTAAGCATCCTTCTCTACCATTGAAAGACATCAGAAGGCCATCTGCCCACCTGTTGTGCACAATACAATCTTCCACTGCCCAACATGCCTTCCTGACTGCCCCCACTTGCGTGTGAGGCTGATCAAGAATTCTATTCAAGGTAACAAAAGGGTCCCTGCCTCCACCTCCAAACATGCCGCCAATCAGCTGTTGATCATGGGTTGACCCTCCTTCATAACGATTAACGCTAGTTTAAATTTTTAATGAAAGAGGGAAAATACATGAATTGTTGAAAGTCGGTGTGTGTGCAGATGGAGTGAAGGTTTTAATTCAGCTAGCCAGAACGTCCACTCTTATTTCATGCAACAGCCTTATCACTTCGTCTCTTGGTCTTAACCTCGTGCAAGCTTTACTTATCATCAATGGTGCGCCCTCCCTACAAAGAGGGCCCTGGTCACGCGTTTGCCATGGATCCTTCCCAGATACATGTATTTTGAACTGAACTTGACTATCCACATGACGTTATCCACAGCGTGGCATGCTGCAGACTTCGTGCCCACACCCTACGAGTTGAAACATGATCTAGACTCACAATACTTCCCCTACTTGTGACTTGTGCAACGCTTATGACGTGCAAGATGAGCAGTATGTCCTCTTTCACTGCACCCATACACGCGTGGTCTCTCTCCATGTGTTATGGTCTCTATTTCACCTCGCAGGTTTTGACAATGTGTCTGCTTACATGAGCCAGAACGACAATAAGCTGTTTTTCTTCCTTCATGCACTTATTGCTTCTTATGAGCAGGCTAGCAGTCGCACTTCTTGACTGAAGGCCTTTTGTCACACCAGATAAGTGCTGCAGCCAGAAGTGCCACTTCTGTGTGCTGCACTATGTGTTCAGTTGGTTGGAGTTGGTTGGCTGAGTACTTGATCGGTTGGCAGTATAGCTATCGCTGTATTAAAAGCATGAGGTGTTGTTGTTTGGTTATTTCTAGAGGCTATTCTGCATGCTGTCACGCCAGATTAGTGCAGTGCCAGATTTATGCTGCATTATGACCCAGAGGTTGGTTGAGTCAGTTGGAGGAGTATTTGAGCCTGTTGTCAGCTCAGCTACAGCTGTAATTGAGCACGTCAAAGACGAACTCGCATTAATACCTTGCTTTCTCCTAGCGACCTTGTAACATGTATGCCAGGGAGTAGACCCCTCTTGCCCTTAGGGGGCAACAGGCGTGGCAGCGCCCAGTCCAGTTCAGTCCAGTCCAGTCCGTCCAGTGTGAGTGCAACCAACAGCAGCTGCATCCAGCGCTGACTTTGCCTATTTGCAGGCTGAAACAAGAGAGAGAAGACATGTAGGGAAGGATAAGGGTATCTGAGGCTCCTCAGTCTCATTCGCGGGCAACCTGTTGTCTGCTTGGTTGTAGAATGTCGCTGTCCGCAGCCAGTCCACACACCACATTTGCTCAAATACCTTGGTTATGGTCATGCTACGATTCTTGATTGGATGCAGCAGTCTCTCGGCGCAACAATGCAACAGACTCTCAGCCTGACACTTTTCTTGTAAACTCACCGTAAACCCAATCTGGTGCAAGCACGAGGCACCTACAGCTCCATGGGAAAGACAGTGAAGCCGTGTTAATAGATAGGAGACCATCCACCCAACCGCATGGAATGGCTTTAGTGCCTTGGTGGCTTGGTGCGCGCTTATATTTTTGGTTTGGGTTGCAGGCCTTTTAGGCATCAGCTAAGCTGCCTTCGTTCGGCGGATACAGCTATGTAACCTATCCTAAACTTGGTGGCTTGGTGTCGATAAGATATCTTCCGATCTTACATCCAATCAACCAAAATGTCCATGTTCTCAAACCTTCCTTAATTGTATCATTATGCACCATCATGCACCTATGACCATGGCTGGCTCCTTTCCTCACAGACCCTGGGCGGAAAGCAGGGTCTTCAGCTCTCCAGAGGCAGCTTTAGCAGCCTGCAGTCGCACATGTCATCAGGTGTTGACCTTGAGGAGTTTCATGAGAGACCCCTTGACTCGTACACGAAAAGATGAGTCCTTTTGTAGTGACGCAAACACACATTCAGGCTTCTTTCCTTTACCATTAACTTGTAGCGGCAGAAATTGAAATTCTAGCAGATTGCTGCATGCTGTTGGATCCATTATCACGGATGCAAGATAAGCAATCGCTGCCAAAGCTGGGCCAATTGGCGCCCTGCACTCACAGTATCGTCTCCACCGCCAATGAACTTGCCCCCAATGAAAACACGAGGCACAGAGCGCCCTCCGGTAATCTGCAGAATTCATCCAGGGTACACAAGCTTGATCTAAGTAAAGTCAATGTTCTGTGCGTGTAGAGTTTGTTATGTAGCTTGTGGTCCATCGGCACACTGTATGTACTCAGTCCTTTTCGACATAATTCATGCTCTAAGCGCACAACCATTAGTCCTCCCTGAAAATTGGTTGCAAGTATCAAAATGCCGCATCTTACCTCAGCAAGGGCGTCCTGGACCTCATTGCAGTCAGGCCTGTTCTCGAGCTGCAAGCATGAGGCATACTTCTTGTTTCAGCCTGTGCCATTCAACACTAAAAACAAGATTGTACGTCAAGATTCGTACGTCGCAAAAACGACGAGTACGCCTAATGTGTGTGTGTGACGTCTTTACTCACCTCAATACATGTGAATTCTTTGATGAACTGCTTCAGTGCATTCTTGGCCTTGGTGCAGACTGCAGCGTGCAGTGTGCAACCTCAAATCAGGTGATTTCTTAGTGCACCTGTGCTTGAAGATAGGCGCTTCAAAAGATTTGTCAGGCACGGAGATGTGCAGCCAGCTCAAAGAAAGCAATCACGTGCAGGTCGCTTGCTCGCAGTAAACAAGCATGGATACGAGAAGGATTGTTGAAAACCATATGTACGCAGCAGATTTGCCAAATTCTGTGTCAGTTTTGCCAAAGTACACAGTTCTTTGCTGTATTCAGCAACCCTAGCCACGAGGCAGGGCAGGTGAGATATCTCAACACATGCTAGCATTACAAAGCAAGCAGCGTGCTTCCACACCTTCCACAAACAGACTGATCAACCAGATATGTTGTCCACTCACAGGGGCAGTAGGTCTTGGAGAATACGACAACTTTGTTGTCGGCAATGGCCTTCTCCACAAACTGCTTGGCGGCCATACTGATGTGGTGGTCACCTGCAGTGTAGGCAGGGGCAAATCTACTTCACTGCACACCTCAAAGGTACATTGAGGTACCTGTATACTCAAGTGAGGTGCACATGGCATTGATTAAATCGTTTGTTATTGCATGGAGTTGCACAGACCTGCCTGATTTGATGAGTTGAATGCGCATACATGCTTATCCCGACCAGGATGCTTCCTCCCCAATGGTGCTTCAGAGCTACAGGCGCCCAGTTTGAAGTTCACTGATACTCAGCACATGTTTGCTTGCTTAGCAGACAAGGATCAAGTTGTGGGAGAGCACAGGCACCAATCTATGGCAGGAGACCTAAACCAGGAGCGCATGGTCTCAGTGCACCATGGCCAGGCAGTACTAGTTTGTGTGCATGTGCAAGGAGCAGGTCATCAACCACGCATCAGAGGACAGCGCAATTCACAGGCTAATCTGTGAGATGCCTCGGATTCCCTGACGTCGTACCAATATTCCCTCTCTTGTACGTGAACTGAATACGTGAAAAGCATAGCGTGTCCCACGTACCTGGTCGGAATGAGAATGAAAAATCAAAATTAGGTATTCGAGTTTGAGAAAATCGAAGTCGCAAACTGTCAAAATCTAGGACTACCCAGTTACATGATCGGTAGTCCAAATATTAAAGCACAAAATGCACCTACGTTCCTTCTGAAAATTGTTGCTTGTATTTCTTTATCAAGCATTGTGGGGTGCAGGCCAGAGCTTGAGCCAAGCTGCCCTGATCGGCAGGTACAGCTATGTAACCTAACTTTGCATATGCCCATATCTCTCTTTGTTTCTTGCCTTGTATAGGCTAGTAAAACACACGTTTAAACCTGCAATCACTTCACTTCTACACCAGGATAATCCGGCATTAATAAGAGTACAGTGGTTCAAACGTAAAACTGGTGCAGCATGCATATGATAGGTACTACAGGTGAGTAGTAATACCTGGGACATATCCGATTTACCACTCATTGCGCCCAGCTTCCTCGTCAGCTGGCTGCAATTGAGCTGAGTAGCCATGGACAGGCTCTTCTAACTTCAGCAAGACTCGCTTCCATCACCTGTGCCTCGCTCATGTCCTGTATTGCGAACAGGGAAAAAAAGTGCTTCTCAGCAACTTTGGTTTTGTTGACAGGGCATTCTCTGAGGGACGGAAATTGTTAAGAGCATGGAGCAATGTAGGTTGTTGGGGGCATACCGATGTGTCAATGACGACAGCATCCTCTGCTGCTTTTAATGGTGCGGTAGTACGCTCCTGGTCCCGCTTGTCGCGCTCTTGCATGTCCTGCATATGATGCGTCCATGATAAGCAGGGGCAACACTGGCTCTGTTACATCAAAGGGCCTGCAGGTTACCATGGCGAGCTGCACACCAGCAGCGCAGAGTACCTCCACATGTGCCTTGAACACTCACGGCAGAAACGGGCTTAGCTATTCTTGTTCACCGTATCAAAGGACCAACTGGACTCTCCTCAGCTGCGTCTGTTAATGAGGGCAATAAATTATTCGTCACAGGCCACATTCACGCAGTGTTGTGCGTGTAGAGTTGCTCCTTGGCAATGGGTCTGAAGCTGTTGAAGCCAGATATGCAGTGATAAAAGAGGCTACCTTCCCAATCTTGGCGCGTGCATGCTGTACGCTGCTGCACACCCGCAACGCTTGTCCCTGTTTCACCGCGCTATGCTGTTGGCAACCAGCACCACACACTGTCAAGCTCAAGAGGAGGGCCAGGCCTGCCCTCTGCCCTCCTCGCACACTCTGGGCAGGGGAAAGATGCAGCTTGGCCAACAACAAAGGGCAGCAAACATGCAGAGCGGCCAATAAGGACCAACGTGTAGGATGACCAGCATGGAGCGCACCTGCAGCACCTTCTCAAATGTGGCCTCCTGTGCCTGGCTCCCGCCCCTGGCTTTGAGCTCCGCCAGCCTCCGTTGCGCACGCACCTGCAACCAGCACACGCAGGAGCACAGACAGCGCTTTACCTGGTGTGCACAGGGCAGCCGCCTTAGCCTAAGACTGCTGTGGTTTGCCAGGTGAGCGCTACAGCACACGGAGAGCGATACAGCACACGGAGGGCGCTACAGCACATGGAGAGCGCTACAGCACATAAAGAGCACCTGTGTGCGAGAAATGGCCTGTCAGAGCGACCTACGTAGGCCAGCAGGGGGCCCATGCGCGCGGGCACAAAGCGCATCCGCACTACGCCCGCACAAGGAATGGCCATGCCAGCCGTGTACCAAGGGCCATCCGCCTCAGGGATGCTTGTGCATGCCCCACTCACACCCATGCCTGACATGCACGCGTGCACCACGCCCGCGCACTAAGTGAGGGCAGTGAGCGCACTCTAAAAGGAACGGCCGCCTGTCCTACGCACACTAACTACGGAGTGTGGCCAGACTCCAGTCATGCACGCCCCACTATGAAGTGTGGGCTCTGCAGCCACCGCCCATCAGGTTTGCCCATGCAAGTCGTGCATGTGCCTGTGCAAGTCATGCGCATGGGCACTAGCATGCGACAAGCACGGCCGAGCCGCATACGCGCCAAGCATGGCCGACGCGCCAGTGGCATGCAGCTTGAAGCTGGCGCCACTGCCGCTGCCCACACCTCATCAGATGCCGTGATGAAGAGTTTGAGGTGGGCGTGCGGCAGCAACACGGTGCCCACATCCCGGCCATCCAGCACAGCACCCGCAGCGCCGTTGGGCGGATTGGAAGCAAAGCTGCGCGGGAACTCGCCCACTGCTGCGCGGACCCGCATGAGCGTCGACACCTGCACCGCGTGTATGTTGAGTACGGCGACGCTTGCACAGCATGCTTCCCCAGTGTTTGTGTGCATGCACATGAGAGAGTGCGTGCGCGTGCATGCGTATCCGCGTGAACGTGCATGTGCGCATGTGCAAGTGAGCGTGCGCCCACACATAAGCATGTCTCCAAGCCTTTGTCTGGTCTACAAAAGATGCAAATGGCGCGCCTTGCACAGACACGCACGCATCTCAGCCAGGAAGGGGCAAAGCGCATGCAGCTGTGCCAAGTCCCCCCAGCAGCCAAGCCCCTCGCTGTCCAAGGTACATGAGGCTGACTTGCTACAGGGGCACAGCAAAGCCCACCTTGGACGCAGCGGCTCCAGTGGCCTCGGCACGCAGTTCTGGGGAGTTCAAGTCAGACGAGTCAATGCTGAGGGCCAGCTGCTCTACCTGGGCCTCATCGTCCAGGGGCACCTTTGCCTTCAGCGCCTGCAACCCAGGGTCAGCACGGCTAGTCTTGCCGCCTGCATTTTGACAGACACACACACACACGCGCGCGCGCACGCGCGCGCAAACGCATGCTCGCACACACGCACGAACGCATGCACGCACACACACACACACACACGCACACACACACACAAACTGACACACGCACACGCACTCACACCACTACAACACAAGCACAGGCCCAGCAAGTGATCGTCTAACCAGCAAACAAACTTTGTACCTGCATGGCTGCACATGCTCAGTGCACGCAGTCACAGGCGCCTAGTGTGCTGTGTCACACCCACTCACATTGCCCTGTCTTTATTGTGTCAGGCGCTGGACCTGATGGCATGCATGCGTGCACATCCCCCTGTCTTTGTACCAACTCTCTCAATCCTGCAATGTTGCCGCATTGTTCAAGAGCATGCATCCCTCAGCTTCACCCGCAGCGCCGCACCTTCAGCCCAACCGCCCGGTACAAAAGGCCTGCATCCATCAAGGTGACCACCCCCTCAGAGCACTGCCCATCGCCATACTCTGGAGGCCACGCAGGCCGCGTGCACAGAGCAGGGCCATATAACAGTGAATGGAGCAGGTGAGCTAGGGCCTGTGCCAGACTGACCTGTATCCAAGTGCGCCAGGCCGCATGCTTTTGCCAAGTTACGGCTCAACGTGCCCTTCCCGGAAGCTGCCGGCCCATCGATAGCAATCTGCACAAGCCTCTGGGCGGAGGCTGCATGGGTGCAGCCGGAGGCCCTCTTGCCTGCGTGTGTGTGTCAAGTGTGTGCACAATTGTGCGTGCAAGTCTGTGTTGTGTGTTTGCGTATGTATGCATGAGTGTGTACATGTGTGTTTTGTGTGCATGCGTGCGTGCGTGCGTGCATGTGTGTGTATGTATGCATGCATGTATTCATGTAAATGTGCGCGCGTGCATACGTGCATGTGCGCGTGGGTGCATGTGTGCATATCTGTGTGCTCTGTGTGAGTTTCGATTCTGTACACATGCGAGCACATGTTTGTGTATTGCATGTGTTTGTGTATGTGTGCGTTTGCAAATTATGTGCGACATGCGATATAACACGTGTGTGTATATGTGTGTGTGTGTGTGTGTGTGCGTGTGTGTGTGTGTGAGTGCATACGTGCACGGCTGTGTGTGTGAGCGTGTGTGCGTTTATGTAAATGTGTGCGCGTGCGTACTTGCGAGTGCATGTGCGTGCGTGCGCGCGTGCGCATCAGTGCGCTCTGCGCTTGTTACGTTTCTGCATGCATGCGAGGATATGTGTGTGTTCCATGTGTTTGTGTATGTGTGCGCATTTGTGAATTGTGTGCGCAACATGTGATATAACACGTGTGTATGTGTGTTTGTGTGTGTGTGTGTGT
>LFIK01003465.1_pt1 | contig 12806 bp, 11 predicted proteins | sample 643401 | NCBI WGS metagenome assembly LFIK01 (sample SAMN03777447, study PRJNA286221) | soda lake metagenome | biome: soda lake; feature: Kulunda steppe; material: water; isolation source: sample T5-Br brine of Lake Tanatar-5 | place: Russia: Kulunda steppe | collected 2010-07 | reverse complement strand
TCGCGCAGCGTGGCTTCCAGCACCGGCGCGCGGTCGAAATAGTCCTCGAGCGCGCCCTTGCCGCGGGCCGTGACGAAGATGAACTCGGTGATGCCGGCCGCGCGGGCATCGTCGATCGCATACTGGATCAGCGGGCGATCGACGAGGGTCAGGATCTCCTTGGGAATGGACTTCGTCGCCGGCAGGAACCGTGTCCCGAGGCCCGCCACCGGAAAGATGGCCTTTGTCACCTGCTTTTTCATCTGCGCGTCCCCCTATGCCTTGCTTGTCCGTTCGCCGCGCCGTGACGCACGAATCCGGCGCGGGTCAGGCAATACCATGTCTCTCATCGGGCGAGTATATCGCATTCCCGGTGGATGTGCCCTTGTTCAGTGTATCATCGTGTCCAGCGCGCGCAGCGGCGACAGGCGGGCCATTTCCTGCCGCAGGCGCGTGGCGAAGCCGACCGGCCTGATCAGCGGCCCGTCCCGTTCCGACCGCCCCCAGACGCCGCCCGTCTGTTCCCAGTAGCCATCTTGATGAAAGCGGTGCTGGTGATACAGCGTTGTCGGGCTGAAGCGAAAGACCGTGACGATGGCGCCGCGCTGCACCGCGGCCCGCGCCTCGGAACGCAGCCGCCGATCCTGCCAGCACCATCCCGCGATGACGCGCCCCGGGCGCGGGCCGACGACATCGAGCTGCCGGAACGGCAGATCCGCCGTCGTCAACGGCGTGAATCGGGTCAGTCGCCGGGTCATCCCGTCCGCGATGCCGCGCTCCAGCCCGCGCATCAGGCGCGTGACATCGGACGGCTCAAGCCGGCCGTAAACCATGTGGGCGAGCAGGCGACGCCGTTCGTGCCGGCGCAGCCGATCCAGCGCCCCGTCATGCCGCGAGGACGGCGCGTGCTTGCGCAGAAAGACCGCCGTGCTGGCACCGATGTCGTGCAGATCCAGCGGCACCCGGTCATCGCGCCGCCGCGCGCTGGCGGCGAAACCGTGATGCACCTGCGCCAGCGGCACGATGGCCGTGAGCTGCCCGGTTCCCGAAAGGCGCATGTTCAGGTCGGTCTCATCCAGATAGAAGGCGAAAGCCGGATCGAAACCGCCCAGCTCCAGCAGCGTGTGCCGGCGAAATGCCATGTTCGTGCCTTCGGTCTTGATCGCGCGGCCCGGCTCGGGGCTGTGCAGGCTGGGTCGGTAGGGGTCCACCCCGAGGTCGACGGCGTGACCGGTCCGGTCGACGAGCCGCGCCCGCCACTGAAAGGAGATGCCGTTGCGCCCCCGCACGAAGCCGCCGGCGGCCATGACCTGGGGTCGTGCGAAGGCGTCGGCGAGGCGGCTCAGCCAGGTCGGCTCGGGTACGGCGTCGTCATCGATGAAGGCACAGACCTCGCCGGCGGCGACGCGGATCCCGGCATTGCGCGCGGCGGCGATGTTGGCCTCTTCGAAGGGGACGGTCTTGATCAGGCGTTCATGGCCCGTCTCGGCCACCGCCGACCGGCCTGCCACATCGGTCACGACGATCAGCTCGGTCATGGGGTGATCGGACTGCGCGATCCCGGCAATGCAGCGTTGCAGGGCCCGCGGCCGGCCCCGACTCACGATGATGACGCTGACCGGGATGTCGGCCCCCGTCGTCATGATGCGCGCGCGTCCGGCCGGGCCGGGGGACAGGCAGGGGCCCGTGTCATCCCTGCCTGAGCGTCACGCCGGGGGCATGTGCGATGAAGAAGGGATTCTCGTACCCGGTCTTGCCGTAGCGCAGCGGCGTGTGATCGTCGAACCGCACAACCTTTCCGCCCGCGCCCCGAAGCACCGCATCCCCGGCCGCCGTGTCCCACTCCATCGTGCGGCCCAGCCGCGGATATAGATCGGCCTCGCCACTGGCGACCAGGCAGAATTTGAGCGAGGAGCCGGCGCTGGTCATGTCGCGCACCGCGTAGCGCGCGATGTAGTCATCCGTGGCCTTGTCCCGATGCGACTTCGAGGCCACCACCATCAGCGCATCGTTATCCGGCACCGAAACCGAGATCATGCGCCGCGGGCCCGGCGTGTCGGGGTCGAAGGGCCCCTGTTCCTCCACGGCGCGCCCGTCATCGGCGGTGTAGAACATGCGGCCGCGCGCGGGGGCGTAGACCAGCCCGCGCACCGGCACACCGTCCTCGATCAGCGCGATGTTGACGGTGAAATCACCGCGGCGCTGGACGAACTCTCTGGTGCCGTCGAGCGGATCGACGATGAAGAATCGCGCGGCGCTGTGGGTCTGCGATGCGGCCTGTTCCTCGGTCACGACAAGGATGTCGGGAAACGCCTCCGCCAGCCCGGCCGATATCAGGGCGTCGGCGGCTTCATCCGCGTCGGTTACCGGGCTGGAATCCGACTTCGCGCGGACATCGAAATCGGGACTTTCATAAATCTCCATGATCCGCGCGCCGGCCTTCAGAGCAAGTCCACGCAATACCGTCATCATGTTCTCGTAATCCATTCAGCCTGCTCCCGGTCGGGTTGGCGGTTCGGTTGTCAATCGATATGCGGCGCCTTATCGTCGCTCGCCACGATTTGAGCAAGATCGCGCGGCAGGATATTCGCGGTCTGGGCAAAAGGATCAACCAGGTGATGTTTGCGCGCGACAAGTCGGCCTCCACCTTCCGCCGTCTGCTGGTGGTGCTGGATCTGATGTATCACTCTGCGGTGCGCTGGGTCCGCCAGAACCACGGAAACGCGGTGATCGGGCTGTTCCTCAATGTCGCGCAGACGCTGATCCTCGTGGCGGTGTTCTATCTGATGTTCGCGATCCTCGGTATCAGGGGCGCGGCGATTCGGGGCGACTTCCTGCTTTACATCATGTCGGGGATCTTTCTGTTCATGGTGCATATCAAGGCCATGGGCGCCGTTGTCGGCGCAGAGGGGCCGACGTCGCCGATGATGAAGCATGCCCCGATGAACACGGTTGTCGCCATCGGTGCCGCAGCGCTGGGCGCGCTCTATATTCAGGTGCTGTCGCTGGTGCTGGTGCTGTTCGTCTATCACGCGGCGTGGCAACCGATCACGATCCATGATCCGGTCGGGGCATTCGCGATGGTGATGCTGTCCTGGCTTTCGGGTGTCGCGATCGGGACGGTGTTTCTGGCCATCAAGCCCTGGTTCCCCGGCTTCGTGCAGTTGACCTCGCAGATCTACATGCGCGCGAACATGATCGCATCGGGCAAGTTCTTCGTCGCCAATGCGCTGCCCGGATACATGCTCGTCTTCTTCGACTGGAATCCGCTGTTTCACGCCATCGACCAGGCGCGCGGGTTCACCTTCATCAACTACAACCCGCATTTCAGTTCCATCAGCTACCCGCTTTATGCGACGCTGATTTGCCTGATGATCGGGTTGATGGGCGAATTCTATACACGGCAGCGTGCATCCATCAGCTGGCAGGGACGGAGGTAGACGCATGATCAGGAAGGTCGCGACGATGCTCGCCCTGCTGGCGCTGATGGCGCCGGGGGTCGCGGCGCAGGAGTTGCCCGCGCTTTATCGCGTGGTGGATGTGGCGTCCGACGATGTGCTCAATATCCGTTCGGGGCCGACGGCCTCGGCCGATATCATCGACGGCCTGGAGCCGGATGCCCGCCATGTCGTGGTCAGCGAGCTGAACGAGGCCGGGACCTGGGGGCGCGTGAACAGGTATGAGCGCTCGGGCTGGGTGTTGATGCGCTACATGGCGCGCGAGGTGCAGGACCCCTGGCACGAATTGTCGCAACCGCTGAGCTGCGGCGGGGTGGAGCCGGGCTGGCTGCTCGATTACGGGCGCGACGGGTCGCATATCGAGTATGCCGATTTCGTTTTCGGCGAAGACCGCAGGACGCTCTCGCGTGACTGGGCGGCGCCCCATCGCAGCAGCCCGTTGCCGCGCACCGCCGGCTTCAAGGCCACCGGCCGGGATATCGAGTTGTTTGCGGCCGTCACCGGCGAGTCCTGCAACGACACCATGTCCGATCGCGATTACGGTCTGTCGATCACGGTGTCCGTTCGCCACACGGGGGACGATACCGGCGCGACCTACCGGGGTTGCTGCAGCCCCGCGCCGGATCGCTGATCGCGGGGGCCATTCTCCGCTGGCCCCCGATTTCACCTTGCCGCGCGATACCTGTCAGATCGCGAAGCGCAGGATCGCCGCGAGCGAGGCGCCATGCGGAATGTCGTCGCGACGCACGGCGATGACGCGCCCGCCATTCGTCAGGGTGCGTCCGGCGATTTCGTCGACAATGCCGTAGCTCGCCGCGTCCCCGGTCGATTCGAAATGAACCGCGCCGGTTTCCTCGTCGACCGTGCCGGTGACGACCTCGTCGATATCGGCCATGAGCGTATCCACGGCGCCGAAGGTCGCCGCGCGGGCCGCGTGGGCGACATCGGTCGTGGCGCGGCCCTGATTCTCGCGCTGATGAAAGAGGTCCTTCACCTCCTGCACGCGGCGCGCGTTGATCCCGTCGAGGATGGGACGCGCCGACGCGGCCAGCTGCTCGGTCGAGACGCGGACCGGGCTGGTCGTGATGGCCTCCTGCGCGAGATGATCGTAGCTGGCCACCGACCGGAAGATCGACAGAACCGGCTCCGTCGCCGCCACGATCAGCGGTTCGTCCCGTCCGGTCAGGACCGGGCGCAGCGCCGCGTCGATTGCCCGCGCGAACTTGCGCAGGTGCAGCTTGCGGCCTTCTTCGCTCTGCTTCCAGCCGGCCCGGTCCGACCGGCGATCAAAGGCCTCCTCGCCGCGCGCATCCGCGCTTTCGCGCGGCATTTCGGATACCTTGACCTCGTGCGCCGCGTCCTCTGTCACCTCGATCAGGCGCACCTCGCTTTCCGCCAGCGCCAGCACGAAGGCGTGCTGCGGCAGGCTGATGGCGCGCAAGAGCGGCTTGATGTGGAACCTGTCCGCAACCTGAACCGTCTCGGTCAGCCGGTTCGGCAGGCGGTGCGTGCGCAGCTGGTCAGGTGTTGCGAAAACGGCGAGGCTGTGTGCCTGAAACTGCCAGAATTCGTAATCCTCGGCCAGGTGCTCGATCTGTTCGCGGATCGCCGTGATCGAATGGCTGTCCACGCCCGCATCCTCGAGCTGCTGCGCCGCGTCGCGTCCCAGATTGCGCAGGGTGATACGCGCGGTGTCGACATTCTGCGTCAGGGGGGTCGTGGGCAGATAGATCGAAACCAGCGCCGTGCCGCGGGCCCGCACGAGCGATTCGATTTCCGGGCGCGTCGGGATGTCCACATAAAGCATTTCAGGCGTCCTTATTCGTGTTCAACTTGTCACTTGCTCGGCATGTATCTGACACCGTGCTGCGGGCTGTTCAACATCCTTGCGGCGTTGCTTCGCCACGGGGCCCGTCATTGCGCGTCATTCGGCGATTCCGCGCCGGGCGCGGTCACCACGCGCAAGGTTACGTTGATCCGCCCGCCATCCGGCAGGAGCATGGAGCTGCCCACGCGAATCCTGTCCACGCCGTGCCAGGCCAGCCGTGCGGCGCCGCCCATCACCACCACATCCCCCGAACGCAGCCAGATCGAATCGGTCCCGGACTTGCGGTCGGGCCCGCCGATGCGAAACAGTGCTTCGTCACCGAGCGAGATGGAGACGACAGGACAGGTCAGATCCGCTTCGTCGCGGTCCTGATGCAGCCCCATCCGCGCCTTTTCGGTGTAGAAATTGATCAGGCAGCATTCCGGATCGCGGCCGACGCCCGAGACGCGGCGCCACACATCCAGCACCGTCTGCGGGATCGGCGGCCACGCCACGCCGGAGGGGTGTCTCGGCTCATAGCGATAGCCGCGCCGGTCGCTCACCCACCCGAAGCGCCCGGCGGCCGTCATCCGCACCGACATGCGCCGCCCGCCCGGAGTCACCGGTTGCACGAGCGGCGCCGCCTGCACGACCTCGCGCAGCCTGTCGACAAGGTCGCGCTGCGCATCCCCGGGCAACAGGCCCTGATGGATGGCGGCGCCGCGCAGTGTCAGTGTCGGGGACGGGCAAGTGCCGCTTTTCGGGGTATTCCGGTCGGTCATTACGGGGTCGACTTCCTTTCCCTGCGATGGTTGCAGCGCTTTCGGCCCCACCCTATATACCGCCCGAAGCCGCGCCGGGCACCCCGGCAAGGTGGAGAATTGGGATCAGGGCGCAGAAGCCGCCAAAGGGTCTGCGAACCGCAAATCGCCGAAAGAAGAGGTAACACATCATGGGCAAAGTCATCGGGATCGACCTCGGGACCACAAACTCCTGCGTCGCGATCATGGACGGGTCTCAGCCGCGCGTGATCGAGAATGCCGAGGGCGCGCGCACCACACCGTCGATCGTCGCCTTCACTGACGATGAGCGCCTGGTGGGCCAGTCCGCCAAGCGCCAGGCCGTCACCAACCCGACCAACACGATCTTCGGTGTCAAGCGCCTGATCGGCCGTCGGTACGACGACGCCGACCTGGCCAAGGACAACAAGAACACGCCCTACAGTGTCGTGGATGGTGGCCAGGGCGATGCGTGGGTCGAGGTGAAGGGCGAGAAGTACAGCCCCAGCCAGCTGTCCGCCTTCATCCTGCAGAAGATGAAGGAAACCGCCGAGTCCTATCTTGGCGAGGAGGTGACGCAGGCTGTCATCACCGTGCCCGCCTATTTCAACGACGCGCAGCGCCAGGCGACCAAGGATGCCGGCAAGATCGCCGGGCTGGAAGTGCAGCGCATCATCAACGAGCCGACGGCCGCCGCGCTCGCCTACGGGCTCGACAAGAAGGAAACGAAGACGATTGCCGTCTATGACCTCGGTGGTGGGACGTTCGATATCACCATCCTCGAGATCGACGATGGTCTCTTCGAGGTGAAATCCACCAACGGGGATACCTTCCTCGGCGGCGAGGATTTCGACATGCGGATCGTCAATCACCTCGCCGAAGAGTTCAAGAAGGAGCACGGCGTCGATCTGACCAAGGACAAGATGGCGCTGCAGCGGCTCAAGGAAGCGGCCGAGAAGGCCAAGATCGAGCTGTCCTCGGCGACGCAGACCGAAATCAACCAGCCCTTCATCTCCATGGACAAGGACACCGGCACGCCGCTGCACATGGTGATGAAGCTGACGCGCGCGAAGCTCGAGAGCCTCGTGAACGATCTCGTGCGCAATTCGATCAAGCCGTGCGAAGCCGCGCTCAAGGATGCCGGCCTGTCCAAGGGCGACATCGACGAGGTCGTGCTGGTGGGTGGCATGACACGCATGCCCAAGGTCATCGAGGAGGTCACGAACTTCTTCGGCAAGGAGCCGCACAAGGGCGTGAACCCGGACGAGGTCGTGGCGCTGGGTGCGGCCATTCAGGCCGGGGTTCTGCAAGGCGACGTCAAGGATGTTGTGCTGCTCGACGTGACCCCGCTGTCGCTCGGCATCGAGACGCTGGGTGGTGTCTTTACCCGGTTGATCGACCGCAACACCACCATCCCGACGAAGAAGTCGCAGGTCTTCTCCACCGCCGACGACAACCAGTCGGCCGTGACGATCCGGGTCTTCCAGGGTGAGCGCGAGATGGCCGCGGACAACAAGCTGCTCGGCCAGTTCAACCTCGAGAACATCCCGCCCGCGCCGCGGGGCATGCCGCAGATCGAGGTGACCTTCGACATCGACGCCAACGGCATCGTCAATGTGTCGGCCAAGGACAAGGGCACCGGCAAGGAGCAGAAGATCACCATCCAGGCGTCGGGCGGTCTGTCCGAGGACGAGATCGAACAGATGGTCAAGGATGCCGAGGCCAATGCCGAGGCCGACAAGACCCGCAAGGAGCTGGTGGAGACCCGCAACCAGGCGGAGAGCCTGATCCATACGACGCGCAAGTCGCTCGAGGAGCACAAGGACAAGGTCGATCCCAGCACCGTCGAGGCCATCGAGCTGGCCGTGAGCGCGCTGGAGGAGAACCTCGATTCCGAGGATCCCGAGAAGCTGAAATCCGGCATCCAGAACGTGACCGAAGCGTCCATGAAGCTGGGAGAAGCCATCTACAAGGCGCAGCAGGAACAAGCCGACAGCGCCGCCGAAGAGGCCGACAGCGGCGAGCCGCGCGGTGCCGACGAGGACATCGTCGATGCCGATTTCGAGGATGTCGACGACGACAGCAAGCGCTCCTAAGCGTGTTCGAAACCGGCGACCGGCCCGTGCAGCGCGCGGGTCGGTCGCCATGTTTTCCGAGAAGGATCACGCATGGCGAAGCGGGACTATTACGAGGTGCTCGGCGTTTCACGCGACGCCTCCGCCGACGAGATCAAGAAAGCCTACCGCCGCAAGGCGCGCGAGCTGCACCCGGACAGCAATGGCGACAACCCCGATGCCGAGGCGCGTTTCAAGGAGGTCAACGAAGCCTACGACGCGCTGAAGGATCCCGAGCGCAAGGCCGCCTATGACCGTTTCGGACATGCCGCCTTCGATGGTGGCATGGGCGGCGGCGGTGCCGGCGGACCGCGTGGCGGCATGCATCCGGGCGGTGACTTCGCGTCGGCGTTTTCGGATGTGTTCGAGGATCTGTTCGGCGATTTCATGGGTGGCGGGCGCGGCGGCGCCCGGCAACGCGCCAGCCGTGGCTCGGACCTGCGCTACAACATGCGGATCACGCTGGAAGAAGCCTATTCCGGCGTGGCCAAGAACATCACGCTCCCGGCTTCGGTGCTGTGCGATTCCTGCGAAGGCAGCGGTGCCGAGGGCGGCGCCGAGCCTGTGAGTTGCCCGACCTGCGGCGGCATGGGCAAGGTACGCGCGCAGCAGGGGTTCTTCACCGTCGAGCGCAGCTGTCCGACCTGTGGAGGGCTGGGGCAGATCGTCAAGAATCCGTGCAAGGCCTGCGGCGGCGCCGGCCGCGTCGAGAAGGAGCGCAGCCTGTCGGTGAATGTGCCGCCCGGTGTCGAGACCGGAACGCGTATCCGCTTGTCTGGCGAAGGTGAGGCGGGTCTGCGCGGCGGCCCGCCCGGCGATCTCTACATCTTCATCGAGTTGCGCGATCACCCCCTGTTCGAGAGGGACAACGTCAATCTGCACTGCCGTGTGCCGGTCAGCATCGCGACCGCCGCGCTGGGCGGCGAGATCGAGGTGCCGACGATCGATGGCGGGCGCTCACGCGTGAAGGTGCCGGCCGGCAGCCAGACGGGGCGCCAGATGCGGCTGCGGGGAAAGGGCATGCCGGCATTGCGCGGCGGCGGCGTCGGAGACATGTTCATAGAACTGGCGGTCGAGACCCCGGTCAACCTGACCGCGCGGCAGAAGGAGATTCTGCGCGAATTCGACAGGTTGAGCGAAGAGAACAACCCGGAATCGAGCGGCTTCTTCGATAAGGTCAAGAGCTTCTGGGAAAGCATGAAGGGCTGATCGCCGCCGCGTCGTGGCCGTGATCGTTAACCGCCGGTTTACCATGGCCGGGCATCGTTGTGGCATGACACGCGATTGGGCTTTCAGCGATGCGGCGATGCCGCTTTTCGGGGACGGCGGTCCGGCGGGCGACGAGGTCCCACCCCCGGCGGCCTCCGCGCTGGCGACGGGGTCGCGCCTGCCGTCCTATATTCGCGATCACCGCAAACGGTTGCGGGAGCGCTTCATGGCCGGCGGTGCCGGCGCGATGCCGGATTACGAGTTGCTGGAACTGGTCTTGTTTCGCGCCATCGCCCGGCGCGACGTGAAGCCGCTGGCGCGCCGCCTGCTCGATACCTTCGGCGACTTCAACCGCGTGTTGTCGGCCTCGCCCGCCAGGCTGTCCGCCATCGACGGCGTCGGTGAGGCTGTGATTGCCGAACTCAAGATCGTCGAAGCAGCGGCGCAGCGCATGGCGCGTGCCCGTGTGATCCACCGGCCGGTCATTTCGGGCTGGGGGGCGCTGATCGACTATTGCCACACCGCCATGGCGCATCACGAGACCGAGGAGTTTCGCGTGCTTTATCTGGATCGCAAGAACACGCTCATCGCCGATGAGCAGCAGGCGCGCGGCACTGTCGATCATGTTCCGGTCTATCCGCGTGAAGTCGTCAAGCGCGCGCTCGAGCTCAACGCGTCCGCGCTGATTCTGGTCCATAATCACCCGTCCGGAGATCCGTCACCGTCGCAGGCGGATATCGCGATGACGGCGCAGGTCGTGGCGGCGTGCGAGGCGCTGTCGCTGACATTGCACGACCATCTGATCATCGGCCGAGACTGTGAAATGAGCCTGCGCGCCGAAGGGTATCTGTAGCCGGCCGCCGAAGTCCTCCCCCGCGCCGTCTGCAGACCTGTGCGCCCTCGCCCCGGCATGACCTCGGTTCCATGACGGCTTGCCGGCGGCACCCGTCAGCGAAACAGCGTCGTCGGTTGAGCTGCCACGACGAGGATGTCATCGGCCGTCAGGGCCCCGCCGTTGCCGCGGATCTCGGCGATGAGCGAGTCGCCGAGAAAGACCAGCCCAACCGACGGATCGGACGGGTCGTGGTCCACGGTCACGACCGGCTCTGCGGGGCACGAATGCGCGAGGACCAGCCTGTCCTCGTCCGGGTCGTAATCCTGAACCACGGCGGGCGCCCCCGGACTTATCCAGTCGCCGATGACGAAGTTGTCTTCGCCCGCGCCGCCATGGCCCAGATCGCCGCTGCCCAGAATCAGAAGGTCATCCCCCGCCCCGCCATTGAGGGTGTTCCCGCCTGCATCGCCGTCATCGCCCATGCCCGGCAGTGCGCCGATGAGCACGTCATCCCCTGCGCCGCCGAACAGAAGATTTGTACCGCCGCCGGCCAACAGCGTGTCGTTCCCATGACCGCCGCGCAGCGTATCATCACCATCTCCGCCCTGCAGATGGTTGTTCCCGGCGCCGCCGATCAGCACGTCGTCGCCGTCACCGCCCAGCAGTGTGTTGTCGCCGCCCTGTCCCAAAAGCAGGTTGTCGCCCGCGCCGGCCTGCAGAAGATCGTTGCCCGGCCCGCCTTGCAGCGTGTCGTTCCCATCGCCCCCCACCAGCGTATCATCCCCCGCGTCGCCGATGAGAAGATTGTCACCCCCCGCCGCGATCAGCAGATCGTCGCCGTCGCCGCCCGCGAAGCTGTCATCGCCCGGTCCTCCGACGATGACCTTGTCGGCGGGCGGCTGCGTGAGGTCGCTGCTTTGCGGCCCGGTGGGGTCGCCGGGGTCGGTGATCACCTCATGGCCGGCCCAGGGGTCGCGGATCAACAGATCCCATTCGTTGGGGCCCGCCGGCTCTGGTGGCGGTTGCGGTGCCGGGGCGGTTGGCTCGGGGGCGGGTACGGGCATGGGCGCGGGTGGCGTGAGGAGGTCGCCCCCGGCAAACGGGTCGCCGGTATTGTCCGGTGGCATCGTGTCGTCGTGATCGTCATGATCGTCACCGTTGCGCGTGCCGATGATCGCGTCGGCGACGCCGCCGGCGACGATGATCCCGATGATGCCGCCCAACGCCCACATACCCCGCTCCCGATATCGTCGTCCCCGAGGGTGACTCCATATCAGGACTGGCGGTGTTCCCGATGCGTTTTCGCGCATACTGGTTAAGACCGTCGCCGCCCGGCACGCAATCGCCCCTTTCATGCGGGCCGATTCTGTCTTATGAACCGCCATCCGCCCATGTCGCATGGATACGGGGCGGAGACCTCCAAGGGCCTTGCTGGACGACATCCCGGCCTGCGCCGTCACAAGCGAATTCAAGGAGACCCCGATGTCGATTACCGTGGAAGAAAAAGCGCAAGTCATCAAGGACTTCGCAACGAAAGAGGGCGACACCGGCTCGCCCGAGGTGCAGATCGCGATCCTGACGACGCGGATCAAGTCGCTGACCGAGCACTTCAAGACCCACAAGAAGGACAACCATTCCCGGCGTGGGCTGCTCAAGCTGGTCGCACAGCGACGCAAGTTGCTCGACTATCTCAAGCGCTGTGACGAGGACCGCTACAGGGCCCTTATCGGCCGCCTCGGCATCCGCCGCTGACAGACTGCCGCGCCCCGGATGTCGGGGCGCGGTTTTCATTCGCGGGAGGTGCGTCGCGAGATACGCGCCCACCCGATTCGCCTCGCCGGGCCTCACGGGGTGGAAGGATGACAACGCAACCGGGGCCACGGGCGCGACGCGCTCGTACGCAACAGGCAGAGAAATGCTCTGCCAGCATGGGAAACGAGATGTTCAACGTTACGACGAAATCGATTCAATGGGGTGAGGAGACGCTCACCCTGGAGACGGGCAAGGTTGCCCGCCAGGCCGACGGTTCGGTCATCGCCACGCTGGGCGAGACTTCCGTCATGGCCAACGTCACCTTCGCCAAGGAGGCCAAGCCGGGGCAGGATTTCTTCCCGCTCACCGTGCATTACCAGGAACGCTACTACGCTGCGGGCAAGGTGCCTGGCGGCTTCTTCAAGCGCGAGGCGCGGCCTTCCGAGAAGGAGACGCTGACCTCGCGGCTGATCGACCGCCCGATCCGGCCGCTCTTTGTGGACGGCTTCAAGCATGAAGTGCTGGTGATCTGCACCGTGCTGTCGCATGACCTGGTCAACGAACCCGACATCGTCGCGATGATCGCGGCTTCGGCGGCGCTGACGCTGTCGGGCGTGCCCTTTACCGGGCCGATCGGCGCGGCGCGGGTGGGCTATGCCAATGGCGACTACGTGCTCAACCCCGAAGTGGACGACATGCAGCGGCTGCGCGACAATTCCGAGCAGCGGCTCGATCTCGTCGTCGCGGGCACGCAGGACGCGGTGATGATGGTCGAATCGGAGGCCTATGAGCTCTCCGAGGAGGAAATGCTCGGCGCCGTGGAATTCGGCCACAAGGCGATGCAGCCGGTGATCGACATGATCATCGATCTCG
>LFIK01003463.1_pt1 | contig 12809 bp, 9 predicted proteins | sample 643401 | NCBI WGS metagenome assembly LFIK01 (sample SAMN03777447, study PRJNA286221) | soda lake metagenome | biome: soda lake; feature: Kulunda steppe; material: water; isolation source: sample T5-Br brine of Lake Tanatar-5 | place: Russia: Kulunda steppe | collected 2010-07 | reverse complement strand
GATCCGGTGGAGGTGCTCGTCGAAGAGCCTGACCCCCTCCGGACCATCTCCTGCCGTGATGACCTCGAACCCCAGGCGGGAGAGCATCCTGGAGCCCAGCGACCGGAGCATGGGCTCGTCGTCCACCAGGAGGACGACACCCTGCGACGGCTGCGGCGCAGCCGATCGCGTGCGCTGGGACCAGGCCGGCACCGACGGCTCCGGAGGGGCAACCCGAGGCTGGTCGGACACCGGAAGCCAGACCTCCATGGTGGTTCCACCGGCAGGGAGGGGCTTCACCGCAATGGCTCCGTCGTGGGCCCGCACCGTCCCCAGGGCAACGGAGAGCCCGAGGCCCCGACCGAACTCCTTGCTGCTGAAGAACGGTTCGAAGATCTGCTCCACATGGTGCCGATCGATGCCGGGGCCGGAATCCGTGACGGACAGGACGGCGTAGCGCTCCGCCGATGGCGTCCAGTCCTGCGGGAACCGGTCCTCCTCTGGGAGGCTGGCGCGGGGAAGCTCGCGCACCGCGATCTGCACCGTGCCCGAATCCGCCCCCATGGCCTCGACGGCGTTGGTCACGAGGTTCTGCACGACCTGTTCGATCCTTGGGGCATTCATCCCCACCATGGGTCCTCCCGACGAGGGCAGGTCCTCCTCGAGCTCCACCCCGCCGGGCACGGCGGCTCGAAGGCCGGCCAGGCTCCAGTGGATGACCTCCGACAGGTTTCGGGGACGCTGCTCCTCATTGGTCTGGCCCACATAGCTCAGGAGCATCCCGCTCACATGTGCCGCCGAACGTGCGGCAGCGAGGGCGTCATCGAGGCGCTCATCTGCCGCCTCCTCGCTTTCCGGGTCGCTCATGACCAGCTCGAGGTTCCCGATCATGACGGCAAGGAGGTTGTTGAAGTGGTGGGCGATCGCTCCGGCCATGCGTCCCAGGCTCTCGACCTTTTCGGTCTGGTGCAGGCGGTGTTCCAGGTCGAGTCGACGGGCCTCTTCGTCCCGGAGCTCGGTCACGTCGCTGACGACGACCCGACTGACTTCGGAGCCATCGGGCATCGCGACAGGAGTGGCAACGACCCGCCCCACGAAGACGGACCCATCGGCTCGCAGCATCTCGAGCTCGCAGGTATGCGTCGACCCGGACTGGGCAACGTCCTTCTGGTGGCGGTAGTAGGTATCCTGCGATGCCGGTCGGATGAACCGGGTGAAGGGGAGGCCCACCAGGGCAGACCGGTCCTCGCCCAGGAGGGAGACGGCGGTGAGGTTCACCTCGAGGATCTGTCCGGACTTCCCGATGGTGAGGTAGGCCACGGGGGCCATGTCGTAGAGCTCGAAGTAGCGTTCCCGGGAATCCAGGAGCTCCGCCTGTGTGCGGCGCAGCTCCTCGTTCTGCATCTCGATCTCGATCTGGTGGACCCTCAGTTCGTGCAACATCTCGGTGGCCTCGTCCACCGTGAGGGGGACATCGGAGGAGCCCGCCGGGGTGTGGGTGTCTTCGACCCGGGCTCGCTCCTCGGCACGACGGCGCAGGGCTTCGGCCTCCTCCGGATTGGCGGGCCTCGAGCCCCCCTCCACCGGTCCCTGCGCCTCGGAGGTCATGCGTTCACCCTCCCCCCTGGCCGGTCCAGGTCGGGCTCCACGATCCGCTCGGTGGTCGCCAGCGCATAGGTGGATCCGGACTCGTCAACGAGGGGGGTCGCCGTGACCCAGACCGTCAGGATGCGATCATCCTTCGTCCGACGCCGGGTTCGGAAGGGGGCCGGGGCATCCCCCAGCCGGAGCCGGGCCAGCATCGCCCGGGTCTCGTTCTTCGTCTCCTCCGGCGCAAGGTCCACATAGTTCATGTTCAGGGCCTCGTCCTGGCTCCACCCGTAGATTCGGACTGCCGCCGGGTTCCAGGCACGGATGCACCCGTCCAGCTCCTGCATGGTGACCGCGTCGTTGGCATCCTCCACCACGACGGCAAGTCTCCGATGCACCTCGGCCTCCCGAAGCGTTGCCCGTGCGGCTTTCACCTCGGTGATGTCGGTGAAGGTGATGACGGCGCCCTGGATCACATTCTCCAGGGTCCGGTACGGGCGAATCTGGAGGAGGTACCAGTCCCCGGCCTTCGTCTGGACCTCCTCTGCCGAGGGGACGAGGGTCTCCAGGACCGCCTCGATGTCATCGCTCAGGCGGTCGTGGGTCGGGAGTCTCGAGGTCAGGTCGCCAACGGGCCTCCCGACGACGCCGGGGATCAGGTTCAGGATCTCGACGGCCGACGGGGTGAAGCGCTGGATCCTCAGCTCGTGGTCCACGAAGAGGGTCCCGATCCCCGTGCCGGCCAGGAGGTTCTTCATGTCGTTCTCTGCCCGGGAGAGGTCCGCGACCTTGGCCTCGAGCTCCGCATTGATCGTGGCCAGCTCCTCGTTCACCGACTGGAGCTCCTCCTTGGAGGTCGCGAGTTCCTCGTTCGCCGACTGGAGCTCCTCGTTGGTGGTCTGGAGCTCCTCGTTCGCCGACTTCAACTCCTCGTTGGAGGTCTGCATCTCCTCCTGCATCGCCTGGAGGTAGTCCTCCTTCGCCTGCAGCTCACCTTCGAGCTCGATGACCCGGGGATCCGCCTCGGCCTCGGAGCCCGATGCCCCGTCATCGCCATCCGGCACCCGGGCCCCGGTGGAGGACTCCCGATCGTCGAAATCGACGATCCGCCTGCAGTCGTCCATCACCACGAGGAAGAGTTTCGCCTCCGAGTCATCGCCTCCCGGGTTCTCCATGGGGTGCACCGAGAGGTCCACGATGACCGGTGAGCTCTTCGCCTCGATGCGCAGGTCGGCCCGTTCCACCACGCCCTTCCGGGTCGTGGCCTGGTGGAGGGCCACTGCAAGGTCTCGTCGGAGCCCCTCCCGAGCCATCTCCAGGACATTCATCCGGCCATCCCCTGGAGCCGGCTCGAGGTATTCACCCGTGCGGCCATGGAGATAGAGGATCTCGCCCTCGGCATCCACCAGGACTGCGGCCGGTGCATGATGATGGAGGAGCTCCCGCTCCATGAGCTCGCCCGGGGAGGGCAACCTCCTTGCCGGAGACGTCGTGGAGGCTCGGGACCGCGCGGCAGGAGTCCCGGCGCCGCGCGTCCGATTCGTCAGGAAGGGCCCCGGGGCCTGCCCGGCACGGGCCGACAGCTCCTCGTTTCGCTGGTAGAGCTTGGCGGACCGGTCCACGACCTTGAAGAGCCCCTCGTGCTGGCCCACGCTCTCCGAGGTCCCCAGGAAGAGGATCCCGTCAGGGTCCAGCGAATAGCGGAAGAGGGGGATCAGCCGGTTCTGCAGCTCGGCGTCCATGTAGATGAGGACGTTCCGGCAGCTCACCAGGGCCATCCGGGAGAAGGGCGGATCGGTAATCAGGTCCTGCTCGCTGAAGACCAGGAGATCGCGAAGGCTCTTCCGGACCCGGTACGACTTCGCCTCCTCCTGGTGCGTGAAGAACCTCTCGAGGCGCTCCGCCGTCACGTTCTCGCGGATCTCCTCCAGATAGATGCCGGCCCGGGCAATGGCGATGGCCGCAGGGTCGATGTCGGTGGCGAAGATCTCGAGCTTCGATGACAGCCCTGCCGCATCCATCCGTTCCCGGAAGAGGATGGCGATGGAGTAGGCTTCCTCCCCTGTGGAGCATCCCGGAACCCAGATCCGCATGCTCTCCTCGGGGGCCCTCCCCTCGATGAGCCTGGGGATGGCCTTCTCCTCCAGGGCGCGAAACGCCTCCGGATCCCGGAAGAACCGGGTCACCCCGATGAGGAGGTCATTGAAGAGTCGGTCGACCTCCTCCGGTGTGCCTTCCAGGTACCGCGAATACTCCTCCAGGAGTTCCAGCTGCTGCAACGCCATCCGTCGATCAATGCGCCGCCGCACGGATTTCTGCTTGTAGTGCGAGAAGTCGCGCCCAGTCTGCTCTTGGAGCAGGTCGAAGATCCGGCCCAGCGCCTCCGTCTCGCCGGAAGGTGTCGGAGGAGGCCCGGACTCGGTCTCGTCTCCGACGGGCACCCCCGAGGTGCCGGTCTCCGACGAGGGAGGCGCAGACGAACCCATGGACGGGCCCCTGGCGCCCCTGGCCGCCGGATCGATCAGGAGGGAGAGCATCTCCCCTGCCGGGAGCACATGGTCCACCATCCCGGTGGCCAACGCACTTCGGGGCATCTCGCCATACTCCGTCGAATCCGGGTCCTGGACCAGGACCAGCCCCCCCGCCTCCTTCACGGCACGAACGCCCTGGGTCCCGTCGCTTCCGGACCCGGAGAGCACCACGCAGATCGCCCTCTCCCCCAACTCATGGGCGAGGGAGGTAAAGAAGCCGTCGATGGGGAGCCGGTGGCCCCGGGGTTCGGTGGGGTCCAGCAATCGGATTCGTCCGCCCTCGAGCACCATCCCCTTGCCAGGCGGGATGACGTAGACGTGGTCCTTCTCCACCTCCATCCCGTCTGCCAGCTCCACGACCTCCAGAGGGGTCTGGCGGCGGACGAGTTCTGCAAGATGGCTCTCATGGTCCGGGGCCAGGTGCTGGAGGAGGACGAGAGCCATCCCGGGCCTGCCCTCCGTGGGCAGCCCCGAGAAGAAGGCGTCGAATGCGGCAAGTCCTCCAGCGGAAGCACCGATCCCCACGATGGGAAACCCGGGGCCGGAGTCGCGTTCGCTCGTGGCGGTCATTATCGGATGTGGTAGTGGAGTCCGACCCCGAGGGTGAAGTAGCTGACCGTGAAGCCGCCGCCAGCGTCATGACTGGTGAACCCCGCATTGGGAACCAGGTAGAGGCGCTCCCCGATGGGCATGTCGCCGCCCAGGCCCAGTTCGAACCCGAGCTCCCGGTCTCCTGATCCCGCGTCGCTTTCGAAGGTGTCGGCAACCACGCCGGCGCGCCCCCAGAGGTGGATGTCTCCAGGACTGTGGAAGATGTACTTGAGGCCTGCTGCGATTCCGGTGCTCCGAGGGGAGTCTCCGAGGACACAGCCATCGTCACAGGCGAAGGTGTTCCGGCGAAGTCCGGCGTACGCCGTCATGTTCTGGTTGAAGTTCGCCTGGACTTCGACCCCCAGCGAGAGGCCGACCTCGGCGCCGGAGTCCGACAGGTCGCCCTGGGGGACGGTGATGCCCCCTCGTCCCTCCACCGCCCAACCCATCTGGGCCTGGGCTTCCTGGGCCGCCAGGAGCCAGATTGCCGCAGTGGCGAAGACCACGGCGGACATGCGAAGTGCGTCGAGGTGAATGCGCCCCATCGTCATGCGGGCCTTGTTGATCCGGGATTTCATTGGAACTCTCGTTCAGGAGGTTGATCCTGCATGGATCCGATATCGGGGATGCCGCGCACCCCCCATCCGGAGGACAATCGTCCTGCAATTGGAGTCAGAAGACCAGGTCCCGGTCCAGATGAACGATAACCCGGGATCCCTCTGTGAGGGTGGCGTCTCCTCCACGGGTGGTCAGGGCCATGGCGACGCCTGCGGCGGTTCCAGCGGCGGCACTCGTGACGGCCGATCGGGTGTTCTCGCCCAGGATCTGGCCGATGAGGGCCCCGGCAGCGGCGCCGGTGGCGATGGTGGCGGCAGTTCGGGCACCACTGCCAGGTGGGGAAGTCGCGAGTTCGGTGGACTGCACGTGGCCCCTGATGGTCCGCTGCGATCCACCAGCCTCCACCCAGGCGACCTGCACCGCCAGGAGCGACTCCTCGTCGGGGGCCGTGCTCCTGTAGACCTCCGTCACGAGTCCCCGCGCCCGGGTTCCGGCTGCCAGGTAACCTCCAGCCGGCCCGCGGACCGCCTCCACCAGGACCAGGTCAAAGGTGTCGCCATAGTCGTGGCTGGACGTGGACACGGCTTCTCGGAGTTCGAAGACCAGATCCGTTCCTGCAGAGATGGCTCTCACCTGCTGTGCCGCCGGTGCGGCCCGCTCCGCAGGAACCGCCCTCACCGCCTGAAGGGGGGCGTCAGGGGCTGCAGACAGGCCCATGCGGGCTTCCCGGGACTCGGCGTCGGCTCCTCAGGCTGCCAGCGCCCCCACGAGGACCAGGCCAGGGAGGACCCGGCCGGGGATCAGTCGTTTCATGGGGGTCTCCAGTGGCGAGGGCAGTGTCTCGGTGTTGCACGGGCGGTCACTCTTGATCCATCGGGGAAGGAAGTCGCGAGGCCTTGCGGCCCGTCATGCGGACCCATCGTCCCGTAATGAGAACGCTCGTCCATTTCCGCTGTGGAGACCATCGCTCAAATGGGTGAGGGGTCGGAACGAGTAGGTGGATCCGCCAGAGGGACTAGTCCTTTCGAATGATGGTCACGCCCGACCTGGCTCCGAGGTGCACCATGCGGCAGTCACTCCCCTGGCCGGTATCTGGCGACGTCCCTGTTGCCGAACTTTGATGTCAGGACATCCGGCGGCCCCTCAATGGCGCCACTCATCTCCGTCCGAGGACATCACAATGCGCATTTCAAATGCCCTTTCCGCACTGTCCCTTGCGATCCTTCTGGGCTTCGTCTGTGCCGTTCCGGCCCAGGCGCAGCAGGCGTCCCACGCCGATGACGACATCGCCCTGACCACCGCCGCGATGGATGCGGCCCTGGCCGAGCATGAATCGGCAGCGACCCGACAGCGGACCCAGCTGACGGAGCTCCTGACCAACCCGCAGGTGGAGGAACTGGCCAGCGAGCGGGGAATCGACATGGAGCGGGTCCAGTCCATGGCCGAGGGCCTGAGCGATGAGGAAGTGTCCGAACTCGCCCCCATGGTCACCCGGGCCACGGCGGCCCTCCAGGCCCGAATGGGGTCCGTCACCATCAGTGTGGCTGCCATCATCGTCATCCTGCTGATCCTGATCCTGGTCAGCTGACGGCGGCGCGATGGCGACGAGCCGGACGAGCCGGGACCGAAGGACCCGCCGGCGAGGAGCTGTCCGATGGGCATGGACGGCCACGGTGACCCTGCTCCTCGCCGCGCTCCTTCCCATGGAGACGCAGGGGGCACAGGCAACCGAAGCTCCCCAGCACCTCGCAGACGAGTCCGGGTGCGAAGCCAAGCCGGACCCGGCGCACCTGCGCCAGGACACGCCCGAGCCACGTCCCGACACCCTTGTGGCCCTGGCGGCCCGGCATGTCCAGGAGGGTCGCCTGGGGGAGGCGGAGGTGCTGGCAGCCCACCTGGTCCGGGTCGATCCCGGATCCACCCTCGGATGGGAGCTCCTCGCCGTGTCCCGCTACCTGCAGGATGACTCTCGGGGTGCCCTCCAGGCATGGGGACGGAGCCGCACCCTGGTGGTCCGCTACCTGGAGGTCCGCATCGTCGGACCACGGGGCCCCAGGACTACTGGCGCCCCCTTCGACCCCGCCCGAATCTCGGGGATCACCCCGGGGTGCCCCCTTACCCCGGAGGCCCTCATGCGAGGCGAACGAAGGCTCCGTGCCCTCCCTGCAGCGTCCCGGGCCCGCCTGGGCTATCGGGCGCTTTCCGGGAGCGAGGCCGAGGTGGACGGGGCCCTCGTCCTGAACGGTCGCAACCCCTTCGCCACGCCGGAGCTCGTGGCCCTCGGACTCCGCCTCCTGGGCCGACGAGTCCACCTGGTGTCGGCAGACCCCCTGGGCCACATGGAACAGTGGGAGCTGGACGGGAGCGTGGAGGGCTCCCTGATGGGGGGCAGCGCGGCCCTCGCCCATCTGGCTCCGGGAGACCTGGGCGTCTGGCGGTGGGAGCTGGAGCACCGGGTCGGACGCTACGGAGCCCCGAACGACACGGCAGCCATCCGCATCGACCGGACCGGCCTGGGGCTGACCCATGCCCACTGGATCACCGCGTCGGTGCAGGGGAGGGCCCATGGCAGGATCGACCACCGGCCGGACCAGGGCACCCATGTCGGCGCCGGGATGGGCTGGACGCTCCTGCCCCTGGCAGAATGGGGCTCCCTTCGGGCAGACGGGACGGGGTGGATGCGACTCGGGGGAGCGGCTCCTCCCGACGGGGGCCCCGGGAGTCCGACACGCTTCGGCCGGCTTTCGCTCCGGGCGGATCTTCATCCCCCGGCCCGATCCGGACCAGGAGCCCCCCTGGGTGTGGCCGCTCGGGCCGGGCTCGTGGCCGTCTCCTCCGAGACCCCCCACGACCTGGCCCCACGTGCAGGAGCCGGGGGAGGTTCGGAGCTCCTCATGCGAGCCGGTTCGGACCTGGACCGGGAGGGGGTCGTCCGACACCTCTTTCCCGGTTCGGCATGGATCCATGGCGGCATCGAGTACGTGCATCCGGTGGCATCCGTGGGGCCTGCAGGGATCGGTGTGGCCGCCTTCGCAGACGGGCTCCGGGTCCTCTCCTCGTCCCGGTCCGGTGACGACCAGGCGTCGATGAAGGGTGCCGTGCATCTGGGAACCGGCCTCCGGGCCCGGGTGCCCGGGGTCGACGGTTGGCTCCGTGTGGATTGGGGAATCGACCCTGCCCGCGGGGCGTCCCGACTCTCTGCGGCGTGGGTCACGGGACGGCCACAATGAATGCCGGGGTCCGTCGGGAGGAGGACACCCTCGTCGTCGAGCTGACAGGCGATTGGGAGCTCATGAAGCCGCCCCTGCGCTTCGACCCCCTGGTGGAGGGTGCCGGCGGTTCCGAGACCGGACGTGTCGTCGACTTCGAGACCACCGACCTGGGGCGCTGGGACAGCAGTCTCCTGGCCTTCCTGGTGCAGGCTTCCGACTACTGCGAGGCCCACGACCTGGAGTTCCGGGAAGCAAGCCTCCCGGACACCATCGTGCGACTCCTCGAGATGACCCGAATCGTTCCGGAGCGAGACGAGGAGACGAGCCCGGAGGAAGGGTCCCTGGTGGCACGCCTCGGGGACAGCGGACTCGCCGGATACCATGCCCTCATGGCCGCCATCACCTTCGGAGGGGAGGTCGTGGCCGGACTCGGAGGGGTGGCCACCCGCAGGGTCAGGATGCGCTGGCGGGACTTCTGGGTCGTCGTGCAGTCCAACAGCTCCGGCGCCCTCCCCATCGTCACACTCATCGCCTTCCTCGTGGGGATGATCATCTCCTTTCTGGGTGCCGTCGTACTCCGGCGGTTCGGGGCCGGCTACTTCGTGTCATACCTGGTCGGATACGGGATGCTCCGGGAGATGGCCGCCCTCATGACGGGGATCATCATGGCGGGCCGCACGGGAGCCGCCTTTGCCGCCGAGCTGGGGAGCATGAAGATCACCGAGGAAATCGATGCCTTCCGGACCCTCGGGATCTCTCCGGTCCACCACCTGGTCCTGCCCCGGGTCCTGGGGCTCCTGGTGACCATGCCCTTCCTGACGATCTATGCGTCCTTCATCGGGATCCTGGGGGGCCTCGTCGTGGCCATGGGTGTTCTGGACCTCACGCCAACCCAGTTCTTCGGTGGACTCCTGGCGGCAGTGACCCTCTCCGACGGGCTCCTGGGGGTCTTCAAGGGCACCGTGTTCGGTCTGATCATCGGGCTCTCGGGATGCCTGAAGGGGATGCAGACCGGCTCCGACGCCGGCGCCGTGGGGCGGTCCGCCACCTCCGCAGTGGTCCTTGGAATCACGCTGATCATCGGGGCGAATGCCGTCATCGACTGGTTGGCCGTCCTCCTCAACATCTGATGGCCACCTTCGAGGGAACCCGGGCCGAGCCTTCTGCAGGGGCTGAGACGACCCCCCGGGGCAGGGGGGAGGCCGGGTCCCCCACCGGACCGGCACCTGTGGAGGTCCGGGGGCTCACCATGCGCTACGGACCCCTCGTGGTGATGGAGGAGGTCGCCTTCCGGGTCCGCCGGGGCGAGATCTTCGTGATCATGGGGGGGAGCGGGAGCGGGAAGAGCACCCTGATGCGGCACATGATCGGGCTTCAGGCCCCTGCAGAGGGGTCCATCCTCTTCGAGGGGGTGGACATCCAGGACGCCGACGAGGAGAGCCGGAGGGACATCCGGCGGCGGATGGGCGTCCTCTACCAGAATGGCGCCCTCTGGAGCGGACTCACCCTGGCCGAGAATGTGGCCCTCCCCCTGGAGGAGTACACGGAGCTCGACACCCGGACGATCGACGAGGTCACCGAGCTGAAACTCGCCCTGGTGGGGCTGAAGGGGTTCGGGTCGTTCTACCCCTCGGAGATCAGCGGCGGGATGCGGAAGCGGGCGGCGCTGGCCCGGGCCACCGCCGTGGATCCGGATGTCCTCTTCTTCGACGAGCCCTCCTCGGGCCTCGATCCCATTACCGCCAGCCGGCTGGATGACCTGATCCTGCAGCTCCGGGACAGCTTCGGTACCACGGTGGTCGTGGTGAGCCACGACCTTGCCAGCATCTTCCGGATCGCCGACCGGGCGCTCTTCCTGGACATCGGGAAGAAGACGGTGACCGCCCTTGGCAGCCCCCGGGACCTTCGGGACGATCCGCCCAGCGAGGAGGTGCGGCAGTTCCTGACCCGGAGCAGCGAAGCCAGAGCCTCCAGCGAGGCGACGACCCCCTCGGACCCCCATGCCGCCCCTCCCGACCAGAGGACCGAACCATGAGCATCCGCGCGAACCCCACCGCCATCGGACTGTTCATGATTGGCGCCATCCTCCTGACCGTCGTCGGGCTGGCCACACTGGCTTCCAGGACCTGGTTCGGAGACCGCCACACCTTCATCAGCTACTTCCAGGAGTCGGTGAACGGCCTGGAGGAAGGTGCACCGGTGAAGTTCCAGGGTGTGCCCGTCGGAACCGTCTCCGAGCTCCTGATCCAGATCGACCAGGAGGACAAGACCTTCCTCGTCCCGGTGGAATACCGGATCGACATCACCCGACTCACCACCGAGCTCGGGGAGTTCCTCCAGCTCGACGAGGACGTGGTCCTGCAGCAGCAGATCGCCGACGGGCTCAGGGCCCAGCTCCAGATGGAGAGCATCGTCACCGGCCTCCTCTATGTGGAGCTCACCTACCGCCCCGATGCGGAACGGCCCCCGCGGGTCGCCCGGTCTTCAGTCCACTCCGAGATCCCCACCGCCCCCTCCCTCATGGCCGCCCTGGGCACCGGAGCCGGGAGCCTCGTGGCGGATGTCATGCAGATCCTCTTCCGGGTGAACGAGATGCTGGAGGAAGTGGACATGGTGGAGATCAACACGGCGGTGGTGGCATCGGCGCAGGCGTTGGAGGAGCTCCTGGGCTCGGAGGAACTCCACGAAGCCATCAACTCCGTCCCCGAGATCGCCAGGCAGCTCAACCAGACGCTGGGGGAGGCGGAACTCCTGATCCATCGGATCGAGGCCGGCATCGACCCCCTCCAGGAGGACATGGAGGAAGCCCTCGAGGAGGCCGTTGCCACCCTGCGGGCAGCCCGGGAGGCCATCGACGAAACCCGAGGCTGGATGACCACGGACTCGGGGATCGGCTACGGGGTGGAGCAGACCCTCACCAGCCTTCGGGAGGCGGCCGAGGCCCTCCGCGTCCTGGCGATCTCGCTGGAGCGAGATCCGGACATGCTCATCCGCGGGGCCCACCCGCCAAGGAGATAGCCCCATGCCGACCCGGTCCTGCCTCACCCACCTGCTCCTCCTCTCCAGCGTCCTGGCCCTTTCGGGGTGCTTCAGCCTCAGCCGGGACGCCCCTGCGCAGCAGCATTACGTGCTGGGAGCAGGGCCCGAGCCCCCCGCTGCAGCAGAGACCGCAGCCCTCGCCGAATCGGTGGTGGGGCTGAGGTCACCCCGGATCGCCGACTACCTCACGGAACCCTTCATCGTGGTGCGCAGTGGCCAGCACCGTATCGGGTTCTCCCGCTTCCACCGATGGGGCGAGGCCCTCTCGCCGGGCTTCAGCCGGACCCTGGCCGGTCACCTGGGCGCTCGGGCACCTCGGCTCCAGGTGGTCGTGGCTCCCTGGCCAGAGGGAATCCGCCCCGACTACCTGGTCCAGGTCCACCTGGCCCGCTTCGAGGGGGTGACCCCGGACGACGAGACCAGGACTCAGGGGGAGGCCCACATGCTGGCCACCTGGGAGATCCTCCGCCAGCCCGACGGGGAGCGAATCGCAGCCGGGACCACCGAGGTGAGGGAGACGGGGTGGCCCATCGGCGACTTCGATGCCCTCCTGGCCCTCCTGGAGGAGGGGGTGGCCACCCTGGCCCGGGACCTGGTGGCCGCACTGGAGGCAGCACCGGGCTCGTAGCGCTTCGTCGCCCTCCCTCCATCGGGCATGGCCCGGGAATCATGCCATCAGGCGATGGTCGCTTCCTGTGCATCGCTGGACATTCCATGTGGCAAGGGGAGGATCGACCCACGGCGCCTGGAACGCCTGCCTCCGCCTTCATCAACCATCGAAAGGCCAATCCATGAATCGTCACCCCAGGTGCCCGACACGGGCGGATCTCGGGATGCTGATCCTGCTCCTCCTTCCCTTCCTCTTCCTCCCCGCACAGGGGACGGCACAGGACGTGAGCTACTCCGTCGTGCCCACCTACGAGCAGCTCCGCTGGGATGACGCCTGGGGACTCGAATACACCCGCATGCCCGGTGTTCGAGTCGGCATCGACTTCGGCCCGTACTTCTCGCTCCAGCCCTTCTATTCCTGGAAGGACGACGTGGGGCTGAGGGACGGCCTCGAGCCCCCCACCGGAGTCGACGTCGCCGAGGCCTTCGACGTGAAGCTGTTTGGAGCGGACTTCCAGGTGAACTTCGGCGAGATGGCCCTCGCGCCCTTCGCCCGGGCAGGTGGAGGGATCCTCCGGATCGATGACGAGGTCGAGGGACGCCGGGACCGGATCCTCCTCCGGGCAGGCGGCGGGGTGAGCTTTGCCCTGGGGGACCGGGCACGGGCCGAGATCTACGGGGAGCGAGTCGCCACCCGCCT
>LFIK01003461.1_pt1 | contig 12812 bp, 25 predicted proteins | sample 643401 | NCBI WGS metagenome assembly LFIK01 (sample SAMN03777447, study PRJNA286221) | soda lake metagenome | biome: soda lake; feature: Kulunda steppe; material: water; isolation source: sample T5-Br brine of Lake Tanatar-5 | place: Russia: Kulunda steppe | collected 2010-07 | reverse complement strand
TTGTGTGTGTGTGTGTGTGTGCGTGTGTGTGTGTCCCACGAGGCATCAAGTCGGTGCCTGCTGGCGTGACAAAGTGAACCGGAGCTGGCAAAGGGGCGCACCAGGAGGTGTCACAAATCTCATGCAGCGTCGATGCACGGAGGGAGGACGCATCCCCAGGGGCAGCATGCGTGTGCACATGGAGGGCACAAGGCCACATGGGCAGCATGCTTGCACTAAGGGCATGTTAGAAGAGATGGACAGCGTGCCTGCGCCGAGAAAGGTTCCAGAGCCAAGGACAGCGTGCGTGTGCTGAGGGAGAGCACGAAGTTGTGGATTGTACACATGCAGCCAGCAAGGGCGGGCAGGGCAAATAAGGGGGGTTTGCTGTGCTGTAGGACATGAGTGCTGTGTTGCTCACTCGGGCCTAGGCTGCTCCCCTTGCTGCCTGCATCCCATGGGCTGCATGAGCAAAGGTACCCAAGAGCATTGCCTCTAGGTCCTGACCACATTACACAGGTACGCAGCAGCAGCAGCAGCAGCAGCAGTTCTGTACTATGGGGTGCGGCACTGAATGGCGTCGGTAATACGATGCAAGCACGGTCATCGGAGCACCACGCCTCTTCTAGCGCCCCTCGCGGCGCCCGCCGCTGTCACAGGAACGCCAGGGGGCACTCATATTATAAATTGGTTCTGACATGTGGCTTGAACAGGCCATAGTCCAAAACAGCTGCAACTAGTAGGGACGACAAGGGGTAACTACATGAAGAACAGGAACAGCATGCAATAGGTGCAAAATGTTTTGGCATTGGGCTGCTGCTGCCTAACCTGCCAGGCAGGCAATTTAGGCCATTCCCCCACCACACGCCCGACAAGCACCTCATTGCCCTGCTTCTCCTTGCTTCCACTTTGCAGAGGGCGGGCCTGCCGCGCCTGCAGAGGAAAAGAAGGAGAAGAAGAAGAAGAAGAGCGGCAAGGACGCGGAGAGCCTGTTTGCCGCGCTGGCGGAAGGCACGGAGGAGGCGGCAGCTCCAGCTGGTGCCCAAGGTGGGGATGCCATATGCTCCTGGAGCGCGCCTGGGGTGCCGGTGGGGTGTTCTTGAGGGCCCCTCGCGTGACTTCAGGGTATGGCTGTGCATGTGCTCAGCTGCCTTTGCTATGGGGTGGCCTGCAAGGCACTGACGGTGAAAGGGAGGTTGAGGCCCTCTTCAAGATCAGGGGGCCTTGAAGAGGGGTGTGCACGTGCACCTGCGATGAGGGTGTTCATGAGAGCGTGCACAGGGTACGAGGGTGGCCATGAGTGTGTGTGCAGTGATGCGTGCGGGGGGTGTGGGTGGGCGGGGTTGTTCATGCGCGTGGGTGTGCTAGTGCCTGCGTACGTGCGCGTATGGGCGGGTGGGTGAGCATGCCTGCGCGGGTCACGCAGGCAGGAAGGCTGCAGCAGATGCAGCGGCTGTGATTTGCGCAAGTGTGGTCCCAGGTGGTGTGCATATACCAGGTGCAGCGCGTCTGCAGGACCGGATGGTTGCTGCTCGCGTGCATTGTTGGTCGTCCAAGGACACCAATCAGGTGTCTCGCGCCGGCCTTTGGTGGTGTGCGTGCAGGCGGTAAGAAGTCCGCGGCGACCAAGGCGGAGGACGCTGAGCTGGATGCGCTGATGGAGGAGCTCAACCAGCCCGCCAAGCCTGCAGCCGCAGCGGAGGCGGCAGGGAAGAAGAAGAAGAAGGGCAAGGGCGCCAAAGGTCTGCGCACGGGGCTTCTGCAGTGTGCTTGGGCGTGATGGCAGTGCGTGTGCTCAATGTGTGTTTGTGTCGCTCTGTGTGTGTGTGTATGTGCGTGCATGTGTTTGTTGACGCGCTTGTGCGTGTGTGTGCGGCCTGCATACCCAGCCAAGCTGGCGCATCTGCGTCACGCGCGCCCGCAGATAAGGCTGAGGAGGAGGACATTGACGCCCTGCTGGCGGCCCTGGACGGTCCGGCAAAGCCCGGGGCGGACGCAGCAGCAGCGCCCGCAGAGGCGCCTGCGCCCACGCCCGCGCCTGCGGAGGCGGCGAAGGAAGCGGGCGAGGAGGAGGAGGAGGCGGATGGTGGGTATGCCTGGGTGGTGCAGTGTCGTGCTGCTGCAGGAAGATCTGGGCCCTTTTGTTGCAGTGCGGAGCGCTGGCTTGCCACGCCACAGGGCTGCTGCTCTCTCTGAGTCAGCGCCATGCAGCGGTCACATGCGCATTGAAGGGATTACAGGCTGGAGTGCACTGGCTGAGCCGCTGCTCATCAATGGCTGTGCCGCTGCCAATCAATGGGGAGCGGCCTCCTGCTTGAACGCCCGCCCTAGCTCCTCCGCACCTTTGATAGTGTCCAGCCAGGCCTGCAGAGGACGTAAGCCCTTTGATGCGGGTGGCAATGCAGCGGCAGGCCTTCCAAACGTGCATCGGTGCCTGGACACCATTCTGGACGCACTTGGCACCTACGCTCCTACTTTTGCCTCATGCACAGAATGCACGTAGGTGGCAAGGATGTGGAGGCCCTGGCAGTGCAGGGCAAGCACGCTATCGCGTACATGCACGTGCCAGCAGGCACACAAGCTTATGTGATTGTTTCCCCCCACCCCTTTGTGCGCACATGCAGGAGGCGAGGATGTGGAGGCCCTGGCGGCGCAGGGCAAGGAACTGACGGCCGCCCAGAAGAAGAAGCTAAAGCGCAAGCAGCGTGAGAAGGAGAAGAAGGCGGGCAAGGTGAGCTGCGCAACATGTGCACATGTGCAAGCATGCAGGTATTCACACATGCACAAAGGCACACACGAGAACACACACATGCACGTAAAATTCGGTACCATGTGTGCATACATGTACACACACGCCCACGGACACATGCATGCCGTGTTTTTTCGGTGAGCACAGAGTTATGCGCAGGCACTAACACTTGGGCCTGTGTGCGAGCATCCTCCATCCTTCAGCTCCGTGCGGCAGCTGCGCTGGTGCACAGCTGCGTGCGTGGCGATAGAGTGGTGCCATGGTGCGTTTGGTGCATGGGCGGCAGCTGCCCTTGTGCATGCTATCACGGTGCGCTGCGCAAACCCTGGCGCTTGGTGCATGGGCGGCAGCTGCCCTTGTGCATGCTATCACGGTGCGCTGCGCAAACCCTGGCGCTTGGTGCATGCTCCTAAGCAACAACCGCGTGGGGGACTGGGGCACGGCCGCAGGGGGAGGGCGCAGAAGGCGCAGAGGGTGAGGAGGGGGCCACCACTGCCAAGAAGGCCGGCAAACCTGTCAAGGAAAGCGCAGCGGCCAAGCGCATCCGCGAGGAGATGGAGCGGCGGCGCAAGATCGAGGAGGAGGCCCGCAAGTGCGTGCGCGTGCCGGCATGCGTGCGCGCTCTTGCGTGCGTCTACTAGCGCACTTGCGCCTGCGTGCCTTTCGCCTGTGTGGGATGCGTCCAGGGCCAGCACTCTGCCAATGTGCGCATCTGTGCTCATGAGTGTGTTGCTTAGTCTGTGCACGCGCGCAGCTCCCTAATTGTGTCAAGTGCCTGCTGCTTTTGTGTCAAGTGCACATTGCTGCATGTACGCATGCTGCTACCCTGGATTCGCTGTGCAAACTACGGTCCCACTCTCCCAACATACGCGTGCTTTTTCATCCTTTCATTGCTTAAACTTGTCTTTCTGCAAGCTCGTTGCGCAGGCTGCTTGGGCACTCGTATTTCTTCTGTTGCCACGTGTGTTGCAGGAAAGAAGAGGAGGAGCGTGCACGCGAGGAGGCAGAGGCACGGGCAGCAGAGGAGGAAGAGCGCCGCAAAGAAGAGGAGCGGCAAAAGAAGAAGGAGAGGGAGAAGGCAAAGTGGGTGGGCTGAGGGTGGGAGGGAGGAAGCGAGCGCACCGTAGGGTTGCACTGCAGAAATGTGCTCTCACACATCTCCCGAGCACACGCCCACACTTTGTGAGAGTAGGGATGCAAGCTGGTCTGTGAGAATCTCAACCCTTTTTTGGGTGGGTATAGCCTGTTGTGTCATTGCAGACGCATGCGACTCTGCCAGGACGGGCTTGGATGACCCTGAGGTGGTGGGCACCGCTTGCAGCTCGTTGTACTGCAGGCGCGAGCGGCTGCGCAAGGAAGGCAGGCTCTGCTGCGTAGAGCCGGGAAAGCGAGTTGCTGTGCTTTGCGTGGCTCTGCTGCAGGCGCGAGCAGCTGCGCAAGGAAGGCAAGCTGCTGACTGGCAAGGCCAAGGCGGAGGCGGAGCGGCTGGCGCTCGTGCGCGCGCAGATGCTGAAGAAGGCGGAGGAGCGGGGTGGGTGAACAGAGGGGGCGGGCGCTTGTGCTAGGAAGGCAGCGTGGGGTCAGGCAGCCTGAGCGCGCAGTGCGCTTGCCAATACACTGGCCCCTGGCTAGCATCGCCCCAGTAGCCCCTCGCTTCCCTGACTCAAGCCGCCTGCATCCAACTGCCCTCTTGAGTGTGCCCAGATGAGTGCCTAGATAAGTGCCCTCTTGAGGGTGTCTAGATGAGTGGGGGCCCTTAGAACCCCTGAGCAGCAGATGACTCACCACCAGCCATGAAGCAGGGGCTTGCGGGGGAGGGTGTGTGACTCATGCATTGCGCTGTTTCAGGTCGCTGCTGCGCTGCTGCAAGATGGTACGCCCGGTGCTGTCTATGTGTTGTGTCCCCCAGTAGCAGCAGGCTAGTTGCAAAGCGGTGCCGCAGGGCAGAGAAGGCTGATCAGCCAGTGGGTGAGGAGCATTGGGCTGGACATTGAGGTGCAGAGGTGCAGGCAGAGCTGCAGTGGGGCAGGGAGAGGTGCATGCAGAGCTGCAGTGGGGCAGGGAGAGGTGCATGCAGAGCTGCAGCGGAGCAGGGAGAAGTGCAGGCAGAGCTGCAGTGGGGCAGGGAGAGGTGAGGACACTTCTGTGCATGCATTGCATGGACTTTCCTCGTGCCTGAGAGCAGCAGGTGTCATGAGCTCATGCCACTCATGCACCTTCAGTTGCCTCCCCGGAAGCCCGAGCTTCCTGCTCATTCTTCTGGCAGCGCTGTCACTGTCATCACTGACCTGAGGTGGATCAGGGGCAAAAGGTGTGCTAGGCAGCATGGCTGCAGAAGCACAGTGTGGATGCAAGCATCAGCATGGAGGTGGTGGAGGCTGAGGACACAGGTGGGCGGCCCAAGAAGGGAAGGTAGTGGAGGCTGAGGGCATGGAGGGGTCTGCCCAGGAAGGGAAAGCGGGGGTGTGCGGGCGCACCAATCAGCAAGTGGCCAGGACCGGTCACCTGGCGTTGTGGCTGCAGGCATCAGTGTGGAGGCGGCAGAGGCGGAGGCCGCGGAGAAGAAGCCCAAGAAGGTGGTGTACACCAACAAGAAGGCGCAGAAAAAGAAGGAGGAGCCAACGAAGGTGGGCTTGGAAACGCGCGCCGGGGGGGGCAGTGGGACGCGGCCTCTGCGTGTATGTTGTGTGCTTTGTGTTGGTGCCCTGTCTGGGCAGGAAGGCGCGGTCTGTCTGTTTGTCTGTGCATATGCCCAATGTCCCCCGCTGGACCTCTGTGAGGCGTTATGGTTTGTGTTGGCACCCCGTTTAAACTCTGAGGCGTTATGGTTTGTGTTGGCGCCCCATTTAAACTCTGTGAGGCGTTATGTTTTGTGTTGGCACCCCGTTTAAACTCTGTGAGGCGTTATGTTTTGTGTTGGCGCCCCATTTAAACTCTGTGAGGCGTTATGTTTTGTGTTGGCACCCCGTTTAAACTCTGTGAGGCGTTATGGTTTGTGTTGGCGCCCCATTTAAACTCTGTGAGGCGTTATGGTTTGTGTTGGCGCCCTGTTTAAACTTTGCGCGGTGTGGTCTGTGTCCCTTGGCATCCCGCGTCATGTGGTCTCTGTGTCCCTTGGCATCCCGCGTCATGTGGTCTCTGTGTCCCTTGACATCCCGCGTCATGTGGTCTCTGTGTCCCTTGACATCCCGCGTCATGTGGTCTCTGTGTCCCTTGGCATCCCACGTCTGTGCACTGTGTGCGCTGTGCCAGGATGCAAATGTGCATGTGCGCACTGCATGTGTGTGTTTGTGTATGTATGCCTGCATGTGTGCACGCTACTTGGGGTGCCCCACGCGGCCATGCCATTGACCTTTGTGTGCCCTCGGCCATGCCATTGATCCTTTGTGTGCCCTTGGCCCTGCCATGGGCCCCCTGAAGCGTATGCTGCACCTCAGCATCACAGCAGCGCACAGCAGCAACTGCTACGCGCCAATGCAAATTGCACCTCCGGCTAACAGCGCGCACAGCCAGCACATGCAGCTGCGCGCGCGACGCTTGCTTGCACCGCCCCCTGTGCGCACAACATAGCTCTCTGTGTGCGTCCAGTTGCAGCGCTTACTTGCACCGCCCCCTGTGCGCACAAGGGGGCCCTCCTCCGCGTGCGTCCTGTTGTAGCGCTGGTCTGTCACACCCAATCCCGCGGAACCCAGCCCTCTGCATGTGGCAAAGCCCAACCGTTTTATGTGAGGGAGGCAGCACGGGAGCTCTGAAAGGCAGCAGCACCCCCTAGGATATGCCTTTCCCCCCCTCTTGGGACTCCCTTCCTCCTTTTACTCCCCTTGTAGGGATAAGCCTTTGGAGGCTCCCTCCCAGCCATTTGGGGCCCCTGCCAGCAACCCTGTGTGTGAGAGGCCCTTGTGACGCTGATGTAGTCAAGCCGCGTGCCGCAACCTCCCGCAGGAGGAGGAGGAAGAGGCGCGCCAGAAGCAGGAGGAGGCAGAGGAGGCCGCACGGAAGCAGCAAGCGGAGGCAGAGGCGGCGGCGGCGGCGGCAGCGGCGGCCGAAGCCGCCAAGGCAGCTGCCCCGGAGGAGGCAGCTGGAGATGACTGGGAGGCGGTGAGTGCACTCTGCTGCGCCTTGCCATGCAGTGGAGACAAACGCCTGGTGTGGCTCGTTGGCTGCACTGGTGTTTTGAAGCTTTGTGCTGGGTGCACCTTGCCTTTGCTTGTTTCCCGGCCTCGTGAGCCACAGCAGTGTATCAACGAAAGGCAAAACTACTATTTAATGGTTGAAGGAGCACAGCTCGAAGGACACAAGCCTGTGTGGAGGATGCATAGGATGTTCCCTCCCTCCCCTTTTGGGACATCTTTTGCTCATGTATGGGAGGTGGGCAGGGCACAGGCGGCGGGCTGTGTGCTGAGCCTTATGTGTGTGTGTGTGTGCGCACTTGACTGTGTGTTCGGTGCTGATGTGTAGGCCGCCGACGATTGGGAGGCCATGGACCTGGACAGTGTGAAGCTCCCAGGCCAGAAGGAGGCAGAGGAGGCGGCGCTGAAAAAGAAGCAGGAGGAGGAGGCAGCGCAGAGGAAGAAGCAGCAAGAGGAGGCTGCGGCAGCGGAGGCTGCCGCCAAGGCGGAGGCTGCGGCCCAGGTGGGGGGCACTGGTTTGGACTCGGAAATCGAGAAGCACCCAACAAGGTCAAAGCTTGATTATCAGCAAGAATGCTGGGCTGGGAGATTTGAAGCGGGTCAGTGTGCCAACCGCAAGAGGCTGCTTCTGGAAAAGTGCTATAGGCCAAACAGTAACAGCAACACACGCGGGTAGAGCAGGCCACCATCCCTCCTTGTGGCACAGAGGGGGCCTTCTGAGCAGCTGGTGTTCAGAAGAGATGCTGGCTTGCAGCTGGCTGGACCTGTATCACCTGCTGTGTGGGGACGGGCAGCCACATGGTGATGTGCTTGCCCCCTCATAGGGTCCTTTGGTGAGCCATGATTGCATTGAATGCAGTTGTTGCTTGTTGCTGCATTGCGAGCCACGATGTGCAGCCCGCTTGTTGATGTGCTTGTTGCTGCATTGCGAGCCACGATGTGCAGCCCGCTTGTTGATGCGCTTGTTGCTGAATTGCGAGCCATGATGTGCAGCCCGCTTGTTGACGTGCTTGTTGCTACATTGCAAGCCATGGTGTGCAGCCCGCTTGTTGACGTGCTTGTTGCTGCAATGCAAGCCATGATGTGCAGCCTGCTTGTTCATGTGCTTGTTGCTGCATTGCGAGCCATGATGTGCAGCCCGCTTGTTGACGTGCTTGTTGCTGCATCTCAAGCCACGATGTGCAGCCTGCCTGTGAGGCCTATGTATAGTTGAGCCATGGTGTGCAGCCCGCCTGTGAAGCCTATGGGTGAGCCATGGCTGCAAAGACAGTGCCTGTGAGGCCTATGGGTGCCTGTGAGGCCTATGAGTGAGCCATGGCTGCAAAGACAGCTTGTTGCTGCATCGTGGAATGTTTGTAAAGCAAAGCAGTGCCAGCAGCAGCAACGCCAGGGTGACGAACCATCAGCCGCGTGCTTCAAAGGAGACAGTGGGGTGTGCGCACGCAGGCAGCTGCAGCGGCTGCGGCGCCCGTCTTGAAAGGCGGCGCAGCAAAGCAGGCTGCAGCAAAGATGGAGGAGCAGGCCAAGGCAGTCGCCAAGCAGGAAGAGAGCGAGTCAGGTGCGCTTTCCCTTCAATGTTTTGCCAAGTCAGGGTTTGATGTTGTCTCTGTTTATAGGTGTTGTGTTTGCACTGTTTGTGTTAAGTGTGTGTGTGATATAGCTAAAGCGGGCAAAACAGGGTTACGTGATGGGCCTGCGCAGCTGCTTGGTTGACAGGGCGAGTGTGCTCTGTGCACTGCAATCAGGTTGATTGCGCACTTACAGAGGCATGAATTGGAAGCAGCGTGGACAAGCCTGGTTTGGACGGCTTTTTGGGAGACAGCTTGCAAGCGCAGCTGCGCACGCCATGCCATAAGGAAGTGTATCAGTACGTGTGACATGCCTGGGAAGTGTTGCACTCCTCTGATACCTTTCAGGCAATAGCGTTTAGCATCCATGCTTACCTAACCCCACCCCCACCCCCACCGCATGCAGAGTCGGAAGAGGAGGACAGCGACAGTGAGTCTGGCTCAGAGGACAGCGACTCGGAAAGCAAAAGCGAGAGCGAGAGCGAGTCAGAGTCCGAGTCTGAGACTGAATCGAGCTCAGATGAGTCTGACAGCTCAGATGACTCTGGCTATGAGCGGCACAAGCGCTTGCTGGCGGCCAAGGTCAGTGGATGGGCGCAACTCCCATATGCAAGTGGTTTAACGATATCTGGCACCCTTTCTTGTGGAAGGGCATTCCAGCAAATGGCTGGTGATCAAGCAATGTTTGATAACCGTCCTAGTGGAGGGGCACGCCTGCCTTCAGCAAGTTGCATTATAGCATCCCTGGCAGACTAGGCCAGCCCCAAATTTCTGCATGCTTGTTTCCCTATTAAAAGGCAGGTGTACGCACAAGGGCGGAAGGATGACATTCACTTGCGCGTGTGCACACACTCTTTCACTTACATTTGTGCATGCACTTACACACACACACACACATTTACACACAACCATGCACATGTACGAAGGAGCGGCGTTTGGCGCGCGGCCGGGCTGCCCGCCAGAATGCAAGCAAGGAGGCTTTACGCTCCCCTATTTGCTGCATTTTGGGCCACGTTGACGTGGGCAAGACCAAGGTGAGGCGCATCAGAGGCCCTAGAGGGCTATTGCTGACCGCGTTGTGTGTAGTGCTGTGTGTATGCATGGGTGTGGGTGAGGGGGGGGGGGGGGGCAAGCTGTTTCATGGATTGAGAAATGGAATGGATTGAGCAAAATCCAGCATGTGAGTGTGGAGGGCTGTCGGCAGACGGGCTTGCGGGAGGTGCTGAGTGCAATGCCACGTGTGTGCATGCTCACAAGCGGTACAAACATATGAATTGTACCTCATCTTGTGTTGTGTGCGTCTGCCTCAGATGCCGTGTGCACAGAGTTGCGCCTCCGTCTTTGCTCCCTCAATCTCCGCTTGCCAACTTGCGAAGGATAGCTGCCCATGCCCATGCACATGCACACCTTACACATTGCATGACTTATGCTTGCACTCTCGCCCAAACGCGCACCCCCAGATCCTGGACAACATCCGCCGCACAAACGTGCAAGACGGCGAGGCGGGCGGCATTACACAGCAGATTGGAGCCACCTTCATTCCTGCGGAGTCTGTGGAGAAGCGCACAGAGGGCCTACGCTCGGGAGCCCGCCAGTTCGACATGAAGCTTCCAGGTGTGTGTGTTTGTTTGTGTGCCTGTGCCTGTGCCTGCGCACGTGCACGTGTGCGGGTGCATGCGCAGGTGCATGTGCGTGCGCCCCAGGTGCTTAGGTATGCTTGTGCTTGCATGCTAACTTAGGGGTACATCATGAGAGCGAATGGGGGCTTTATTCGGCTTGCAAGCTGTGCAAGAGGCGGCAGAAGAGGGAAATGCATACGGGTGCATGCACATGTTTGTGCCCGCAAGCGCGTGCATGCGTGTGTGCGTGCGTCCAGAGGGGCGCGTAAGTCGATACTGCTCCATGCATGCATGCAAGGCTCAGAAGCACTCAGGGTCATTGTGCAAAAGCACATGCTGCGTGTGCATATGAACTCGCACACGCACGCACGCGCGCTTGCGTGCACTGTTCTGTTTGCGCGTGCACGTGTGCACACACGACTTTCAACACCCACACACCTGGCCTCTCTGGTCGGCATGTGCCAGTCTTGTTGCAGCAGGCCTGCTGGGCATTGACACGTGCTCCCGCGCACGCCCGCGTACACCGCAAGACCAGCTCAAACACAGCACCCACACCCTCAACTACCCATGCGCATTCCTCCTGCTGCTGCTGCTGCCGTCGCGCCCGCAGGCCTGCTAGTCATCGACACACCCGGCCATGAGTCCTTCACCAACCTGCGCGCCCGCGGCTCGGGCCTGTGCGACATCGCGGTGCTGTGCGTGGACCTCATGCACGGCCTTGAGCAGCAGACCATCGAGAGCATAAACATGCTGCGCATGCGCAAGACGCCCTTCATCATCGCCCTCAACAAGGCGCGTGCTTGACGGGCATACGTGTGTGTGTGCGTGTGTGTGTGCATGTGTGTGTGCGTGTGTGTGCGTGCGCGTGCATGCGCGTGTTTGCATGCATGCGTGGGCGTGTTTGTTTAGGACCCGCCCTCAGGCAGCCTCAGATGCTCGGTGCAGTGCTGGCTGTGCTGATCGCTTGCAGTGTGGATTGTGCTGGCTGTGCTGAAGTGTGCATGCACTGCTGCAGCCATGGAGCTCCTGGGTGTCGTTTCCCTGCTGGGTGTGGGAACTTCTGTGTGGGAAGGCAGCCCGGTTGTGAGCAGCAGCAGCCTGGAACCAGCAATCCCCACAGGCAGCGCGGCCACAGGGTCAGCCTTGACCTGGCAACACACACACAACGCACGCATGCACATGCACACATGCACACGCACACTCACACTGGAGCGTAAGGAAGGTACAGGCCATGCTCACAGCGGCGCACATCACTTTCGACAGCTGTGTGCGCGCCTGGCATGTGGACCGCTGCTCCCACCAGACGGCGCGCACGCACAGCGCTGTGTGAAGTGTAGGGTGGCTCCCGTGCACAAAACGGCGCCTGTGCAAAACGGCGCCATGTGAAGTGTGTGGGGTGGCTCCCGTGCACAACATGGCGCCATGTGGAGCGTGGGGTGGCTCTTGTGCACAAAACGGCATGGCGCTTGCGCCGGCTTCCTGCACGCAGGTGGACCGTCTCTACAACTGGAAGTCCGTGACGGACGCGCCCATCCGCGACAGCTTCAAGCGCCAGAAGGAGCATGTGATGACTGAGTTTGAGCAGCGCTCCAGCCAAGTGTTCCTGCAGCTGAACGAGCTGGTGGGTGGGGGCGCCGCGCGCTAAGCGTGATGAGGTCAGCAAACGCATGCAGCGTCTTGGCCGGCAACCAGGGGGAAGCAGTGCGCCAAAGTCCCGCACCAAAAAGCCCGCTTGCCCGCATACAGCCCCCCCTTTTTAATTGCCTTGCACGTGCTTGTGCCCCACGCGCAGCCCTCGCCCATGTAAGTCTTGGTTGGGCAAGTGTCACATGCATGCACGGATTCTTCAAGGAAGGAAGCAACCAACCTTCCCGCGGTCCTGGTGCGTGCAGGGCCTCAACGTTGCGCTGTACTGGAAGAATCCCGACCCCCGCAGCTATGTCAATGTGGTACCCACCTCGGCAATTTCGGGAGAGGGCTTGCCCGACCTGCTGCAGCTCATGGTGGGTCGTCAGGCGCACGCGGGGTGTGGCATGTCCCTGCTGCAACCGCCTGCCGCACGCTCCCGGATGCTGTGCGTGCATCCATGGCGCGCCCCGGGTGCTGTGCGCGCATCCGCAGGCAGCCGCCTCCAGCGCTTTGGCCTTGGTGGTGGTGGGAGGGCATGGGGGCGCACTTGCAACTTGGTTGGTCTCAGGTGCAGGGGGGCCGCACATCGCAGTCGCATCCTCGCATCATCAGGCAGCGCTGTCTTCCATAGCATCACTGCTGCCCTGAGACCTATGCACCCGCCACCCAGCTGTGCTGCTGTCTTCGGCTGCTGAGCCCAGCGCGCCCAGCTCCAGGCTGCATGAGCTGGCCACCTTTGCTGCCTTGGCACCAGTGCGCGCACCTCTGCCCTGGGTTTCTGCGCGACCAGCAAGATACGTGGCAGGATGAAGCACTTACTGCGCCTGCAGCAGGAGGCGCGCACAATGGCGAGGGGGCGGGGTGCACACACTACAGGATGAGAGGAAAGAATGCATGCAACCTACCGCGGTGCTTTGCCGGCCGCGTGCCCCACGCAGGTCAAGCTTACGCAGGCCATGATACACGCAGGCCATGATTCACGCAGACCATGCTTTGCCGGCTGCGTGCCCCACGCAGGTCAAGCTCACGCAGACCATGATTGATGCAAGCTATGATTCACGCAGGCCATGATTCACGCAGACCATGCTTTGCCGGCCGCGTGCCCCACGCAGGTCAAGCTCACACAGGCCATGATTCA
>LFIK01003458.1_pt1 | contig 12816 bp, 8 predicted proteins | sample 643401 | NCBI WGS metagenome assembly LFIK01 (sample SAMN03777447, study PRJNA286221) | soda lake metagenome | biome: soda lake; feature: Kulunda steppe; material: water; isolation source: sample T5-Br brine of Lake Tanatar-5 | place: Russia: Kulunda steppe | collected 2010-07 | reverse complement strand
GGGCGGGCCCGCCGCTTGCCCTGTAAGCGGCGGGCGCGTTACATTAACTGTCCTTGACCGGCATGGGCGATGGATTGTGCTCGCGCCGGTCACGCGTATTTGCGTCTGAGATTCCTGCTGGGTTTTCCAGGTCCACTTATCGGAATTGGACAGTGCTGCGAGAGCGGTCGGAGGCATACGGTTCGCCACATGTCTGACGCTTCCAGAAGAGGTCATCCCGTTCCCGGGGCGGCCGCACCATACCGCAAGGGCGGCTTCAACGGCCGTCACGACCGGGTGGTGCCAGCGCTCATGGAGTCGAGTGCATGAGCGTCGGTAAGGCCGTTCCTGCGCCCCCGTATTGTCACGCCCTCGCCCGGCTCGTTTTCCCCGTTCTCCGTTTCGTTCCGCAGGCATCGAGCGCTGCCAGCTTCCTGCTGCCTGGCGCCGCAGGGTTCGCGCTGATGCCTGCCCTCTGCAAGGTGACGCGCCCATGAAAGCTTCATTCGAGAAACTGCAAAGCAGTTCCTATCTCAGTGGTGTCAATGCCACGTTCATCGAGGATCTGTACGAGCTGTATCTGCGCGACGCCGGCCAGGTACCCCAGGAATGGCGGGCTTACTTCCAGGGCCTGGAGCACGGGGATCCGCGTTCCGTACGGGAGATCCCGCACAGCCAGGTCCGCGAGGAGTTCCTGCGCCTGGCACGCTCCAACGGTGGTCGTACGCGCGCTTTGGCCGACGTGGGTGGATTGTCCCCCCAGGATGCCGAGAAGCAGGCGGCGGTGCTGCGCCTGATCAACGCCTGGCGGGTGCGCGGTCACCAGGCGGCGAATATCGACCCCCTGGATCTGCGGGATGCACCCGACGTCCCGGACCTGGACCCGGCATTCCACCACCTTACCGAGTCGGACATGGACCGGGAGTTCAACACAGGCTCCCTGTTCACCGCCGATCAGATGCGCCTGCGGGATATCATCGATTTCCTGAAGACCACGTACGGCGGCACCATCGGCTCCGAGTACATGCACATCACCGATACGGTGCAAAAACGCTGGATTCAGGAACGGCTGGAACGCCCGCAGGGGCAGCCGCACCTGGACGAGGACACCAAGCGCCGGCTGTTTCAGCGCATCACGGCTGCCGAAGGGATCGAGAAATACCTGCACTCCAAGTACGTCGGCCAGAAGCGGTTCTCCCTGGAAGGGGGTGAAAGCCTGATTCCGCTGCTGGACGAACTGTTGCAGCGCGGCGGCGCACAGGGCGTGAAGGAAGTGGTCCTGGGCATGGCCCACCGGGGCCGGCTCAACGTGCTGATCAACCTCATGGGCAAGTCCCCCGGCGACCTGTTCCAGGAGTTCGAGGGCAACTTCAGCGTGGAGAACGCGGGCTCCGGCGATGTGAAGTACCACCTGGGCTACTCGTCGGATATCCAGACCGAAGGCGGTGCGCTGCACCTGGCGCTGGCCTTCAACCCCTCCCACCTGGAGATCGTAGACCCGGTGGTGGTGGGCTCCGCCCGGGCACGCATGCAGCGGCGCAAGGACAAGAAGGGCGAGGAGGTCCTGCCCATCGTCATCCATGGCGATGCCGCGTTCGCCGGCCAGGGGGTGGTGATGGAAACCTTCCAGCTCTCCCAGGCCCGTGGTTTCTATACCGGCGGTTCCGTGCACGTGATCGTCAACAACCAGATCGGGTTCACCACCTCCAACCCGCTGGATTCCCGTTCCACGCTGTACTGCACCGAGGTGGCGAAGATGGTGCAGGCGCCCATTTTCCATGTGAATGGGGATGATCCGGAAGCGGTACTGTTTGTTTCCCAGCTGGCGCTCGATTTCCGCCAGCGCTTCCGCAAGGATGTGGTCATCGACCTGATCTGCTATCGCCGGCACGGTCACAACGAGGCCGACGAGCCCGCGGCCACCCAGCCCATGATGTACGGCAAGATCAAGCAACACCCCACCACCCGGCAGCTGTATGCGCAGCGCCTGGAGCAGGAGGGCGTGTTCGGTGACGGTGATGCACAGCAGTTTTTCACCGCCTACAGGGATGCGCTGGACGACAAGCAGGTGGTGGCGCCGAACATCCTCACCGGGGTCCGCAATGACTACGCGGTGGACTGGACACCCTACTTCAAGGGCACGTGGGACGACGCGGTGGAAACCGCCATTCCCATGGCCACCATCAAGGAACTGGCCGAAACCCTGCAGACCCTGCCGGATCGCTTCGAGCTCAACCCGCGGGTGGCGGCGATTGTGGAAAGCCGCCGCAAGATGGGTGCCGGTGCGCTGGCTCTGGACTGGGGGTATGCCGAGATCATGGCCTACGCATCCCTGCTCAGGGACGGGTTCAAGGTGCGCCTGACTGGCCAGGACAGTGGCCGTGGCACCTTCTCGCATCGGCACGCGGTGCTGCACAACGCGAATGACGGCAGCACCTGCGTGCCGCTGAAGAGCGTGACCACCGAGCCCGATGATTTTGTGGTCATCGACTCGCTGCTGTCGGAGGAGGCCGTGCTCGGTTTCGAGTACGGCTATGCCACCAATGACCCGCACACCATGGTGATCTGGGAGGCCCAGTTCGGGGACTTCGCCAATGGCGCGCAGGTGGTTATCGACCAGTTCATCACCTCCGGCGAGACCAAGTGGGGGCGCCTCGCGGGGCTGACCATGTACCTGCCCCACGGCTACGAGGGACAGGGGCCGGAGCACTCCTCCGCCCGGCTGGAGCGTTTCCTGCAACTGTGCGCGGACCACAATATCCAGGTCTGCATACCCAGCACGCCGGCCCAGTTCTTCCACATGATCCGTCGGCAGATGCTGCGCAATTACCGCAAGCCGCTGGTGGTGATGACGCCCAAGAGCCTGCTGCGTCACAAGCTCTCCACCTCGTCGCTGGATGATCTCACCGAAGGCCGGTGGCAGAACGTCATCGACGAAGTGGACGACATCAAGGCGCGGGACGTGGAGCGCGTGGTGTTGTGCAGCGGCAAGGTGTATTTCGACCTGCTCGCCGAGCGCCGCAAGCGTGAGCAGTCAAATGTCGCCATCCTGCGCATCGAGCAGCTGTACCCGTTCCCCGAAGAGGAACTCACAACTTTGCTGCGCCGGCGCTACGGCAAGGCCACTACCGTGGTCTGGTGTCAGGAAGAACCCAAGAACCAGGGTGCCTGGTATTCCAGCCAGCACCACTTCCGCAACTGCATGAAGGACAGTCAGCAGCTCTGCTATGCGGGCCGGGACGCCTCGGCATCGCCGGCCGTGGGCTACCCGCGCCTGCACCATGAGCAGCAGCGTCAGCTGGTTGAGGAGGCGCTGGGCCTGGGCTAGGCCGGGTGGCGCCCCGGCGCCATGCGTCTACCCTATAGTTCCAGCGTGAATGATTCACGGCGGGTGTGACTGCGCCCGCTGCCGACAGTCGAAGAGTGAGGGTTGGATGAGCATCGAAATCAAAGTGCCGCCGTTGCCGGAATCCGTGTCCGAAGCCACCGTTGTCACCTGGCACAAGCAGCCGGGAGATGCGGTAACACGGGATGAGAACCTGGTGGATATCGAGACCGACAAGGTGGTGCTGGAAGTGCCCGCACCGGCTGACGGCGTGCTCGGCGACATCAAGGCGGCGGAGGGAGATACGGTCACCGCCGACCAGATCCTGGGCACGATTGAGGAACAGGCCGCAGGCGCGAAGGCGGACAAGCCGGCGCAAGCCGACAAGGCCCCGGAATCGTCGGCCGCGGCTTCCGGTGAGCAGGAGCTCAGCCCCGCGGTGCGCCGGCTGGTGGCGGAAAACGATCTCGATGCCTCCAAGATCGAGGGGACCGGTCCCTCCGGGCGCATTACCAAGGAGGATGTGCTGCGGCACATGAAGGGGGAAGCTCCCGCCCCCGCCAAGGAAGAGCCCGCCCCGGCGCGCGAGGAACCGGCGGCCGCGCCCGCGCCCGCCGCACCCGTGCCGGCGGGCGAGCGGCCGGAACGCCGGGTGCCCATGACGCGGCTGCGCCAGCGGATTGCCGAGCGCCTGGTGGAGGCGCAGCAAACGGCCGCCATGCTCACCACCTTCAACGAGGTGAACATGCAGCCGGTCATGGAGCTTCGCAAGCGCTACAAGGAATCATTCGAAAAGGCGCACGGGGCGCGGCTTGGTTTCATGAGCTTCTTCGTCAAGGCGGCGGTTGAGGCGCTGAAGCGCTTCCCCGCGGTGAACGCCTCGGTGGATGGCACCGACATCATCTACCACGGCTACTACGATATCGGCATTGCCGTCAGCACCGAACGCGGACTGGTGGTGCCGGTGCTGCGTGACGCGGATCACCAGAGCTTTGCCGGTATCGAGAGCAGCATTGTCGATTTCGGCAAGCGCGCCCAGGCGGGCAAGTTGTCCATGGATGAACTCACCGGTGGCACCTTTTCCATCACCAACGGCGGCATCTTCGGTTCGCTGATGTCGACGCCCATCCTGAACCCGCCTCAGAGCGCCATCCTGGGCATGCACAAGATCCAGGACCGCCCGATGGTGGAGAACGGTGAGATCGTGGTGCGGCCGATGATGTACCTGGCGCTCTCCTATGACCACCGCATTATCGACGGGCGCGAGGCAGTCAGCTTCCTCGTTGCCATCAAGGACCTGGTTGAGGATCCGGCGCGGCTGTTGCTGGAAGTCTGATCCCGTTGCGGGGCGCTCGCGGCCCCGCGTTGCCAGTCCGGACAAGACTCACAGGGAGAAAGCATGGCCAAAGCATTTGACGTAATCGTAGTTGGTGGCGGGCCGGCCGGGTATGTGGCCGCGATCCGTTGCGCGCAGCTGGGCATGACCACCGCCGTGGTCGATGAATATGTCTACAAGGACGGCGAGCCCGCGCTCGGTGGTACCTGCCTCAATGTGGGTTGTATTCCCTCCAAGGCATTGCTGGATTCCTCCGAGCAGTACCACAAGGTCAATCACGAACTGGAGGCGCACGGCATCAAGACCGGCAAGGTCGAGCTGGATGTCAGTGCCATGATTGCGCGCAAGGACCGCGTGGTGAAGGATCTCACCGGCGGTATTGCCCAGTTGTTCAAGGCCAACAAGATCGAATGGCTCAAGGGTCACGGCAAGCTGCTCTCCGGCAAGCAGGTGGAAGTTACGCCCACCGATGGCAAGGGCAAGCCAACGGTCCACGAGGCGGAACACGTGATTCTGGCCACCGGTTCCCGGCCCATCGACATCGATGCGGCGCCGCTGGACGGTGAGCGGATCGTCAACTCCGATGGCGCGCTGGAATTCACCGACGTGCCCAAGCGGCTCGGCATCATCGGTGCGGGCGTTATCGGCCTGGAAATGGGGAGCGTGTGGAGCCGCCTGGGCTCCAAGGTGACGCTGCTGGAAGCGCAGGACACGTTCCTGCCTCCGGTGGATCAGCGGGTGGCCAGGATGGCGCAGAAGGAGTTCGAGCGCCAGGGCCTGGATATCCGGTTCGGGGCCCGTGTGACCAACGCCAAGGTCGGCAAGACCGTGTCGGTGCATTACGAGGACAAGGACGGCAAGCAGAACATCCAGGTGGACAAGCTGATCGTCTGCGTGGGGCGTCGCCCCAATACCAGCAACCTGGTGGCCGAGGATGTGGACCTGCTGTTGGACGAACGCGGCCTCATCAACGTGGACGAGCATTGCCGCACCAATCTGCCCGGCGTCTACGCCATCGGTGATGTGGTGCGCGGGCCGATGCTGGCCCACAAGGGTTCCGAGGAAGGGGTGATGGTGGCGGAACTGATTGCCGGCAAGCCCGGTCACGTCAACTACGACACCATTCCCTGGGTCATCTACACGCATCCCGAGATTGCCTGGGCGGGCAAGACCGAACAGCAGCTCAAGGCGGCTGGCGTGCCGTTCAACAGCGGCACCTTCAACTTCGCCGCCACCGGCCGCGCCCGCGCCATGGAAGAGAAGGCCGGCATGGTCAAGATCATCGCGCACAAGGAAACCGACCGCATCCTGGGTGTGCATATTGTCGGGCCGCAGGCCTCGGAGCTGATTGCCGAGGCGGTGGTGGCGATGGAGTTCCATGGCAGCAGCGAGGATCTGGCGCGCATCATCCACGCGCACCCGACCCTGTCCGAAGCGGTACACGAGGCGGCCTTGTCCGTCTCCAAGCGGGCCATTCACAAGGCCAACTGATCAATGATCGCGGTCCGGGGCGGCCTGCAGGGCCGCCCCGGGCGGCAGCTTCGCAACCATCATTGGTTGCGCGCGCTCGCCGGAGAGCATTGACAATAACAATAGATGTCACCGGCAAGACCGGTTGAAAAGCAATTGTTTCGGGTTGTTTTTCTTTCTATAAGTTTTTGTTTTTACAACGATTTGGGAACGGCGTTTCGGGTGCGCTAGACTAGCCGCGGCCCAACAGCCAGTACAGGGGGTAGCATGAGTTCCTTCAAGGCTCTGCGGGTATATGAGGCGGACAAGGGGGTGGATCCTCGCGTGGAATCCATGTCCGTGGACGCATTGTCCGACGGGGCGGTCCTGATCCGTTCCGCCTGGTCAGGCATCAATTTCAAGGATGCCCTGGCGGTCACCGGGAAAGGCCGCATCGTCCGCCGGTTCCCGCTCAACGCCGGCATCGATGTGTCCGGAACGGTGGAAACCTCGGAAGACCCCCGCTATCGTCCCGGCGACCCGGTCGTGGTCACCGGCTGCGGCTTGGGCGAGAATCACGATGGCGGTTTCTCGGAAATGGTCCGCGTGCCAGGCGACTGGGTGGTGCCGCTGCAGGATCCTCTGGATTTGCGCACGGCCATGGCCGTGGGCACCGCGGGTTTCACGGCCGCCATGGCGCTGGTGCGCATGGAGACCAATGGCCAGCAGCCCGAGCAGGGTCCGATCCTGATCAATGGTGCCACCGGCGGCGTGGGTAGTTACGCCATCCGCCTGTTCAGCAGTGCCGGCTATTCGGTGACGGCCTTGACCGGCAAGCCGGATGCCGCCGACTACCTCAAGTCGCTGGGTGCGGATGAGGTCCTGGACAGCAACACGCTGGAGTTTGGTAACCGTCCCATGGAAAAGGGTCTCTGGGGCGGCGCCGTGGACAGCCTGGGTGACGAATCCCTGGCCTGGCTCACCCGCACCGTAAAGCCGTGGGGCAACATCGCCGCGGTCGGGCTGGCCCAGGGCATCGCGCTGAACACCACTGTCATGCCGTTCATCATTCGGGGCGTCAGCCTGTTGGGCATTGATTCCGTGCTGTGCCACCGCGACATTCGCCTGGCCACCTGGAAGCGCCTGGCCGAACTGCTGCAGCCGGGCGATGTGGATGCCATTGTTAGTCGCGAAGTGGATCTGGAGGGTGTGGTGGACGCCGCTGAAGCGCTGATGGAGCGCCGGCAGCAGGGCCGCACGCTGGTTAAACTGTCCCAGGGCTAGGCCCGGGAAACGAGAGAAGGAGTCACACCATGTCCGTGTCTTCGGCCGGACGTCGCTTCCGCGACGCCCTCGCGGCAGAAAAGCCGCTGCAGATCGCCGGTACCATCAACGCCTACTCGGCACTGCTGGCAGAGCGTGCCGGTTTCCGCGCCATCTACCTCTCCGGTGCCGGTGTCGCCAATGCGTCCTACGGCCTGCCGGACCTAGGCATCACCCAGTTGTCCGACGTGGTGGAGGATGCCCGTCGAATCACGTCGGCCACCGACGTGCCGCTGTTGGTGGACGTGGATACCGGCTGGGGCAGTGCCTTCAATATCGCCCGTACCGTACGTGAAATGGAGCGCGCCGGGGTGGCCGCCATCCACCTGGAGGATCAGGTGCAGGCCAAGCGTTGCGGCCATCGACCGAACAAGGCCCTGGTGAGCAAGGAAGAGATGGTGGACCGGGTGAAGGCCGGCGTGGACGCGCGCCGGGACGAGAACTTCGTGTTCATGGCCCGCACCGATGCCCATGCCTCGGAAGGCATGCAGGCGGCCGTGGACCGGGCCAACGCCTACGTGGAGGCGGGGGCCGATGCGATCTTCGCGGAGGCACTGCACACGCTGGAGGAATTCCAGGCGTTCACCAAGGCGGTGCCCGTCCCCGTGCTCGCAAACATCACCGAATTCGGTCAGACGCCGCTGTTCACCGTGGATGAACTGGGCGGCGCCGGTGCTGCCATGGTGCTGTACCCGCTGTCCGCATTCCGTGCCATGAGTCGCGCCGCCGAGGCGGTGTACGGCGCCATTCGCAAGGATGGCACGCAGAAGTCCGTGGTGGACAGCATGCAGACGCGCACCGAACTCTACGATGTGCTGGACTACCATTCTTACGAAGACAAGCTGGACAAGCTGTTCCAGGGCGAACAGTAAGCGCGCCCTTTGCGGTGACGGAAGGCTTTCGACATGACGACTGGTCTGTGAGGAGCTTATGAGCGATAAGAAACTGGGTGGCGCCGGCCTGCGGGGTACATCGGCAGGCGAAACGGCACTGTGTACGGTGGGCAAGGAAGGCACCGGTCTGACCTATCGCGGTTACGATGTGCGCGATCTGGCCGAACAGGTGAGCTTCGAGGAAGTGGCCTACCTGCTGCTGTACGGTGAGCTGCCGACGCAGAAACAGCTGGATGACTATGTCGCCCGCCTCAAGTGCATGCGGGATCTGCCCCAGCCCCTGAAAGAGGTCCTGGAGCGCATTCCCGCCAGCGCACACCCGATGGACGTGATGCGCACGGGCTGCTCCATGCTGGGCAATCTGGAGACCGAAACGGATTTCTCCCAGCAGCATGACGTGGTGGATCGCCTGCTGGCCGCGTTCCCGTCCATCATCACCTACTGGTACCGCTACAGCCACGACGGCGTGCGTATCGATCCGGTGACGGACGATGCGTCCATCGGCGGCCATTTCCTGCACCTGCTGCACGGCAAGCCGGCCAGCCAGCTGCATGCGGATGTGATGAACGTCTCCCTGATCCTGTATGCGGAGCACGAGTTCAACGCGTCCACCTTCACCGCCCGCGTCTGCGCCTCTACGCTGTCTGACATGCACTCCTGCATTACCGGGGCTATCGGTTCGCTGCGTGGGCCGCTGCATGGCGGTGCCAACGAGGCGGCCATGGAAATGATCGAGAAGTGGAGCGATGCGGACGAGGCCGAGCGTGAACTGCTGGGCATGCTGGAGCGCAAGGACAAGGTCATGGGCTTCGGACACGCCATCTACCGGGAATCCGATCCGCGAAATGCAGTGATCAAGGAGTGGTCCCGCAAGCTGGCCGAGCAAGTGGGCGACAAGACCCTGTTCCCCGTCTCCGAGCGGGTGGACCAGGTTATGTGGCGGGAGAAGAAGCTGTTCCCGAACGCCGATTTCTACCACGCGTCCGCCTACCACTTCATGGGGATCCCCACCAAGCTGTTCACGCCCATCTTCGTGATGTCGCGTCTGACCGGCTGGGCCGCCCATGTGATGGAACAGCGGGCCAACAACCGCATCATCCGTCCCAGTGCCGACTACACCGGGCCGGAACTGCGCAAGGTCGTGCCCATCGCCGAGCGCGGCTGAGTTGATACCGGCTGTCCGGGCCGGCCGCCAGGGCCGGCCCGGATAACGCAAGCCGGCAGTACGTAGGCGGCCATCCCCGGGCCGCCTTACTATGGTTCACCTCGACGGATACCTGACGCCATGAACACCCAATACCGCAAATCGCTTCCAGGCGCCAAGCTGGACTATTTCGACGCACGCGCGGCCGTCGAGGACATCCAGCCCGGCGCCTATGACGAACTCCCCTACACGTCCCGTGTGCTGGCGGAGCAACTGGTGCGCCGCTGTGAACCGGAACTGCTCACCGATGCACTGAAGCAGTTGATCGAGCGCCGCCGGGATCTGGATTTCCCCTGGTACCCGGCCCGGGTTGTCTGTCATGACATTCTCGGTCAGACGGCGCTGGTGGACTTGGCCGGCCTGCGTGACGCCATCGCAGAGAAGGGCGGTGACCCGTCCAAGGTCAACCCCGTGGTTCCGACGCAGCTCATCGTTGACCATTCGCTGGCCGTGGAGCACGCGGGTTTCGAGCCAGACGCGTTCGAGAAGAACCGCGCTATCGAGGACCGCCGCAACGAGGACCGTTTCCACTTCATCGAGTGGACCAAGACCGCGTTCAAGAACGTGGACGTGATCCCCGCGGGCAACGGCATCATGCACCAGATCAACTTGGAGAAGATGTCGCCGGTCATCCAGAACCGGGACGGTGTCGCCTACCCCGACACCTGCGTCGGCACCGACAGCCACACCCCGCATATCGACTGCCTGGGCGTGATCGCCATCGGTGTGGGCGGCCTGGAGGCCGAGACCGTGATGCTGGGGCGCCCTTCCATGATGCGCCTGCCCGACATCGTCGGCGTGGAACTCACCGGCAGGCCCAAGCCGGGCATCACCGCCACCGATATCGTGCTGGCCATCACCGAGTTCCTGCGCAAGGAACGGGTGGTGGGCGCCTACCTCGAGTTCTTTGGCGAGGGGGCAAAGAGCCTTACCATCGGGGATCGCGCCACCATCTCCAACATGACGCCGGAGTACGGCGCCACCGCAGCGATGTTCTACATCGACGAGCAGACCATCGATTACCTGAAGCTCACCGGCCGCGAGCCGGAGCAGGTGGAACTGGTGGAGCAGTACGCCAAGGAAACCGGCCTGTGGGCGGATAGCCTGACAAACGCGAAGTACGAACGGGTCCTCACCTTCGATCTCTCCACGGTGGAGCGCAACCTGGCCGGCCCCTCCAACCCGCACCGCCGCCTGCCCACCAGCGCCCTGCATGAGCGCGGCATCGCCGTGGACTACGATAAGGCCCAGGCGGAGGAAAAGGCTGGCAAGATGCCCGATGGTGCCGTGATCATCGCCGCCATCACCAGCTGCACCAACACCTCCAACCCGCGCAACGTGGTGGGCGCGGGCCTGCTGGCCAAGAAGGCCAACGAACTGGGCCTGCTGCGCAAGCCCTGGGTGAAGTCGTCCTTTGCCCCGGGGTCCAAGGTCGCGCGGCTGTATCTGGAAGAGGCCGGCCTTCTGCCGGAACTGGAGAAGCTCGGTTTCGGCATCGTCGCCTACGCCTGCACCACCTGCAACGGCATGTCCGGGGCGCTGGATCCCAAGATCCAGCAGGAGATCATCGACCGGGATCTGTACGCCACCGCAGTGCTCTCCGGCAACCGGAACTTCGACGGCCGCATTCACCCCTACGCCAAGCAGGCCTTCCTGGCCTCCCCGGCGCTGGTGGTGGCCTATGCTATTGCCGGCACCGTGCGTTTTGACATCGAGAAGGACGTACTCGGTACCGCCCCGGACGGGACACCAGTGACGCTCAAGGACATCTGGCCCTCGGACGAGGAGATCGACGCCATCGTCGAGGAGTACGTGAAGCCTGAGCAGTTCAAGAACGTCTACATTCCGATGTTCCGCCTGGACCAGGTGAAGGAGGCCGAGAGCCCGCTGTACGACTGGCGGCCCATGAGCACCTACATCCGCCGTCCGCCTTACTGGGAAGGCACCATGGCGGGAGAACGCGGCCTGAAGGGAATGCGCCCGCTGGCCATCCTGCCGGACAACATCACCACGGACCACCTGTCACCGTCCAACGCGATCCTGCTGGACAGCGCCGCAGGTGAGTACCTGGCCAAGATGGGCCTCCCGGAGGAGGACTTCAACTCCTATGCCACCCACCGCGGCGACCACCTCACCGCCCAGCGGGCGACGCTGGCCAACCCCAAGCTGTTCAACGAGATGGTGCGTGACGAGAACGGCGACGTGGTGCAGGGTTCCCTTGCCCGGGTGGAGCCGGAAGGCGAGGTGATGCGCATGTGGGAGGCCATCGAAACCTACATGAACCGCAAGCAACCGCTGATCATCGTGGCCGGTGCCGATTACGGTCAGGGTTCCTCCCGCGACTGGGCGGCAAAGGGCGTGGCGTTGGCCGGCGTTGAAGCCATCGTCGCCGAGGGCTTCGAGCGCATCCACCGCACCAACCTGGTGGGCATGGGGGTGATGCCGCTGCAGTTCCAGGAGGGCACCAACCGACATACCCTGCAGTTGGACGGTACCGAAACCTATGACGTGGAGGGCAAGCCGGAGCCGGGTGCGACCCTGGAACTGGTGATCCACCGCAAGACCGGTGAGACCGACCGGGTGCCGGTGCTGTGCCGCCTGGACACCGCGGAAGAGGTGTCCATCTACTCCGCCGGCGGTGTGCTGCAGCGCTTTGCCCAGGACTTCCTCGAATCCGAGGGCAGCGCGGCCAGCAGCGCCGCGCGCTGAGTCCGCGCCGTTGAACCAGCGCATCCGGCCCTGCCAGGGCCGGATGCGCCCCAATTGCAGAGAGCGTTATCGCAATGGCACACGCACCCCAGATCAGGATTCCCGCCACCTATATGCGCGGTGGCACCAGTAAAGGCGTGTTCTTCCGCCTGCAGGATCTCCCCGAAGCCGCACAGCAACCGGGCGAGGCCCGCGACCGGCTGTTGCTGCGCGTCATCGGCAGCCCGGATCCCTACGGTAAGCATACCGACGGGATGGGGGGGGCTACGTCCAGTACCAGCAAGACCGTGATCCTGTCCGCCAGTGACAGCCCCGACCATGACGTGGACTACCTGTTCGGCCAGGTGTCCATCGACACGGCCTTCGTGGACTGGAGTGGCAATTGCGGGAATCTGTCCGCTGCCGTGGGGCCCTTCGCCATCAGCAACGGCCTGGTGGATCCTGCGCGCATCCCGGAAAACGGCGAAGCCGTGGTGCGGATCTGGCAGGCGAACATCGGCAAGACCATCGTCGCCCGGGTGCCCATGGTGAACGGCGAAGTGCAGGAGACCGGGGACTTCGAACTGGACGGGGTCACCTTCCCGGCCGCCGAGGTTCC
>LFIK01003457.1_pt1 | contig 12817 bp, 7 predicted proteins | sample 643401 | NCBI WGS metagenome assembly LFIK01 (sample SAMN03777447, study PRJNA286221) | soda lake metagenome | biome: soda lake; feature: Kulunda steppe; material: water; isolation source: sample T5-Br brine of Lake Tanatar-5 | place: Russia: Kulunda steppe | collected 2010-07 | reverse complement strand
GTTGCGCCTGCTATGAGCATCAAGCAACTCGACGTACATGGGATTCGTAACCTCCAGTCATCTCAGGTGTTTCCATCAGGGCGGATCAATATTATCAGCGGCATCAATGGAAGCGGCAAGACCGGTCTTCTCGAAGCCATTCACATCCTTGGTCTAGGTCGTTCATTTCGAACACGCCATTTACGGAACGCTATTCAGCACGGCGCTAATGAAATGACGCTGTTTGCCAGGCTTGATGATGAGCAGTCGACAACGCTGGGTGTTCGCCGTTTTCGCGATCAGCGCGAGCTTGAATTGCGTATCAAGCATCGAAAACAGGTGCGGGTGGTGGAGCTTGCTGGGATTTTGCCCCTTCAGCTTATTAATCCGGATGCGTTTCGGTTATTAGAAGGGTCACCGTCTGGACGTAGAGAGTTCCTTGATTGGGGTGTGTTTCACGTGAAACATGAGTTCTTCAGTGTATGGAAGCGCGCGAGGCGTGCGCTGAAACATCGGAATAGTCTCCTCAGGCGTGGTAGAATATCATTTGCTGAAATTGAAATATGGGAACAAGAGCTGGCGAACAGTGGTGAAAAAATTGATCAGCAACGCAGAGAATGGTTTGCAAAGTTTTTACCTGTTTTTGAAGAAACTCTGCAATCGCTGATTCCTTTGCCAGGGCTGACACTCAGTTATGCAAGAGGGTGGGATAAGAATCGTTCGTTAGCGGATGTCCTCGCTTCTGGGCGTGCAACAGATGAGCAGATGGGGTTTACCCAGCAAGGCCCCCAGCGCGCGGACCTAAAAATAAAGATGAATAAGCAGCCCGCTGTTGAAGTGCTTTCCAGAGGCCAGCAAAAAATGGTGGTGAGTGCCCTTAAATTGGCACAAGGCCGGTTTCTGGAAAGCACAGCCAACAGGCATTGCGTGTATCTTATTGATGACCTTCCCGCTGAGCTCGATGAATTGCGTCGCCAGCGGTTTTGTCAGCTTCTTGAATCCATTCAATGTCAGGCTTTTATAACTAGCGTCGAACCTACCGCCTTACAGCGTCGATGGCTTTCCGGTACTGACGTGAAGATGTTTCACGTGAAACATGTTGAGCAGGATGGGGGAGTGCAGCCACTGTTAAGTCAATTAATCGAAATTTAACAGTGCGCTTTGCAGGGTGGTCTAACACCTTGCAAAAATAGGGGTCTCGGGCGGCAAGGCGATACCGACAAGACAGACTTCACGATGGAGTGGTCAATGAGCGAGCAGGCTTACGATTCATCTAGCATCAAGGTGCTCAAGGGGCTGGACGCCGTACGTAAACGGCCAGGGATGTATATCGGTGATACGGATGACGGCACAGGATTACACCATATGGTGTTCGAGTTGGTGGATAACTCCATCGACGAAGCCTTGGCAGGTCATTGCAGTGAAATTCGCGTTATTATCCACCCGGATGAATCTATCAGTGTCAGTGACAATGGGCGCGGGATACCGACAGAGCTGCATGAAGAAGAAGGCGTGTCAGCCGCTGAAGTCATTATGACCGTTCTTCATGCGGGTGGTAAATTTGATGATAACTCCTACAAAGTGTCCGGCGGTCTTCACGGTGTCGGGGTGTCCGTGGTCAATGCTCTGTCTTCTGAGTTACGTCTGACTATCTGGCGACAAGGGGAAGTTTTCGAACAAAATTTTCAGCACGGCGTACCTCAGGCGCCCCTGTCGATCGTGGGTAAAACGGCGCAAAGCGGCACCAAAGTGCACTTTCGGCCGTCACCGGAAACGTTTGCAAACATAGAATTTCATTACGACATACTCGCCAAGCGGTTACGTGAGTTGTCGTTTCTTAACTCGGGTGTTGCCATCCGTTTGATCGATGAGCGCAGCGGCAAAGAAGAACTGTTTCATTATGAAGGCGGACTAAAAGCGTTTGTTGATCACCTTAACGGTAAAAAGACTGTGCTTAACCCGGTGTTCCATTTTAATGCCGAGCGTGACGACGGCGTAGAAGTGGAAGTCGCGATGCAGTGGAGCGATACCTTTACTGAGAATATTTTCTGTTATACCAACAATATCCCGCAGCGAGACGGCGGAACGCATCTGGCCGGTTTCCGAGCTGCACTTACCCGCACGCTGAATCACTACATTGAAGCAGAAGGCCTGCTTAAGAAATCCAAGGTAAACACATCAGGGGATGATGCCCGCGAAGGGTTAACCGCGATTATTTCCGTTAAGGTACCTGATCCCAAGTTCTCGTCACAAACCAAGGAAAAGCTGGTATCCAGCGAGGTCAAAACCGCGGTTGAACAGGAAATGGGCCGCCTTTTTTCTGAGTACCTGGTTGAAAAACCAAATGAAGCCAAGGCCATTGTCAATAAGATGCTGGATGCGGCGCGTGCCCGCGAGGCTGCACGTAAGGCGCGTGATATGACGCGTCGAAAAGGTGCTCTGGATATCGCAGGATTGCCCGGTAAACTGGCGGATTGCCAGGAAAAGGATCCCAGTTTTTCTGAACTCTATCTGGTGGAGGGTGATTCCGCCGGTGGCAGCGCTAAACAGGGACGAGACCGACGCACGCAGGCCATCTTGCCGCTCAAGGGTAAAATCCTCAACGTTGAAAAAGCACGGTTTGATAAGATGCTGTCTTCGGCCGAAGTAGGTACCTTGATTACAGCATTAGGCTGTGGGATCGGGCGGGAAGAGTTTAACCCGGATAAGTTGCGCTACCACTCCATTATCATCATGACCGATGCCGACGTCGACGGCTCGCATATACGCACCTTACTGCTAACATTTTTCTTCCGCCAGATGCCGGAACTGATTGAACGTGGCCATGTGTTCATCGCGCAGCCGCCGCTTTACAAGATTAAGCGTGGTAAACAAGAGCTGTATCTTAAAGATGAACAGGCCATGGTGGATTATCTGACATCGACAGCTTTGGACGGTGCCCGTTTGTATGTCAATGCAGATGCGCCAGGAATTGCAGGGTCTCAACTAGAAGCCTTGGTGACGGAATATCGCGGGGTCATGAAGCGTATCGACCGTCTTTCGCGGGTTTATCCGCTTGAGGTGCTCAGACAGGTCGTGCATGTAACGGGGCTTTTGGGCGAAGAGAGCTTAAAAGACAGGTCGGTCATGGAGCATTGGGTAGTTGAATTGCAGAAAGCAATGGACGATTTGGTCGCCTATGAAGGGGGGCCGCGTTATCAATTTAATCTCAAAGAAGACTCAGAGCGGGGGCTTTTCCTGCCAAGTGTGTCTTTACTTGCCCATGGTGTTACCACTGAATACACCTGGGGGTTAGATTTTTTTGAAAGTGCTGATTATCGTGCCATGGTGGCTTTGGGTGTAACCCTGAATGATTTGCTTGAGGACGGCGCTTATATCGCCCGAGGTGAGCGGCAGAAGCCGGTAAGACAGTTCGCTGACGTATTGAGTTGGTTGATGCAAGAAGGTCAGCGTGGTCTTTCTGTTCAGCGCTATAAAGGCTTGGGTGAGATGAACCCGGACCAATTGTGGGAAACCACCATGGATCCAGATAGCCGCCGTATGCTCAGGGTGTCCATTGAAGATGCGGTTGCTGCTGACATGATGTTTAATACGCTGATGGGTGATGACGTCGAGCCACGGCGAGACTTTATTGAAACCAACGCGCTAGTCGCCAACCTGGATATTTGACGTGGTATTGTCGCTTCAAAAGGTAGAAAGTTAAACGTGTTTCACGTGAAACATTATCAGTAATAAGAGAAAACAGCAGTAATAAAACAGCAGTAATAAGAAAAAACCCGGCTTGGCCGGGTTTTTTTGTAGACAACTTGAGGCATGGCAGCGGGTTATACGGATTGTTGAGGAAGCTCGGATATATCCGCAACGTCAAGGAATAACGCCTGAAGACTTGCCAGTAATGCCAAACGGTTGTTGCGCACGGCACTGTCATCCGCCATCACCATGACCTGATCAAAGAAGTCATCAACCGGCTGACGAAGGGTCGCCAGGGTGTCGAGGGCTTCCATATAGTGGCCACCGGCAAACAGCGGCGCGACACTGTCTCGCCGATTGGTAATTTCATGATAGAGATGCTTTTCAGCCTCTTCGGTTAGCAGGCTGGCGTCTACCTCGGCACTGCCATCATGAGATTGCTTGGAAAGAATGTTGGAAACACGCTTGTTCGCAGCCGCAAGTGCTGTGGCTTCTTCCCGCTGAGCGAAGGCTTTTACGGCACGCAGACGGCGAGCAAAATCCAGGGGTTTGGTCAACGGCCGGGCACGTACCGCCAGGTACATTTCGGCGCTGATACCTTCTTCCTGCCCCCAGGCACGAAAGCGATCCAGTACATAGGTAAGAACATCCTCTGCCAAGCCTTGCGCTTTGGGAAGATCGCGATGTTGATCGGCGGCACACACTAACAGCTCACGTAAGTCCAGATTCAGTTCACCTTTGATCAGGATGTTGAGCACACCAATTGAAGCACGCCGCAGAGCAAAAGGATCTTTGGCACCTGTCGGTCGCTGGCCGATCCCGAAGATACCCACCAGCGTATCCAGGCGGTCAGCAAGAGCCAGTGCCTTGCCTGTGGCAGTCTGTGGAATATCATCGGCGGCAAAGCGGGGCAGGTACTGTTCTTCCAGCGCCATTGAGACGTCATGGGGTTCGCCATCCTGTTTGGCATAATAGTGACCCATGATGCCTTGCAGTTCAGGAAATTCGAGCACCATTTCAGTGACCAGATCACATTTAGCAAGCTCACTGGCACGATGGGCAAACGCCGGGTCACCGCCAATCTGACGGGCAATCAGTTGCGCAATAGTCGCCGTTCGGCGGGCTTTATCGGCCAAAGAGCCGAGTTTTTGCTGAAACACCACACTTTCCAGCATAGGAATCCGGCTGGCCAATGTCCGTTTACGGTCAGTTTCATAGAAGAAGGCGGCATCCGCCAGGCGGGGCCGTATGACTTTTTCATTGCCCTGGATAACTTGATCCGGATCCTGACTTTCGATGTTAGAAATGGTGATAAACAGCGGTTTGAGCTGGCCACTATCATCCATCAGGTGAAAGTATTTCTGGTTAGCTTTCATTGATGAAATCAGGCATTCGGCAGGTACTTCCAGAAAACGCTGATCAAAGCTGCCTGTCAGTGCGACGGGCCATTCCACCAATCCGCTAACCTCTGCCAAGAGAGATTCGTCAATGACGGCGGTGGCCTCTTGGACTTCTGCCTCCGCCAGAACCTGTTCGCGAATGCGTTCACGGCGCCTGTCACGGTCAGCCAGCACATAGGCGTTTTCAAGTGCTTCCAGGTAGTCATCTGCATGGGCTAACTGAATAGCATCCGGTGCGTGGAAGCGATGCCCAAACGTGGTGCGACTGGCTTCCAGGCCCAAAGCTTCAGCGGCGATGACATCACTGCCATACAAGGCAACCAGCCAGTGAACCGGGCGCGAAAACTCAACCCGTGAGGCGCCCCAACGCATGTTCTTCGGCACAGGTAGCCCTGCAATGGCTTTACGCACAATCTCAGGCAGCAATGCCTGAATGGTTTCACCGGCTTGTTGTTCGTGATAACCAAGCCAGGTGCCTTTATCGGTTTCCAGGTGAATCAGCTCATCAACCGTGACGCCACAGGAACGGGCGAACCCTTCAGCGGCCTTGGTGGGCTGACCATCCTTAAAGGCGGCGGCCAGCGCTGGCCCACGGCGTTCCACGTGGCGGTCTGGCTGTTTATCGGCCAGTTCACGCACCTGGACAGCCAGGCGGCGGGGTGTGGCATAGGCGGTGACTTGATCAAAGGTGACACCTGTTTCTTTCAGGCCATCCTGGATGCCATTGGCAAAGGCATCTGATAACGTATCCAGCGCCGAGGGCGGAAGCTCTTCTGCGCCGAGTTCCAATAGAAGCGTGTTAACAGCCATTATGCGTCTCCCTGATCGGCCAAGAGTTCACGACGTAGGGCCTCTGGCGCCATAGGAAAACCTTCGGCTTTGCGTGAGTCATAATAAGAATGGGCAACATTGCGCGCCATGGTACGCACTCGCAGAATAAAACGCTGACGCTCAGTCACTGAGATGGCATGGCGGGCGTCCAACAGGTTGAAAGTGTGTGATGCTTTCAGCACTTGTTCGTAAGCGGGTAGAGGCAGCTTGGCGTCCAGCAGCTTGCCGCACGCCTGCTCCTGGTGGTCAAAGGCCTTGAAAAGTTGCTCAACGTCGGCGTGTTCGAAATTATAGGTGGATTGCTCGCGTTCGTTCTGAAGGTAGACGTCGCCATAGGTCACCTTGCTGCCATCGGGTGCGACGGTCCATACCAGATCATAGACACTGTCCACGTCTTGCAGATACATCGCTATCCGTTCAATACCATAGGTCAGCTCACCAGTGACCGGGTAGCATTCAATACCGCCTGCCTGTTGAAAATAGGTGAACTGGGTGACTTCCATGCCGTTCAGCCAGATCTCCCATCCCAGGCCCCAGGCGCCCAGAGTAGGGGATTCCCAGTTGTCTTCGACAAAGCGGATATCATGCACCAGGGGGTCAAGCCCCAGACGCTTCAATGAGCCCAGGTAAAGCTCCTGAAAGTTGGCTGGCGATGGTTTCATCACTACCTGGAATTGGTAGTAATGCTGCAGGCGATTAGGGTTTTCGCCATAACGGCCATCTGTCGGGCGGCGTGACGGCTGAACATAGGCGGCATTCCAGGTTTCAGGGCCAATGGAGCGCAGAAAAGTGGCAGGATGAAAGGTGCCCGCGCCAACTTCCATATCCAGTGGCTGGAGCACAACACAACCTTGCTCTGCCCAGTATTGCTGCAGGGCAAGGATTAGTCCTTGAAACGTCGACACATCAGGTGCCGTGCTTGGGGTTGAATCACTCATCGGGAAAAGCACCATTGGCCATGAATTCACAAAGTGACCAGTATACAATTACTCGCCTTCAGGTTATAGGCGAATGGACTACCGCGTACTCTCCCTGGCGATCCTTTACCGTTCAGCAACGCCCTGCTTTACCCCCTTTTTGACGCAAAGAGAGCGCAATAAATGAATGAGTCTGACAAGCGGCTACTGGTGATTGCCCCGACCTGTCTGGCAGAACTGGTGATGGCGCAAAGTCTTTTCATCACGCTAAAACAGCGTGATCCGGACGCAATGCTTGGGGTGATAGCCGGTGCCAGCTTCCAATCCATTCTGGCGCGTATGCCGGAAGTAGACGATGGACTGGTGCTGGATGTAGCACACGGCAAGCTGGATATCAAAAAACGCTGGGCACTGGCGGCTAAGCTCAAAGGACGCTACGACCGCGCAATCGTCCTGCCGTCTTCGTGGAAGGCTGCGTTGGTGCCATTTCTGTCGCGTATCCCTGAACGTGTCGGCTTTCTTGGCGCGCAGCGTTATGGATTGATAAAAGAACGCCGAACACGTGACATAAAGATCCTTGATAAGACGGTAAAATGTTTTGTCTCATTAGGCTTATCAGAAGACGAAGCTCGCACGGGTCAATTTATTATCCCGCCCCCGCGGCTGACAATTGACCGCGATAATCTGGTCAATTTGCGGATGGTGCACCAACTGTCTTCGCGGCCGTCCATCGGTTTGATACCAGGGGCCAATGCTGGCCGCGCCGGCCAGTGGCCGTTGACGAATTTTCATGAGCTGGCTGAACGTCTGGTGAGTAATGGCTACGAGGTACGGGTCTTTGGCGGCCCCAGCGATCAACACAGCGGTGATGTCATCGCCAACGGGTTGAAGCATACCCACAATCTGTGTGGCAAGACGGGCCTGGCAGATGCAGCTGATCTGCTGGCGGATTGTCACCAGGCAGTGACGAATGATTGTGGATTAATGCATGTTGCAGCCGCTGTGGGCACACGGGTACATACTGTTTATCACCCGACAGCGCCTGCCAATCCTTTGCCGACAACCCTGGATATGGAAAAGAGTATCCAGCGTCAATAGCTGACGTTGGCATCGTCTTCCAAACGGCACCCTGAACACCCGTTGAGTCAGGTGAATTGCTGCAACAACCTAGCTTTCGACAGGGTCTTTACGGCGATCACCGCAGAGTCATTTCTATAGAAACTCAATGCTCGATAGGATGTTCTTCGGGAGTGTCTTGTGGGTTTTCAAGTATTTGTGATGCGTTGTCTGACGCGTTGTCGACTTCGCTCGCCGGTTGTGGGGCAAGACCTTCCCACAGGCGTTTTTGAAGCTCAATTTCTGCGTGCAATCGCTCATTGAGGGCTTCAACGCCATGGCGTTCTACCAGTGTTTCAGCATTACTAAGTAGCGAGACCCCCAAGCCTGCACGTGAATTGCGCGGCGCATAGTCAAGCGCTTCCAGCAGTGTTGGAAAGATATCCACGGCAGAAGCATTGCGTTTGATGCGCTGTGGCGCTTGATCGGTGCCTAACAGAATAAACGTATTGTCCCGGTCAAGGGTGGTCAGTTCATCCCACACTGAAACGCGCATGGTGAGATGGTCACTGAGAATGGCCACCACTGTGTTCTCAAGCAAGCCGCGATTTTCCAGACGGTCGATAAGGTCATACGCCAGCCAGGCTGAGCATTTCACCGAGTAAAGTATATTAATACCGTCCCATTCGCCTTGCCGATCAATGCAGCGCTGGGCTGGATAGCCGTTAGGTGCATGACCGGTAATGCTCAGATTAACAAGGCCCCATGGCCTGTCAGACTGACTGTCCATGCGCTCGATTTTTTGCAGTGTCAGATCATAAAGGGTGTCATCATAAAGTCCCCAGTCATTAACGTAATTTGGGTCTTCGAGATGATCCTGTAGCGACTTAAACCCCTCGACTTGATCAAAACCGTGATCACTATAAAAACGCCCCTTTCCAGCGAAGTCAGTGCTGGCGCCACCCAGAAAGCTCAATTGATAACCCTGTTCACTCAACAGGTCTCCCAGGCATTTAACGCCTGGCACGACGGATGAAAGCGGCTCAAACTGACGATCATGCAAAAGGCCAGCAGGCATCAAGGGAACACCGCACTGGCTGGCAATCATACCGGCCATGGTCCAGCCGGTATTATCAAGCTGCTGGACCCCTTCAAAGACCAACCCCTGTTCACCCACATGATCAAGATCGGCATAGGCGTTGCCAAAAGCAGGAGCGCTATAACTACGTTCAATACTTTCCAAATACAGGACCAAAACATTGGGCGGTGAGGGTTGAGATACAATATCAGGGGTGACATAGCGCCTGTCCAACCAGGCATGGTCATCGGCTACAACAACCGCGCTTCGCTGCCCCAAGCTGTAAAGCAAGGGGTTCGTCGCCAGCAACAAAACAGCAAGGAAAGGTTCCGCGCGCCGCCAACGCCAATCATTACGTGCCAGCCAGGTTAGCGACACCAATATGGCCAGCATAGACAAGCTGTAAAGCACTGCCGCTACGAGACGCCCCGAACCGCCGTGGTCTTCCATACCGGCCTGCAGATGGTAGAAAACGGCGCCGATATCAACATCACCAAAGCTGTCAGCCAAATAGATGTAAAGGCCCCATAGACACAAGGGTAATAATGACCAAGGCGATAGTTTACGGAAGCGACGAAAACGTGGTTGCCCGCTACCCAGGCGACGGCCAAGCCAAACAAAGGCGATCGCTATTAACGCAAAGGACCACCAGGGAAGGCGCGTCAATGTGGTGATTGCATAACCCAGCCCGGCACCGATAATGGCGAGTGGTAGCCAGGTACCCGGTGGAGGTAGCTTGAGGCGTGGCATGAGGCTCCTGTGTAAGAAATTCAGATGACTATTCAACGCCAGGCAATGCGTTTTCACGACGCTGTTATTGCAACCATTGAAAGCTTATCATGGCAAACGGATAAGACGATGTTCGATAAGCCTTCACTTCATAAATCTGCTTCGAGCAAGGGGGCACCCTCACATAAACTAGCATCCATGATGTCTATTAGCGATACGGTGTAAAAAGAATGGTAAGGCGCGTTATAAAACATCAGATAAGCCGGAAAACAGTCAACCAGAATAAATAGAAGTGCTGATGGCGGTCAGTTATGCAAAAATTGTTAGTTCGTTTGAGTGTATGGAGTCATTTTTTATGAATGTTTGTGGAGCAATCTTTTGACTATTCTGGTGACTGGCGCGGCTGGATTTATCGGTTCTGCGGTTGTGAAACGCCTACTTGAAAACGGTGAGCGTGTTGTCGGGCTGGATAATCACAATGCGTATTACGATCCGGCCCTGAAAGAAGCCCGAGTGTCACGTCTGACGCCTTACGCCGGTTACACGCATTTACGAATGGATGTGGCCAACCGCGAAGCCATGAACGACATTTTTCAGCAATATGCTTTCAGGTACGTTATTCATTTAGCCGCCCAAGTGGGCGTCCGCTACTCGCTTGAGAATCCTGCTTCTTATATTGACAGTAACCTGATTGGCTTTGCCAACATCCTGGAAGGCTGTCGGCAACAAGCAATTGCCCACCTCGTGTATGCCAGTAGTTCCAGTGTCTATGGTGCCAATGAACAGATGCCATTCTCTACTCATCACACGGTTGATCATCCGATAAGCCTTTACGCGGCAACAAAAAAAGCCAATGAGGCCATGGCGCACAGTTACAGCCATCTATACGGCATTCCGACTACAGGGTTACGCTTCTTCACCGTTTATGGCCCCTGGGGACGCCCGGACATGGCCCTTTTTAAGTTCACGCGCGCTATTTTGGCAGGAGAGACCATTCCGGTATACCACTTCGGTCAGCATCGCCGCGATTTCACTTATATTGATGACATTGTCGAGGGTATTATTCGCGTACTGGAAAAACCGGCACAACCGAATCCGCAGTGGTCTGGAAAATCCCCAGACCCTGCGACCAGCATGGCGCCTTGGCGACTTTATAATATTGGTAATCAGGAGCCGGTTATCCTGATGGATTATATTGCCGCGCTAGAGCAAGCGTTGGGCATGAACGCCAATAAGCAGTTGCTGCCCATGCAGCCCGGTGATGTGCCGGATACCTATGCTGATGTAGAGGACCTGGTCGAACAGTTTGGTTACCAACCATCCACACGAATCGTGGATGGTGTGGCAGCGTTCGTGGCCTGGTATAGAGATTTTTACCGTGTGTGAATGGCCAAGTAGTCTACCAATGAAATAAAGGCTTTTGTAAAAAAATATGGCAAAAAGGGATGTGTTACAAACAAAATACGATAAGCCTTTAATTCATGTTGTTGTTGTTGAGCTTCATCATCATAGCGAGCTTATTCGTAATTTGATTAAAGTACTTGAGTATGAAAATTTCAAAATGTCTTTGATTACAGTGCCAGAGGTGCTTGGTAAAATTGATTCGGATGTTTTCGATGGAAAAAATTGGTTGAATGCTTTTTGTAAAGATGAAAATGAAGCTGTTAAGTCTTTCATAGAACGTATGACGCCGATTTTTAATTCAGCAGATCTAATATATTTTAATACGGTAAGACATTTCTGGAAAGAGATGAGTGATATACCTATTAAAGTACCCACAATTATACGTATTCACAATGCCCATGCGGATCTTGCCCCGTTAAGCCATTTTTATCAGCCCGTATTAAAATTTCCTGCCATTTTTTCACATCTAGTAAGAAAGGTATTGATTGCAGGGGAGTGGCGTAAGAGGGAAAATTTTCTAAAAAATATAGATTATTTCATGTTCCCTAATCAAGCAATAACGGAGTACGTTGTAAAAAAGAATTGGATAAGTAGCGATAGAATACTGCCGCCTGTGATGCCTTTTGGATTTCTGGGAGAAAACAAAGATAGTGCTATAAAAAGAAAAGATGGTGTTGTTACAATTGGAATAACTGGAACAGTAAATAATAATAGGAAAAATTACCGGTTGGTTTATTTTGCATTGAAGAAATGTATTAGTAAATTTAAATATCCAGTGCGTTTGGTTTTGCTTGGTAAAGCGAGCAAGAAAAATTCATCTGATATAATTGGTAACTTTCGTTCTCTTGAGTCTGCAAAATTCTTCATGGAATTTAGTGATAGTTATATTTCACAGGAAGAATTTAATAGAAAGATATCTTATGTAGATTTCCTTTTAGCACCCATTAGAGTCGAAACTCGCTTTAGGAAATATAGAGAAAGATACGGAAAAAGTAAGATGTCAGGCATTGAGAACGACATTCTATTATACAGAAAGCCATCGTTGGTAACATCTGAATATATCATCAAAGGTGATATGGCTAACGTCGTTGAGTATGCAGACCCGTATCCTGAGGTGCTCGCAGATAGATTGCTGAGTTGGGTAAATGAGCAAACATATGAAAAACTAAAAGAAAATTTTCATTCTTTAGAAGAATATAATCCACAAAAAATGTCAAATAAATTCCATGAACTTTGCTTAGAGTTAAAGGATAATGGAAAATTTCGATAACAATTCTCTTTATCAACTTTATTGAATGTTGAAGATATAGTTATGTGAAGTTTTTATTAAAAATAGTGGTCTGATAAGTATCATTTCTCTGTTCATTTTCATAAATAGAGTCAGATGTGCTTTGTGAAATTAGATAGCCCTCTGTGTGTGCAATATGCCAGATAGACAAGTTATGCTTATTTGCATAACAAGCAAACCAGATATCCGCCATATTTTTTCTTTTAAATTCAGTAATAGGTATCGTAAAGTTGTTGGTGTCAAACGCCATCACGCCAGTTCCACCGACCTGAACTTTCAAGGTATCCTTTTCTAGCCTTGCATAACGATATTTGTTTGCTTTATCACGATAAAAACTTTTAATAGGAAACTTTTTAAATGATTTACCATTGTAAGTAACTATACCTAAGTTATCTACCTCTTTTATTGTATCGCTTACGTAAGTGTTTGGGTAAATTATATCATC
>LFIK01003456.1_pt1 | contig 12820 bp, 9 predicted proteins | sample 643401 | NCBI WGS metagenome assembly LFIK01 (sample SAMN03777447, study PRJNA286221) | soda lake metagenome | biome: soda lake; feature: Kulunda steppe; material: water; isolation source: sample T5-Br brine of Lake Tanatar-5 | place: Russia: Kulunda steppe | collected 2010-07 | reverse complement strand
AGTTCAAACAAGGCGTGATGCTGAGCAAACACAGCACGTGGGGGATTGGCGGACCAGCCAAGCTCTTCGTGGAGATCTTCAAACCCGAAGACATGGTCGTGGTGCTGGAAGAATCCATCCGAAGAGACGTCCCGTTGTTCGTCCTTGGACGCGGTTCGAACTGCCTCTTCGACGATCGAGGCTTCGAAGGCATCGTGGCGCTCAACAACATGTCGCAATACCAGGATCTAGGGGAAGGGAAATTCCGCGTGGGAAGCGGACATCGATTCGATCACTTGGGAGCGAAAACGTCCAAGGAAGGCTGGACCGGACTCGAATTTGCCGCCGGCATTCCTGGGACGGTGGGAGGTGCGGTCTACATGAACGCCGGAGCAAACCAACAGAAAACCTCCGACGTGCTCGTGGAAGTAGAGTACTTAGATAGACACGGAAACTTTCACACCCTCAAGAAAGATCAAGCGGAGTTTGGCTATCGCATGTCTCCGTTCCAGGAAATGCTTCAACCCGTTGTGGTGACGTCTGCCGTGTTCCAGCTCAGGAAATGCGACAAGTCGAGGGCGCGAGTGATGGAGTACATGGATCGGAGACGCCAAACACAGCCCCTGCACGAAAAATCCGCTGGATGCGTGTTTCGAAACCCCGGGGAAGGCCACCCACCTGTTGGCTACTTGATCGAGCACTTGGGCATGAAAGGGTTGGTTGTCGGAGGTGCTAGCGTGTCTCATGTGCATGGAAACTTCCTAATCAGCAAGGATGGGTGTCAGTGCTCCGACATGCTCCAGCTCATCCAGAATATAAAGGCGCGCATCAAAGAAGCCACAGGCATCGACTTGGAAGAGGAGATTCACTATGTACCGCCCCAGGGATTCCACAAACCGTGAAGGAAATAAAGCGTTGCTCCCCGACAGCAATCACCCCAAAATTCTATTTATCCTCATAAAATTCGTCCATGTTATTCATCCAATTGCGAATGATTTGCAAACCGTTCTCGGTAATGATGCTTTCTGGGTGGAACTGAACACCTTGTATGTGACGGTAGACTTTGTGCCTGCACGCCATCACGGTTCTGTCTTCAGTCCACGCGGTGATCTCTAATTCGTTCTCTGGGAAGTTCTCCTGGCTGATGACCAGGCTATGGTACCTGGCAGCAGTAAAAGGACTGTCCATCCCTTTCAGTATCCCCCAGCTATCATTGTGGTACACGGGGGATGTCTTCCCATGCATTAGACCACAAGGAGCACGGACAATCTCCCCCCCAAACACTTGCCCGATGCACTGATGTCCCATGCAAACGCCAAACAGTGGCATTTCAGGTCCTAGCTCCCGCACTGCTTCGAGCGCAATGCCGGAGTCATCTGGCGTTCCTGGCCCAGGCGACACCAACACCCCTCTCGGCCGCAACGCGCGAATTTCTTCTACAGACAGCTCATCGTTCTTGAAAACAACATATTGACAGCCTAGATCTCCCATGTACTGGCACAGGTTATACGTGAAGCTGTCGTAGTTATCTATCACGACAACCACGCTACGTTCTGGGGCATGCTGCAATGCTTTCACATTCTCATGGAGTGCAGTGCTGGAAGGCGTTCCCAAGGACAGTGCTGGTGCGTTCGATCGCAAGGAGGCGTATGTCCGATTTCTGGCACCGTCGACTGTACCAAACGAACGGCACACGTCTTTCACGTTCCTCGACATCTTCTGGAGGGCGGCAGGACGAGATTGTGTCGGTTTTCTCAATCCTGCGCTTGTGCCAGCGGTGGAAGCAAGCTTCGCCTTCCTCGACTTGAAACACGCCGCATGTTTCCGTCGCAGGGGGTTCTCCCGTTTCCACACTGCCTTTCCCACGGCACTGTCCACGTGGACCTCGAGCATGGTCTCGCGCGTTCCCACTCGCCGCTCAATCCGCGCAAAGTGGCGCGCCTTTCGACGACGAACCTGGCGGCGAGCACCACCGTGGATTTCCATGGCCTCGAAAGGACGATCGATCGGGCGTCTCGTCCGATCGAAAGGAGATCGTTGAAAGGAGCCTTCCTTTCCACCCCGGGTTCGAAACCCGGTGAAACGAAAGGGACCGTGGAGGGGTCGGTGGACGGTGCGACATGTGGCATGTCGGCATGTTGGCAGCAGACACGAGGCGGTAGGCTGCCGGACGACGCAAGAAGAAGGTGGGACGCGAAGGTGGAGATGGAAGAAGGTGGGAAAGGTCCACAGAACGTTTCGTCGGCGCGTGCGACCTGGGAGGAAGACTTGGATCCTCCCTCGGAGGAAACTGGCCAGACGGAGCTCCTCCACGAAGGCGGAGAGGGGTATGCTTTCGCGAGCGTGGTCCGCTTGCACTTGAAGGAGAGAGATGGAAAAGTCGAGGTCTCTCTCCAGGTGGAAGGGTTGGAACACGATTCGAAACAAACGCCAGTGCCGAGGAAGTCCACCAACCATGCTCCAGGAGGGAAACAACTGCAGAAGGCCCGGGAGGCACTTTGGGATCAGCTGGTTCGCACAGTCGAGAGCTTGGATAAACAAATAGAGAAGAAGAAAGAAGAATTAGTGGTTGCGAAGAAGAAGCGTGAAAATACAGGCGTACAACTTTACACGCAGCAAGGAAGGGTGAAGACTCTGCAGCGAAAATGTGCGGACCTTTCTGCTCAAATAAAAAAACTGACTGAGAATGAGGAGCAAGATCAAAGATGGATCTCCAATCTTAAATCCGACCGTATGACTACCCAGGAAGTGCTCCATCAAGAGATTGAAGCCCTGAAGGAAAATCAAGGTGAATTGCAGCTGCTCGAAGCTGGAATCTTCCAGATGGACAACGAACGCCGAACGGTGAAAGAACAGTTAGAAACCGCCAAACAATCTGCCCGCGCAGTGGGAAAAGTAGTCAGCAGCCTGGAAGCTCAACAGGTGGATTTCAAGTATTTCATGGAAAGAAAACTCCACAACCTCATCAACATTCAAGAAGAAATTCGGGCAAAGCAACACACGATCGAAGCACAGAGGTTGGAGATTCAAATTGCATCGAATGCCATGAACGAGCTGAACTGCCAGATCAATCGAGTCCTATGTCAGAAAAAACAAATGGCTGATCAATGGCGCGCTACGATGATTGCCACTGAAATTCAATCCAAAGATTTGCAGCAGGCTCGGGAAGAGCTGCAGCATGCTGTAGACGAATGCCGCCGTCTGTACGGCGAAGCATCCGGCTTGAAGAATGCTCTTATGACGGCGAAGTCTGACAACACACAGCTAGACAAGGCTCTCCAAAAAGAAAGGGGAAAGCTTTCTGAATGCAAGCAACACCTGGAGGTCTTGAACCGCCGACTGGGCACACTTGCGTCTGACATCAGCCGTGCACAAAAGCATAATGCAGCAACTTTGCTCGAAACGGAGCAGCTACTTCGAGACAAGGATCGCACGTCTGTCGTACTGAAGGAGAAGGAGAGTCAGCTGTCCAAATCCAAGCGCCATCTGGATGAGCTCAATGCGAGGGACCTTTCTTTTGCCGAGGAACACGAGCTCTGTAGGACCGCTGGATGGCTTGCCGCGAAAAGGATCTACGCGGTTGTTGCTCAAACCGAACGTCTGCAGGACGAAATTGCACACTGCGAAGGACAAACGGAGCTTGTAGTCGCACGCAAGTGTTCCTTGATGTCTGACGTAGAACGAGCGCAGCAAGAGAGGACCCTCGCATGCGCCAGAGCGGAAGGCAAGGGTCACAAATTCGACACTCTCACGAAAGAAATGCAGGCAGTGATGAGCCAAACGGAAAGGCTCACCTCCGCATTGCTTGTGAAAGAACAATCTCTCCAGAAGCTGGTGTCCGAGAAGACCGAAGAGGACGTAGGTCCTTTGGAAACCACCATTGCAAGCCTGAAAGCAGAAATTGTAGACAAAGAAGCACAGGCCATGGAGATGCAAAGACTTTGGAGAACGCGGCAGTCCGCTCTCCTGTCCATAGAGGAAGAGATGAATCGTATTTCCGACCAAATGCACTGCTCGAATGAGGAGACAAGGAAGCTGACAAAGCGACGCCGAGAGTTGGATACAAATCTGGAAAAATTGTGCCGGGAACTGCAAGACAAAGCAGACAGGTGCGCTTGGAATCAGGATCAACTCTTGAGACTGTCTGATGCAATGCAGAAAGCAAAGGAGGAGAAAAAGAAGCTTGACAACGAAATCAAGGTGCTTCGTCTGGACATGCAGTCTTCGTTTGAGGAAGGCTCAGTGAACCTGCAGATGCTGGACACCAAGCTGGAAGACAGCCAGGCTTTGCTCGAAGAGCTAAAGAAGAGGTCGGTCTTGGAGGAGAGCAAGCTGATTGAAATGGAACGCGAAATCAGCATGGAAAAAGAGACCCAACAAGCACTGCTACCACTTCTCAATCGTTCGGCAAATGTAGATGTGCTGAAAGAGGTTCGTGGGCTTCGAAACGAACTCAAGAGTTCCCAAAAGCTTCAAGCCAAGCTCTGGACAGATCTGCAGCGACAGATTTCAAAGAGAGGCACATTGACTGCAGCTCACAAGGGCACTTGGACCAAAGGATATGCAGAAAAACAAGCTCTATCCTTGACAAAGCAGGAGGAAAATCTAGACAGGAACATCGACGTGACTCGTCGTGCGCTGCATTCGGCCAACTCCGCAGCGTCTTCTCTGAACTCCGAGCGCTTGCAGTTGCGCAGGAGCATTGAATACGCTGTCGAAACCATGCACAGGAAAAGCCATCGGATGGAAGGGGTTCGCGTGGATATCGAGGGTTTGAAGCGCACGAAGCTTCTTCTGGTGGCGAGCACCGTCACCCTGCAGCATCTCCACAAGTCAGCAGCTGGTCGCATGGACGGTTCGGAATCCACGTCATGGCGTTCGGTTCCTCCTCCGGCGTCTTCGGTTGCTGCGGATGCACAATCTCGCGTGCATGCCGTCCAATCGGCTCTCCTCTCCTTGCACGCTTCGCTTCCGAACCCCACGGAAGCTTCGTGGTGCGACGCGACGCTCTTGTTGCAATATGCCGTCGCCGTGTGTCCTGCACCACCCGCCTTCTGATCTCCCAATGCCCCCCTTTGCCTCTCCCTACCCCTCCCCCTTTTTCTGCGTTCGTATGCCCCCCTTTCTGCACCTGATCTCCTCGGACGAGACGACCCTGTGTGGCCTGTGGTGCAGGAGGAACCTCGGACGAACCGACAGAGGTGTGCGAACTGCAGCTGTGCGAGCTGCGCGCCGAGGAGAAGCGCAGCGAAGATGGACCTCTCTGCCCTGCCCACGATGCCTTGGCCGGAGCGAAAGGAACGAGGTCGGACTTGCACGAGAGGTGGTGCGGTGGGTGGATGCGGAAGGAGAGAAGGATCGAAACGAGAGTTCGGAAGGATGGACCTGGACGTGGTTCCAGAAGGTGCCAAGGACACCTGGCCGCTGGGAAACGCATTGCGTGCGCAGAAGAGACGAAGGAAGGAAAAGGAATTCGAAGAGATCGACCAGGAGCTGCTGCAATTGCTGCTGGATTTGAAGCCTCGGAACGGTCCGGCGGACGCACAAGACACGGAAGATTGCGAATTCGAAGGACCTCCCATGCCGGAGGGACAGAAACGTCTCAGCGCCACGAAAGCGTTTCTGAGCAGACCAATGCTCAGAGATTGCACGCACAAGTCTTGCACTGGCCTGCATTCGAAAAGGGTGTCCTTCGCCATAGAGTCCAGTCCCTCGCCGATGGAACTGCAAGTTTTGGTTGACAAAATCCTCACAGGATACGACACTCAAGAGTACACCAGCCTGCCCCGACGGCCGCGGGGAAGGATCGTGCTGCCTCGAGGCACGGTGGAATCCCTGGAACTGCTGGATATGGACAACGACACGTGCGACATCATTCTCCAGGACTGCAACGATCCTTCTGAGAATTGGTCCCTTCGCCTGAAGCGATGGAACAATCGCCGGGGAAACATGTATGTGTTGGAAGGGGCAGGGTCCTATATTTCCAAGTACAACCTGAAGAGTGGGGACACGTTTCGTATCCTGGCAGACGTGTCCAAGCAGCTCTATCTCCACCACGAGAAACGAGCTTCTGTGCCCGGGTAACGGCGCAACACCGGGACGTCTCCTGTGCACGCATTACTTGTGATAGGAAGCAGTCCCCTTCTCACCACCAGCAAGAACCGCATCCATTCGATGGCACGTGGATTTGTCTCTGGTGACTCGAAGCAGGGTCGTCTGCACCTCGTGTCCTGCACCGTTGGGATCGAGGGCTTCGACTGCAGGTTCAAGGACGTCCGATGGAACCCACACACGAATCGCATGGAACCCGCCTTTTGAACTGGACGAGCTCGTCTTGGTGAGCCACAAAGACCGTGCACGTTGTTGTCGACGATCGCACGTGCACACGTGCGCGTGGGAGAGGGCCATGCGACTCACGTCCGTGGCGGTGCTGAAGTGGAACGGAGAGAACCAGGACCCCTTCTTCCTGGCAGCCGCGAGCGACGTGTCGAACTTCGGCTTCTTCCAGCGACAGAGCGTGCGTGAGATGCTCAGCTTCGTGTCGCGGACGGTCGTCAAGCGAACGCTGCCTGGACAGAGGCAAAGCGTGCAGCACGAAGAGTACGTTTGCCACGTCCACAATAAAGACGGACTGGCCGGAATCGTTTTTGTAGATAGAGAATATCCCTCGCGCAGCGCATTCTGCGTGGTCAATGCCGTGCTCGGGCAGTTCCTTGAGAAGTTCGGGAACGCTTGGCGAACTGTCACGGAGGACCAGAACAACGCCAACGACATTGCGGAGCAGGCCCTGGCCAAGTACCAAGATCCTTCTCAGGCGGACAAGCTCCTGAAAGTGCAGAAAGAGTTGGACGAAACGAAAGTAATCCTGCATCAAACGATTGACAGCGTCCTCCAGCGCGGGGAAAAGCTGGACAACCTCGTGGACAAGAGCACAGACTTGAGCATGGCATCTCAGATATTCTACAAGCAAGCCAAAAAGCAGAACCAGTGCTGCACTATCCAATAAACCAGGTGCACCTTGGATTGCCAACGTTCAGGCTGTGTTCGTTTTGCTACCTGCAAATGTCTCACCTGCATTTGCTCTTGCCTGCAGTTCTAATTTTTTCAAATTCTCTTCGATGCGTTGCATGATTTGTGAAAACAAAGCTTCCTGGCTTTCATCTTTCTTGTTGCACCTTTTTGTCAGATCAGACATATCCAAGGGTTCGCCCACCACAACGTAGACTTGCTTACCCAGCCTGGGGAGCCAACTTCCTTGGCCCATCACGTCGGCCATACCATAATGGTAGAAAGGCAGCACTTTCGGTACATTCCCTGCAGCTTCGCACTCGCAAAGTAGCTTCGCTGTACCCCACTTCAGCCTCTCAATGCTGCCGTGCTGCACCACTTTGCCCTCCGGAAAGATGTGGACCCAGTCTCCAGCTACCAGGCGCTTGGCCATACGCGAAACGATGGGTTGGTCGAAGCCTTCCCCTCTTCCTATAGGCATGACTTTTCCATTTCTAAAGAAATCTTCCAGAACTTTATTCTTGAAGCACACCGACTTTGCGCACATGCTCCACCTCACTTTTTGATATTTGCTTTCTCTGTAGAAGACGTGCCAGGGTAGAAGAGCACTTATCACGAAAGGGTCGTCCAATGTAGACGCGTGGTTGGACACGGTGATCAGTCCATCCCCTTGGTGTCTTTCCAGTGCGCACCTGAGCAACGTTTCGTGATTTTCCACATTGAACGTGTTGAAGATTTGCAACCAGATCTTCCCGAATCCAGACACCGTTCCGAGCACAAAGTCTCTTCCTAGCGGACCCCACGGTGGTTCGAACAAGCCTACACTTTCTTCAGATGGCGACTGGTCTTCCTTCATTGAAGCTCTGCTTTGATCTTCTCTTTCTGCTTCACGACTTCCTCTCGAAACTTCTCCTTGCGTTTGGCCTGCAGGCATCCCAACGCAACGGTAAGCATCATTTCCTCTGGGTCGACTTCGTCTCCGCGTCGGCGCCTGCTGCGTGCGTTCGCTTGCATCGCCTCACTTTGTAGTCATCCTCCAAGCGATCGACGACGTAGAAACCAACGAGACCGCCCAAAACTGCGCCCAGCGTCACCCGCGTCGCAGGCGACAACGCCATGCGGCACAGGCGAACCGCAGCTGCAAGCTCGAGATGTATGACAACGTACGAGGATGGCTGCACCACTGTGACAAAATCGATTGGAAACACGGCAGCAGGGCACAATTGCAAGCGAAATAGGACGATGGTGCAAGAGTGTGCCACTCCATCGTGGCTTGCAAAGCGAAAAGAGGACGAGACGGTGGCGGGGAATGCAATGAGCGTTTTCATGACGAATGCCGCAATGTCAAAATTGCGCAATAGCGCGTGCGCAGGGTCACTTACACATAGCCTGAGCGGCTGTACCGTGTCCCGTAATCCAAGTACAGCTCTTCCCCGGCGGATACATCTCGAGCGCTCACCAAAATCACATTCGAACGCTTCTCTTGAAACTCCACGTTAGCACCGCTAGATCCTGGCGGTGGCTCGTTGGCCAAAGCCATTTCCACTTGCACGGGAAAGGGCCAGGGAGGTCCAGGACCTGGTTTTTTCGAAAGCTTCCCTTCCTTGTCCGTGGGATCAAGAAACACGCCTTCTTCCGTTTGATACACGTAATCCTTGGCCCGTGGAGCCCGTTCGCACTTCTCTACCATTTGCTGTGGTGTCCGTCTCCTTCCTGGATATCTTCCCAACGTCGTGCCTTGCGCGATGTTTTCCTTGGCGAAGAGACCTCTCCCATGCAATTCCGACGTCTTGATTTCAACCAGCGACGGCACGGCGCTTCCCCTAGGCCTTGCATCCACCGCCACGGCAACGAGTGCGGCGACGGTGCATGCCGTTCCTTCGATCACCAGCGTCTTGGTGTCGCACCAAGGCATCCCTTCCGGCCAGGCACGCACCGTCCGTGCACTGGTCTCTCCTCTCCTTCGCTCCCCTCCGACGCGTCGCATCCTCGTCCTCTCTTCCTGTCCAACATCGCTGCTCCTGCAACTCCTGTCGCTCATCCATCCGCTCCGTCGTGCTTCCTTCCACGTGGCTTTCATGTTGTCTCGGTCCCGACACGTCCGCCATCGACACGTCCCTGGTCCCGACCGACCCCGCCAGATCCGTAACCGCGTGGACGGTTGTGGGGCCCACATCCGACCCAACGAGGACGTGCAGCGCGCATCGGAGCGGCCACGACGCAAATCGAGACTCGCGTGCGTCGACGACGACGAAGCAGGATGGCGGCGCGGTTCGTGGCGTGGGAGGCGGCGAAGAGTGACCTGAAGAGCGTCCTGGACGGTGCGAACGCGCGCCTGGGGAAGTATCCGCCCACCACGCTCGTGCTGGCCACCGTGGTGGGATGCTATCTGCTGGGAAAGGCCCTCCGACGCTTGGACGTGCTTGCGTCGAGGAAAGGATACCGTCACCTGTTCTTCGATGTCGTGACGAAACTGCCAATCATCAAACAAATCAAAGAGACGGAGAAGAGAAAAGTCCTCGTGGAACTCAGGAAGACGTTCCAAAAACAAGACGATCCCGATGATCCAAGCATCAGGTCCCTGCCGAACGAAGGCCTTCCGGCAAGAGAAACGCTGCAACGAGCGATTTCGAGGAAAAGGATGGATGTTTCGTGGAAAGATAGGGAGTCCAGGTGCTCAGGAACGGTCTACATGGATGGAAAGAGGCACGAAATGCTCGTGGCAGATGTGTACCAGAGCTTCGTGCACGCCAATCCGCTCCACGGGGATGTATGGCCATCCGTGGTGAAGATGGAGAACGAGATAGTTGCCATGACAGCAAGCATACTGGGAGCAGGTAAACTCAGTGAAGGCCGAGATGTTTGCGGAAGCATGACGTCGGGCGGCTCTGAAAGTATCCTCTGCGCAGTCAAAGCGTCCAGGGACTACATGGAGCAACAGAAGGGAATCCTTTGGCCGGAAATGATCATTGCAGAGTCTGCTCATGCGGCATTCTGGAAGGCTGCAGAATATTTCCGAATCAAGTTGCATGTTCTCAAAGTAAATGAGGACTACATTTTGGATGCCAAAACCGTTCGCAAGTATCTGAATTCAAGCACCGTTCTGGTGGTTGCCTCCGCACCTTCCTTTCCTCATGGAGTCGTAGATGACGTGGTGAAAATTGCAGGACTGGCAAAGTCAAGGGGAATCTGCTGCCATGTGGATTGTTGCTTGGGAGGCTTTTGCTTGCCTTTTGTGAAGGAATTGGGATACCCTGTGCCACCCTTTGACTTCTCTGTGGATGGGGTCACCAGTATGTCGGCCGACACTCACAAGTTTGGGTTTGCACCGAAAGGTACCTCGGTGGTACTCTATTCGTCTCCTGACATACGTATGCATCAGTGGACTAGCGTGGTGGGCTGGACTGGTGGGCTTTACATATCTCCATCCATGGCGGGTAGCAGGCCGGGCGCACTCATTGCTGCGTGCTGGGCCTCCCTCTTGCACCTGGGCAAGGATGGCTACATGGAAGCTACAAGAAAGATCATGGATGGGGCAGACAAACTAAAGGAGGGCGTGCGTAACATTGATGGGTTGCAAATCGTTGGAGACCCTGTCATGGGGTGCATCGCGGTCATGTCCAACGAGGTTAATATCTACGCGGTGGGAGACATGCTGAAGGAACACGGATGGCATGTGAATGTACTACAGAAGCCTCCTGCATTCCACTTCTGCATTACTGCGGCCAACGCAGAAGGCATTGAGTCCCTGCTTCATGACTTAGAGGTTGCAGTGGAGACAGTACGCAAGGACCCTGGCCTTGCATCAGAGGGCACAGCACCCATCTATGGGATGGCTTCTGCCGTGCCAGACCGAGGAGCTGTGGAGGACATACTTGCTGCTGCTCAGGATATGATGAGCCGATTGCCGGCTCTGGACCATACTAAGTAGACTCAACCATTTCAGATGCCATCGTTTTTGCGATTCTGCCGTCACATATCATCGAAAGGCATCGGGCTCTTTCCGAGGGAAATGTCCACTACTCCAGGACTGGCGGTGATGACCTCCAACATATGCTGGCAGATAACGCAAACCACTAGGAAAACGCTACACATTCCAAACATGAGTGCCATGGGAAACGACGATACATTGTACAGGACAATGCATACAAACAAGTTCAGTGGAATTCTGAAGAAGTTAATGATGGTACTGCGCACTTCCTCCGGAACATAAACGCTGCGCATTTTCATCAAGCTTGGCCAGAATACACCTACGCAGATCTCGAACAAGCAAAATCCTACCATTTGCACTTTTCCTGCGATACTTACACCAGTACCTGGCTTGCTACATGTGCCCTCTACACCGCCTACGAGCACAGGTGCCATGAGTCCTAAGGCTGAGATGAAGTACACATACTGCATAAACTTCTCTGTGCGTATTGTACTTGACATCAGGATGTTAGCAATGCTGCTCCCTACCATGGAAGCAAGCATGAAGGTGGCAAATATGAATCCGTGAGGAATTGCCTCGTTGCATGGTGCCAGGGCTGGTGTCCATAGGAACACGAATGTATACATGGAGCCCTCAAAGAGAGATTGCATGGCTCCAAGCAAAGCTATCTTGCTGTCACTCCTGATTGCATTGAAAGCTTTCGAAAATTGTGCACCGAGGTTGTCATTGGTCCTGCTCCCATAATTCTCGGGCCAGGAGAAGAAAATGATAAGCCCACCAATGGACATGACAATGCTTGCAGCATCGAAGGGTGCCACTGGTCCTAGGTTCAATGTCCAGACCAATGCGTTTGCTAGCAGTCCCGAGAGGATTGCGATCAATCCATTGCCAAAGAACACCGCTTTTGAGAAGGTGTGACCAAGCCAACTCCCGTCGTAGCCACGTTTGAAATGTTCGGCCACAAGCCAAGATTCAAATGCAGAAAACAGCAGCGAGGTCGAGACCCCACCAAGGATCCTCCCCAACATGAGGACCCAGTACTTCGAGGAGTGTTTTGTGAAGCAGCTCAGCGTGTACGTGAGCACGTAGGTGAGCGATGCTCGTTTCCTTCCCAGTTTGTCGGCGAGTGAACCTACAATGGTTCCAAAAAACATTGAGGATCCGAATCCAGCGATGAACAGCCGACCGATGTCTCCCTTGTCATACCCATAGTGCTGATACAGTGCGTAAACGTACGGCCCTTGCAACCAATCTCCCGCCATCATCATGGAATAGACGACGAGGTAGTTGTTCCGAAAGGCGATGAACGAGCTCGAGCTGAACATCCCTCCCAGTTGTTTGTTGCTGGCACGCTTCCGATCCCTTCCGGTGACCTCCAGGGCCACACACGCGAGCGTGAGCACTGCGAACGTGGTCGTGAAGAAGTTTTCCATCCTCCAGATCCCACGTGACGTCCACCTTCACTTGCCACGTCTCGCACAAACGTGCGTGGTGCAACTCCTGCTGCGCTCAATTCGAACCCAACTGGTTCGACCAACCGTGCGCCTGCACCCGCCTGCCTCGACGCGGCCCTTGTGGACCGTGGAGACCGGACAGCCTGGTGAGGGAGATACAGAGAGACGTACGAAAAAAGACAGCGGTCCTTGCGGTCCACGAGACGACCCAGGGTGCCTCTTCGCCGAAGGTCTCAGACGTCGAAAAAGCACCGGGAATGCGTCGGCATATCTCCACGGATGGATCGATGCTGCAGAGGAAACCGCGTCCTTCCCTGGAATGACGGGTCGGACCCCACGCCGTCCGAGTTCACAAGGCTAGAAAACTGGGAAGGAGTGCAACACCTGGCCATTTCGCCGAACGATGTGCAGCAGCTGGTTGATTGCAATGGCCAAGCAGCACGTCAGT
>LFIK01003455.1_pt1 | contig 12820 bp, 8 predicted proteins | sample 643401 | NCBI WGS metagenome assembly LFIK01 (sample SAMN03777447, study PRJNA286221) | soda lake metagenome | biome: soda lake; feature: Kulunda steppe; material: water; isolation source: sample T5-Br brine of Lake Tanatar-5 | place: Russia: Kulunda steppe | collected 2010-07 | reverse complement strand
TCTCCATCTAGCGCAGAGGATTCTCGGGGTTTCTTGCAGCCAAATCCCTTCGGTCCTCGTCGCGTCGTGGGCGTATCCGACCGTGGCTCGGTTTCGTTTCGATGTTCCCGGATCCCACCCGGTGGAAAACGAGATCTTCCAATCAAATCTCTCTTACTGATTGGGGGTCTCCCCGGTTCGGTCGACCCATCGCCTGTGGATAGCTTTGGGATCTGCACCCGGCCTTCTGATTGGCCGACCGCTGCCACCGCCCCCAACCACCCCGAGATATCGATCGCACGTCGAGATCTCCGCCAAGATCGCGATGGAAACGCCGGAGGTGTCGATGGACGACCGCTGCCCCCCGAGTTAACCGCGAAAAAAGACCGTGTTTAGGTTCGTCGTCCACAGACGTGCTGCACGTGCGCGGTGCAAAGCACGTGCCGAAGCACGCGTTTCGCGTCGCAAAGCGGATCCAAACGCGCGAATCGGATCGATTGGAAGCGAAAGGAAGGCTGCAAGCAGCCATGGCCGTGGCCAGCGTGCACCTGAAGGCGGTGGCGGTGACGGAAGAGCGGTTCCGACCGTTCGGACAGCTCGTCCGTCCCACGCACGATGGAAAGCCTTTCGATCATCAAGATGCGCGCTTGAACTTGAGCCAAGGGACGCCGCGTTTCTACATCATGCGACTTCCGAGACGTGGGATGTCGTTCGATCGGATCACCTACCACGAAAAGGTGACGCAGTGCCTCGGCGGACTGGGCGAAAAAGATTGGTACATGGCCGTGGCGAAACCGTCCGGAAACGTCGAGAATTATCCCAAAGAAGAAGACCTGGTGGCGTTTCGCGTGCCACCTGGCGTGTTCCTGAAGATGGAAGAAGGGACGTGGCATGCTGGACCGCTCTTCGACAACGCAGACCACATGGATTTCTACAACTTGGAATTGAGCGACACCAACGTCGTCGACCACAACACGCACGTCTACAGCGAACACGGTACCACGTACACCATCGTCGATGAATAATTGGAAACAGAACCAACTGAGATGGAAAGTTCCACACGATCCAGAGATCGAAATTTATTACTGTACAGAGAAAGCTACCTACAGCACGATCTCGACCCGTGGTTCCTCCGCGTTCGCAACGTCTTCGTCGATGCGAGGCTTCTTCGATGGGCGTTCCAAGTCCAGCGGTCCAGTCGCAATAACCACGTCGTCGTCCTCCTCTTCCATTTTGCGCTTCCCTTCTCCGTTCGCCTCTTCGGCTTTCGCATCAGGAATCTTTCCTTCCAGGATGAAACCATCAGGGTGCTCCTCTTCATCGACAGCGTCGACGTGGCAGACAACCAACTCGCATTCGAAGTGCTGCTCGTAGTCTGACACAGCGATGATAGAGTTGTGGGCGATACCTCCACCTGGAAGGTCACGCAAGGACTTCTTCGAATTTCTCATGTAAATCTCAGTCTCGTCAGGCTCCAATGCATCTCCTTCCTCGTAAAGTATGTTATCCCCAAGAATAATGGACGGAGAATTCACAGACATGCGCTTTTTTATCACGTCTGCAACCACCCGACCCAAGGTAGCACACGATGTGTCGATCGATAGAACCAGCTGCGATCTCCTACACACGTAGCACCGCTCGTTGGGCGGAGCTGGTTCTACAGGTTGGAGCAACTTTCCGTTCGATGGGAACTGCAACACATATGTCATCAATGCCTTTGAAGGCTGTTTTTCCAAGATCTTGATTCCTTCCACAACAATCAGCCCCGCAACGATAGCGTTGGTGGTGGCCACTGCATGTACAATGTTTCCCGCCATACCTTTGGCATCGAACAGGGATTGAGGAGGAATGTTGTAGTTGTATGAGCGCAGGTTTGCAGCAGCAGTGACAAACTCGACCGCCAGACGGTCGTCCTTGTCAAACACAGCATGTCCAAGATCTTGAGGTCTCGTTTCGAAAAAGAGACGCACACAGCAGAGAAATACGCTAGCACACTCCGCCGGCGTCCAAACCCCATGATCGTTGTTTATCCCAAGATGCTTGGCAGCAGAAAAGCTCTTCTGTGCTAGCGGGGATGTCAGAGTCAGTCTGTGTTCCTTCATCAGCTCTGAAAGGCAAAGCGCCTTTGGAGGAGTCCTGGTCTTCCACAGCTCCTCCATGTCAGACACCTTTTCGATGTCAGTTTTAAACACACGTTCAAACACCCTTTCTGCATAAGCCAAGATTTCTTCTTCCTCCATTCTCTGAAAGAAGTTCTGTTCGGTCGCATGATCGCCATCGGCTTCGCCGTCCTGTTCACGCTGTTCATCGAGGTCTGTGACTTCGTCTTGCTTTCCAAAGAGCCTGTTGAAGAGCAGATCCTTTGCCCACACAATGCAGTGGATAGGCTTGTCCGGAGTGTTCCTGATGGTACACACGGGATAAGCTTTAGGCGCTGGTTTGGGCTGGCACTCGAAACATTCGGTCAATCCTTTGATGTGGACGGTCACTTGTCCAAGGTATCCGGTGGTACCAGACTCCACCAGCGGCACATCTGCTGCGAGGCAGAGCCTGTTGACGTGTCTTCTGGCTTCCAGGTTGTCCAATCCGTTCATGACGACGTCGAACTTTCGAAAGAAATCAACGTCGAACGTGCTGTCTTTCACGTTGCCGTGGTGCGCCACGATTTTCGCATCTGGACAGAACTTCGACACCGCTTCCTTCGCCACCTGTGCTTTGGAATGTCCCACGTGATGCTTTCGGAAGAGGAACTGCCGGTTGAGATTGGACGTCTCGATGGTGTCCATGTCAATGATCTCCACGTCTCTGAATCCGCTCAACACGAGTGTTTTGAGCAGTTCGCATCCGATCCCACCAGCGCCCACCATGAGCACTTTGGACGAGCGAACACGGCCCCGCAGCTCGTCCGTCCATCGGAACCCTTTCGAACGCCTCCTTCCAGAAGCCATCCTGCACGCAAACGCGCCTCGTGCGAACGCAGCTGCGCACGTGCGAGCCGAGCACGACGCGATGCGACAACAGCAACGCTGCTGGCAGCTCTGGAGCGTGCCGACCCTGTAGCAAGGGTGGGAGGAGTTTCTTCTCCTGAGAGAGGAGGAGGAGGTTGGCGAGGAGGGTCGGAGGAAGGAACCACAGCAGTGATGCGGAGAGTCGAGGAAGATAACGAAACGTTACCACGTGACAGGTGCAAGAACCAGGATGGTTGGTGTGGAGCTTCAAAAGTGCCAATTCATCCCGGGGTCCGACCTGGAATAGCCCCTGACCGTGGCAGCAACGTGTCTGCGTGGTGGACCACTACGAAAGCCAGTCTTGGGAAGGTGGCCGGAAAAACCTGGCAGCTACGCCTAGCACCATCTGTTCAACCCACTCAAACCGTGATGGAGGAGTCTCATGGAATATCCTGCGGAATTCCATGCCTGGTCTCACGCACGGTCCACCTCGCGTTTGTACAGTTTCTGACGTCCAATGTACTGAATCACACTGTCTGGAGTCAAGTACTTGATGGAATGACCCTGCGCGACCTCCGCACGAAGACGACTGGAGCTGATTTGATTTGGAACAGGTTCGTCTACCACGATGATGTCCTTTCCAACGCGCTTCAATAGAGGAGTTGCTTCCAGCAGCTCCGGAATGTTTGCTTCCTCGCGAGTGATGCACACTAATCCATGCTCTTTGGAAAAAATCTTCTCGATGTCACTGTCTGCCCATACACCTGGAATGGCCATGGTGTCGATCACGTCTGCACCACACAGAAACAACACTCGGGTTTTGGGTTCCTGCGCAGCTTTCCCTTTGTTGAGTGCTTCATCCACCCTTTCCAGCACCCGTATGGTCGTCACGTATGCCGGTTGTTTCGCCTCCCACTCATCCACCATGATCATGTCCGAATTTTCCACCGCCAATTTGCACATGTCGATCCGATGTTTGGACGGTATGAGCGTCTTTTTCTCGTAGCTGTCATTGACTGGCGAGACATAGCCACCCACGACGTCCCAACCTCGTTTGGCGAGCGCATCTCTGGCCACTTCGAACATCCTCAAATGCATCAGCGTGGGCGGATTGAAGCTTCCGCAAGCCACGAGTACCACAGGCTGCCTGTTCGCTCCATCCACCTTCCTTTTCCATTTGAGTTTGTCGATGGGAAGCTCGTGCAACACCTCCCCTTCCACGGCACTGCTGGCTTGTGCGTTTCCGAACGCCGCACACAGGGTCACGAACGTCCCGCACGCGATCCAGGACCTTGTTTTATTCCCTCTTCTGCTCCCGCACGCCCGCTTTGCCGCCGCAGCCATCGCTGCTGGTGCGATGCGTCCCAACATCCTGTCCCACCTTCGCCTAACGTTCGCTCCATCCGCTTCCTCCGTCGAAGGTAACCTCGAAAATGGAACAAGTTAAGTGCTAGACCCATGGGAAGGAGTTTCTTCTCCGGAGATGCGCACGTGAGTTGGCGGTCGAGTCGTCGGAGGCGAACCGCCGCCACGTGGAGGATTGTGCGAAGGAATGTTGCGTCGGAGGTGCCGCGAGAGCGAGGTGGCGTGCACGAAGATGCACAGGGAGTCGTGCACGTGTCCAAGAGGGCGTGTTTGCCAACCACCACGCTCGTCCGCGTTGCATCGAGGACTTGCATAAAAGGAGGTCATGTTACGTTGCCCCTTCTCTTTCCACGCACGCGGGCCGTCATTTGCACGACCCTCGACGACCCCTTTGCATCTGCGTGAGGAATTTGTTGTTTCCACAAGGATGCCAATTCTACGGTTGAGACGATGTCTTGCTACGTGGGCAAGGATGAAGACCCCACCCACAATCGAAGTTGTTCTTCCATCCGTCGGAACCTTGACGTCCACGACCTTCTCCCGGAGCACCATCCGTCCCACGCGTCGCCTTGCATCGTGCAGATGGCGTCTCCACACGACGCAGGAGCACTCGCCCATCGTCCCTCGATCCCGTGGCGCTTCTTCTCTTCCTTCATCGTCATCTTCTTCTTCTTCTTCTTCATTTTCACCTCCATCTTCCTCTTCCTCATCATCCTCTTCCTCTTCCACTTCATCAACCTCTTCTTGTTCTCCACCTTGGGTTGGGTTGGGGTTTCGAGTTTACGATCGAGTTTAGTGGAGGGGGGTCGTGCTGCGGTTCAGATTCGTCGCATCGTGCTGCGCGTGCTGCGCACACGAGGATGGCGGACGCGTCGCGTTACGTGGACGTGGCGGCGGAAGAGACGTCTTCGGAGGGAGAGGAAGGGGTGCGGAGCACGGACGACGAAGTGGAAGGAGAGAAGACGGGATCGGAGGGCAGAATGGGAGACGTGCCCGTCGATCCACGGAAGGTGGGCGTGGGAGAAGACGTGGTGGTGAAAGAAGAAAAAAAGGAGAGCGAAGATGGAAACGGTGCAATGGAAAAACGGACGAAGTTCGTCGACGACCTGAATGAGGAAGAAGAAGAGGAAGAGGAAGACGACAGCGAGGAAGACGAGGAAGAGGAAGACGACGAACCGAAGAAGAGGAAACGAGACGAGGAAGAACTCGAACTAGACGAAGACGATTACGCCCTCCTTGCAGAACAAGGGGTTGTGGTGCGTGAACGTCCGGTCTCGAAGGGTGGAGTCCAATCGAATGCGAGGGACCAATGCCAATGCGGCGAGTTGGATGGATTGGATTAGGGTTTACTGACCGAACGCTGCCCACGTGTCACCTAGGTGCAAAGGCAAAAGTCAGGGAAACTCAAACGAATCAGGAAAAAAACTGGAGATGACGACGGAAACGAACAGCACGACGCACCAGAAGGACTCACCGCAGAAGAAGCACTCAAACACAAACTGTTCGGAGGATACGAAGGTGAGCCGTTGCGTCCAGACCGTAACCTGCTCCTACGCAAACCTCCGTACCAAAGCTGACGTGAATTGTGCAAACCTTCGCCGTCCCAAGGGATTGAGGATGATATTGCCGAAGAGCCGCAGGAGGAAGATGCAGATGTGGGAATAGATGTAGATGAAGAGGAAGATGAAATGGCAGACTTCATCGTGGACGAGGTGGACGAAGATGGAGAACCCGTGCGCAAGAAGAAGACAAAGAAGAAGAAAGTTGTCTCAACAACGGGTGTTGTATCCAGCCATGCACTTAGGGAGGCACAGGAAATATTCGGAGATGTCACTGGCTTGCTGGAGGAATACGAACAAATGAAAGAGGCCAGAGCTGCTGAAGAAGCCCCCGCACAAGAGGAAGACGAGCCAGGAGCGGATGGGGAACAGAATAAGGCTATTGAAATTGCTGCGAAGCATTTTGATCCCGAGATCTTGAAAGAGAGCTACCTCACAAGAAAAGATGAGACTATTCGACGTGTGGACGTTCCAGAGCGAATCCAGATGCAGGAAATTCCGCAACTGCAGTACGTTGATTATGACCAAGAGGCTCGATGGATATATGACCAGCTGTTTTCTTCGAGCGCACCACAGAGGCTTGCGAAGACCATTCTTGAGCAGGGTAGAAAGGAAGAGGTTAGAAACGGCCGTTTGTTTATGAGGGCTGAGCCCCGCACCCCAAAGATGATCCAAGAATGGAGGGATAATGAACAAGAACAAATTGCCTTATTGGCTGCTATCAGGGATGTTCTCTACTTTTTGAGAGAGGACAATTTAGAGGTCCCTACGATAGCCATGTACCGCAAAGATTATTGTGGGGAGCTGCTAAACTATCGCGCTGAGGACGTTCCTTTGCTTGTAAGCCACGATGAAGCCGCAAGGAGTGATGGCAATCTGGTGGCTGGTCAAGTGAAACTAGAGACTAGACTACTACGGCGGTGGGATATCTTGTGGGCCATAGAGACCTGGGATGTCAAGTGGAGATTTCTACAGCACAGGTGTGAAACTTTAGCGAAAACATACAATGTCGCATTGTCTGCAGCCCGGAATCTCGGGGACGAAAAGAAGATTCAAGGAATCCAGGTTTGCCTTGACAGGATCGCCGAATCGAGCACATCCGAGCAGTTGAATGATCTGGATGCCAAGTTCCAACTTCTCCAGCCTTCCCAGGATGCAATGACCGAGGCAATAGAGGCAATGTCACTTGATGAGCTAGATACAAGCCAGAGGAGCAGGCTTTTGTCTCGCTTGAGGAAACCAAGCAGTGGCATGGGCCGACTTGGCAGGAAGAAGAGCTACCATGAGAAGCTCATGGAGGGTATTGGGATGTCTGCTGAGGAGCTTTCTGACAATATCATGAGTAACTATAAGAAATATGCTCCAGTTGATCCACGTTCTCCGGCCTCAGAAATGCTTGTTGAACTCGTCGAAGAGCACTCAAACAGGGACATGGTGATGAGGGAAGTAATACGCCTTGCAGCTGAAGATATTGCAGCTGAACCAGAGCTGCGGAAGCTCGTGCGCGACATGTACCGTTCAAGTGCATCCATATCAACCATACCTACTATTGATGGGGCAAGAGTGATTGATCCATTCCATCCCAAGTTCGCGCATATCAAGCGGTTGCGAAGTAAGCCACTCGCACTCTTCTATGGTACAGGTGACTTCCTTGCCATCAATGCAGCAGAAGAAGACGGCCTCATCAAAGTGTCCATGGGGATGCCAGAGACCCAAAAATCCCAGCTTTCTTCACAGCTGCAAGATCTCTTTTTGTCTGAAGGTGTCAATGCTGCTGCACAGAGTTGGAACGACGTCAGGCGAGGCATCATCTATGTGGCCCTGAATGAGATCATTCTACCGACTCTCGAGCAGGAATTGAGAGTCCACTTGCTGTCTGAGGCCCGTGAATGTGTAAGGCATAGCTGCCGGGAAAGTATTTGGGAGAGGGTATCTAGTGCTCCGTACAGGCCCAAGGCCGTCAATGCCTCCAATCCTGATGAGGAAAGTGTGTCAGAAGTCAGAGTCATGAGCTGTGTTTGTGGCCCAGGGCAGCCTCCAACTACCTTTGTGATGCTGGATGCAGCAGGGCAGTTGGTGGATATACTAATGTGTGGCACCTTTGTGGGGCGACCCCCACTGAAGCGCCCAGAACCAACCACACCAGCAAAAGTGCGAGATGATATTGAAAGACTTGCAAAATTTATTGCAAAGCACTCGCCACACATATTAGTATTCAGTGCCTCATCCTTCAATTATGCATCTATAAAGGACGAACTCATTCAAGAAGCTATCAACCAGGTTGTTGATGACATGCCTGGGAGCCTTCCGGTCGAAACTGGCATGATTGAAGTAGTTTGGTGTGAACCATCTGTAGCAAAACTCTGGGCGTTGTCTGCATTGTCCATAAGAGAGCTACGAGAGCAACCACAAAATGTACGTGAAGGAGTAGCACTTGCACGCTATATGAAAGACCCAGCGGCAGTAGTAGCTGCTTTAGCCGGGAGTCATGGAAGAGAAGTACTTTCCCTTTCACAACACCCACTGCAAGATTATTTGAGCAAAGAGGAAAGAATGGGTGCCATGTCTGAGTCCATCATCACAGCAGTCAATCAAATTGGAGTAGACATTAACCTTGTTGTGTTAAATGAATGGCTCTCTTGGTCTCTCCAGTTTGTCAGCGGCCTTGGTCCCAGGAAGGCAAAGGCTACATTGAACGCCATCATCAAATCAGGGGGCGCAGTGCAAGCAAGGCGAGAAATCATGGATCTATCAAATATGGGGAAAGTGGTTTTTTCGAATTGTGCAGGTTCGTTGAGAATTGTGGAGCACGCAAATGTGGTTGGTGAGAATGACTTCGAACCCATTGATGGGACGCGCATTCACCCGGAAGACTACGAGCTAGTGCGGGAGTTAGCCAAGTCCGCACTTGGGCAGAGTATCCTGGAGGAAGAACTGATGATTGACAAATTGTTCAATGATCCATCTGTGCTGCATAAGGTGGATGCAGACATCCTAGCTGCAGAGATGGAGAGCAGAATGCAAGTGAAAAAGCACACAAATTTCATGGATGTGATCCTGGAGATTCAGCATCCTTATCGGGATATGAGGCGTCAGTGGCAAAAACCAACAACAGCTCAGATTTTCAACTACTTGGCAGGCGAAAGCGCTTCCTTTCTACGAAGGGGTCGTCTTGTTCAAGCAACAGTCAAGTTTGTATACAGAGATTTCGTTGTTGTTGTCCTGGACGAATCTGGGATCCCAGGATTTATTGATCATTTCGACGTCTCTGATCAAAATCTTGGCTTCAACGAAGTGAGAGATCTACTACAACCAGGAGCCTCCTTGACAGCCCGCATTGTAGATATTTTGCCACAGGGCAAGTCCCTTGATGACATTGGTCCAAGCAGATTGGCATTTGTACAACTTTGTACCAGAGGGAGTGTCCTCCAAAACAATGCAGCATACGAGCAAGAGCTTGAGGCACGCGACTTGTTCTACTCCAGTGCAAAGACTGAGCAAGAAGTGGCTGCTGAAAGGGCTCAGAGGCAGAGAGCTGCAGAGATTGCAAAGCAAAAGGACAAGACATTCTCGAGGCTTGTCAATCATAACATGTTCCAGAACAGGGATGTGAAGGAGGTGGATCTCGAATTTCAGGGCAACGGAAGTCAAGGAGATTTCCTGTTTACGCCAGTCTCTGGCAAGTTTGACAGGATACTTCTGACCCTTTTCTTCCATCGTGGTATGGAAAGCGTCGTGGTAAGTCACCACTTGATACGCGAGGGGGAGAAAGAAAGTGTACGCACTGGCAAAGGTCAGTCAATGGCTTCAAAGTTGCAGCTGGGCAAGCCCCTCACAGTGATCGGGATTGATGGTACGCCTATTGGGACGTATGAAGACTTGGATGAAATTTGTGGACGTTGCATCGATCCTCTTGTGAGGAATATGCTTGCATTTACAGGGCATCCAAAGTTCAGAGAAGGCTACGAGGAAGGCCTTGAAAAGGTAGTGAAGAGTGCAAGAGAAGCAAAACCCAATGTCGTTCCTTACTTGCTCGCTGTAAGCTACAGACATCCTGGAGCATACTATCTGTGCTATCTCGTCAGTAGGAACCGTCCGAGGCGCGAGTACATCTTCCCGCTGCCGGAGGGATACAAACTTCGGGACCGAATTTTCAATAATGTTGACCACATGTTGAACTGGTGGAAGAGCAACTGCTTCAAGAAATAAAATCAAGGTAATGGAACATCTTAGACCCATTGTAATTGTTTCAAGTCACATGGGCTTGGAAATCTTCTCTACTTCCTTCTTCTTCTGGCCTTGCTTCAGCCGCACTGGCGCCAGTAGCTTGAAGTCGGCAGGGAGCTCCTCATCCATGTACAACTTGTCAGAGAAGAAGACGCGGCGCAATCGACAATTTGCATGTATTTGCAAATGGAGGGTTTCAACATAATCCGTTTGGTAGGCCTGCTTCGTGAAGTCTGCTAGATTGAATTGGATTTGATTCCACCCTTTGTCCATTTGCATGGGCAGGGTACAAATGAATGGTTTGACACGCGTGCTGCTCTGGAAGGTTGAGGCTCGAAACCTTCTCTTGGTGTTCTTGCTATCCAGAACCTGCACTTCGAAAGAGAAGAGCATGTCCATGTTCTTGACGATCAGAACCAAGTAGGGCAGACGGATGCCCAAACCTCCACGTTTTGGATCTGGTGGACAATGAATGTACGCAGTGCTGACATTCGTCCCAGCGATCTCGATGACAGAGGACTGGATGTCCTCATCCATCACCCGCTTCACGTGTCCATGGGATGCTGCGAGGGGACATTGCCGTCAGCCACTGTCCTTGCCTTTGCAAGCACCTTGCGTTCGTCGGATGGAACGTGCTTGCACGCAGCGATGCATGTCTCGCGTGTTCTCTTTCCCACGCATCCACTGGCACTCATCTCGCATCCTGGATGGTGCTGGTGTCGGAGGGAACAGCAAACCGATCCCTCTCGCACGCACGCACACACCTTTCTGCGCCCAGGCTTCCAGCGGGTTCCGCCCAATGCTGTACAAGACGGAGAAGAATCCGCTCTGGTACTCTCCTCGATACATCCTTGCTTTTCGATGCGCGCAATGCGCTTGTACGCCAATCGAAGGGAGTCCTGCACGCACATGCGCATGTGTGAGTGGACCGATGCACCGTCGACGACCCTTGACGAACCGAACCGACGAACCCGGACCATTTCGGGTTCAATCGAATCGAAAGTAGGAACGTGATCCGGTCGAAAAGGAAGACGGGAAGAAAGGTACGTGGTGGTCAACGCGAAATGGTGTCGATTGGGTGGGATGGAGGGTGCAATCAAGTCTGCACCACGTGTCCAGGATGGATTGGGAAACAGGATGAACCAAACACACGACGAACATGGCCGAACAATTTTGAAAACGTGTGCCTGGACCTCGACAAGACACAAAATGTAGGAACCAAGGAAGCTACCAAGCACGTGCAGATGGTGGGCCGCACAAATTGCCAGACCTATGGGAAAAGCTGTTTGGTGACCACCAAAGGAGGACTAGGAAAGCAGCTTGCCCCGTCCAAACATCACCTCTGTCGGACCCATGAGAATCGAGCATGATTCCATAGGGACCACCAATGATTGGGACGGATGTTCCAAGCATCCGCCAAACCAACGGACTTTGTCCCATGGAAAATGCGAGGCTCGTGCATGCCTGCTCGCGCACAGAGCAATGCCATGCCTCTGCTAGACGTGCTGAGTCTGTTGTGACACAAAAAATTTGGCGGAAACTTGTGTGGGAAAAGGACCAATGAGCCCACCAAAGGCTGTCCGTCAAGACCCTTCCTCTTTTTGCAGACTTTCTAGAACTTGCTCCGCACGTTGAATGACTTGCTGGATGTGCGGCCTATCTGCTGGGTCCACGTTCAAACAGAATCGAACGAGATCTTTCATCTCTCGTGGGTACGCAGCTCTGCCTACTGCTGCGGGAGTCCCGTCACTTTTTTCATCTGGAAACTCTACCTTGGCGCTCAACACAGCCATGGCCACACTGGCACCTAGCTCATCCGCCCTGGGTTCAAAGGGGGACCGTCCATGCATCATGAAATACAGGAGACAACCCATGGACCAGATATCAATGCGTTCGTCTACGTCGCAGTGGCTAGCCACGTCAAACAGTTCTGGTGCCCGATATGGTGCCGTGCACCTTTGTGCGGCATCTTCCATCAGATACAAGGCATCTCTTCTGCTTCGCACGTAGATGCGAGCTGGCCTGCAGCTTCCTAGGTCGGTGAGCACGACTTTTTCGATTTTCCTGGTCCCTCCTTCGTGGGAGAGTCGCACCAGCACGTTGGCTGGTTTGACGTCTCGATGGGCGTGTGGTGGTTCGTGGTGGTGCAGGTTCTCCAGCGCCTTTGCTACTTGGAGGAACGTTTGCATTGCTTCGATGGGTTCTCTTCCTCCTCCAATTTCTTGCAGCGATCCATCTTCGTAGAGTGGAAACAGCATCAACGCTTCTTTCGTCGTTGCATTGGTTCCTGTCTTCACAGGTCGTATGTCCCAATCGATGAGTCGCAGCACGTGCGGTGCACGTGCGAAGGTTTCCCAGGCTTGGATCTCTAGCTGCACGTCTTCCAGCTGTTCCTCGGACTGCAGCAGCACGCGTTTCAGCGCGAGCTTTCGCATGGACGGACGTGGTGCTTCTTCGGTGGCGATGCGCACGTAAGCCGACGCTCCTTCGCCCACGGATTCGCCCAGCAGGAGCACCCGTTCGCCTATCCGCACGCGTTTTCCTTGCATGTTGTCTTCGTGGATCGTCCACATCTGCTTCCACGAGGCGAAGCATCCCGCCATCGCCTGCTGTGCATCTTCCAAGGCACGCAGCATGGCGACGTCTGCCGACGTGATGATGGCCATGGCCATGGCCATGGCCACTTCGAACGTGGTCCTCCGCACCACACGCAAACCAAACGCGATCGATGTGTGGATTTTG
>LFIK01003454.1_pt1 | contig 12821 bp, 11 predicted proteins | sample 643401 | NCBI WGS metagenome assembly LFIK01 (sample SAMN03777447, study PRJNA286221) | soda lake metagenome | biome: soda lake; feature: Kulunda steppe; material: water; isolation source: sample T5-Br brine of Lake Tanatar-5 | place: Russia: Kulunda steppe | collected 2010-07 | reverse complement strand
GGGGGGGGGAGGGGGCGCTCTGGCAACAGCAGAGGCGCTGCAGGCACAGTTGACGCCGCATGCGGAGGTGCCCCACATGCTCTTGACTCTGTGTTGTTGATTCGCGGCACGGGTCCGTGGCACTGCTAGCGGGGCGCTGCGGATGCGGTGCCCTCAGCACTGCGTGCAGCTGCAGCGAGGCCGGGGCCCTGGGCTCCTTTGGGGACGGCTGCGTCTGGCAGAGCCAAGGCGGCCCCGCAGCTTTGGCTCACATACTCTGCTGCCGTGCATGGCATGCGCCCCTTGCAGGAGATGTTTGTGGCCCTGGGCCGCCAGCTGGACCGCGAGGTGGACGACATCGCGCCGTTGCTGCTGAAGAAGGCGGGCGAGGTGTCCAATGCGGGTGAGCGCGGGGGTGCACCTTGAATCCTGACAATCACTACAAAAAAAACTGAACCAGGGATGGGTCGTGCGCGTGTTTCAGATCATTCGCAAGTTCGAATTTTGACGAATCATTCGCCACACTGTCAAACACCAATTCGCGGGTTTTTTAAAGACCCTTCCCCAAATGGGCCCTGTGATGCACCTGTTTTGCTCCGTTATGCACCTTAATGTGGCCCCGCGCTAACAACATAGTCATAAGCATTATTGTTTTATGTGAATACGTGGAATCAGGGGGTGGGGGGAAGGGGGAGAGTCAACGGGCTTCAGTTTGTGCCTCCCCCTCCCGAGCCTGCTCTTGAAGCTCACAAGCCGAAAGTTCTAAAACAGGCGAACGACACAACCTTGCCCTGAGAACACATGCTAGACGCGTACACAGCAAGAGGTGTCCAACGCAGGTGAGTGCAGATGCTATGCAGGGGGCATGGAGCACACCTCCCTCAGGTATTGTAGGGCGGGCGCACCACAGGCCCAGGCCAGGCTGGGCCTTAGACGCCAGCGCAGGCTGCCGGAGGGGGCAGGAGGGGGTGCGCAAACTTGCTGTGCGCGTGTCCAGCTGGTGTCTTAGGCTTTTTAAAGAACAAGTGCCAGCTTTTTTCCTAAGTGATTTTTTCCAGTGCTTTATTTTAAAGTGCTTTTTTCCAAAGTGCTTTTCTTGTGTCCTTGTGGCCCTGCCAGTGCCCAAGTGGTGCCAGCCCGAGGCTCCTGCCTCCCAACTGGCGCTGGTGCCGCGTGCAGGGATGCGCTGGTGCTGTGCAGGCATGCATGCATGCCAGCAGAGGATGTGCACGTGCCGCAGACAAGTGCGCCGCGGGTGCTCACACGCGTGTGCGCGCACATGTGCCTGTCTGCACAGGTCGCGAGAACTTCCTGGCCGCGGAGGCAGACCGCGCGCTGACGGAGATGTGCCGGCGCGTGAGCGAGCACCGCGCAATCGCGGTGCTGTGCGCCAGCGCCAATCACAAAAGCATGCACGTCCGGGCCAAGGTGTGCTGCTGCGCACACCCCCAGCGTGTGCAGACGTGCGCGCGCGCACACGCACACGCGCACACACATTCACGCACTTGCAAGCACACACGCGCCCGCGCATTTTCACATGTACATGCATTCCCCGCATTCACTTGTCTGAGGGGGGCTGCTGTAGATGAATATGCCCCATTTCCAAAGCGCGCTGCCATCGCATGCAAGCCCAGGACACCAAGCCGCCCAACTGGCATGTGCTAACATAAGAATATAATGTCTGAGTGCGCCACTTGCGCAACCAGCGGTCTGTGCTGCCCAGCTTGCAAAGGCGCACCCAGAGCTGGCACGCAGGCCACGCTTGTTAGCTTTGCTGACGCTCTTAAACATTGCAGCAAAGGGGAATGCCCATTGTGCCGCGCCATGTGTTCTGCTTTGCCAGCCCAACCTGTATCTGCACCACTGCCATTCGGTACGTTGGCTTGCGCGCCGTGCAGTGCTGCCCGCCTGGCACGCCGTGTGGGGCATAGCGGCCGCCTGCCGCCAACAGGCCACACTTGCTCGCTTTGCTGCCGCCTCTGCCGCTTGGTACGGTGGCTTGCGCGCCGCCCGCGTGAGACGCGCGTCCAGGCTCCCCACCCGCCCTGCCTTGTGCCTGCGTAACCTTGCGGCAGGCGTGCCCGGGGCACGCTCCTAGAGGGGGCAATGTACGGCACCTGGCATCCTTGGGGGTTGCTGCGCTAGTGCAGCGCAGCCCGGCCGCGCAGCCTATGGCTGTGCGGTTTCAACACCCCCTGCCACACAGCGCTTGCGCGCGCCGCCCCTCCGCTCGCTGGGCCCCCTGCCGCCCTGTGCACCTCAGGAAGGGTCGCATGCAGCAGAGGCATGCGAGCGCCCTGCCTATATCTACCACCTTGTGTGCACCTCTCACCATGTTTGCACCCGCGCAGGTGGGCTACCACTTGGATAATATGATGGAGCTGCCCGGCATGAGGACCCTGCTGACCACCAACCCGCAGTGCCTGGACCGCCTGTTCAAAGTGGCGGCCGGCTTCCTGAATGAAGGTGCGCAGGGCTGCTTGTCCGGAGTGTGTACGGGTTTGGAAGGACTGCTGCTGATGATGTGGCTGGTGCGGCTGTTCGGCAAGGAACTGCTACTTGGCCATTGGCAGCGCGACGAGAACCAGCAGCAGCAGCAGCAGCCCCTCCAACTCCGTACGAAAGGCGCCGCCACACACACCAGCCGCAGCGTGTGCCGGCAGCGTGCTTTGAGGGGCTGTGAATGCATGTGCTCACTACCTCTTGCTGGGCATTGCCAGGCTGTTGGCCCGCACGGGCTCTCACATCCCTGCACCACTCTTCTGCATGAATGACGCGCAAGTCCTGATAGAGTGTGGCCTCCTGTGATGAGCACCCTCTGGTGCAAAGTATTTGCGCATACATAAATGCACGCACATACACAGATGCACACACGCACATGCATGGACGCACGCATACACGCACGCACACACACATGCTTCGCGGTGACTGCGCAGGCGGGCTAGAGACCCGCACGTACGGCAAGCGCATCCTCTTCAACATCAAGTCTTGCCAAAGCAAGGCGGAGATGGACCGCCTCATCAGCTCGGTGCACCCGGCGATGCTGGCCAAGAAGGTGTGAGGGGTGTGACATGAGCAGGCGGGAGGGAGGGGGCGCATACTCGCGCGCGTGCACACACACAACACAAACATACACGTGCACTTGCACATGCATTGGTGCATCCAGCAATGCTGGCCGAGAAAATGTGAGAGGTGCGGCGTGAGCTGGGGAGGGGGAAGGGGCGTGCTTACACGCATATCCATGCGCGCATGCACGCGCACGCACATGTCCACGTGCCCAAGCTCACACACACACACACACACACACACACACACACACGAGCAAGCACATCTGTGCATGTCCACACAAACATGTACACTCGCGCCTGTGACCTTCCGCCTTGCTTGTGCGTACAAGAAAGCAATGCAAGCATGTTCTGATCAACCTCACGCCGTCCCCACCAGAACAACACTCCCAAAGAGCGTCTGCTTGCCTGCCCCTGAGCCTGCACTCACAGAGTACGTAGCGCAGCGCGTACACATACGCTGCCAGGGGTATGCGTGCATGTCTGAATGTGGGCGTGTCTGAGGCATGCGCGCTTCCTGCAAAAAAGCCTCATCCCCTCCCCCCCTTCCTTCTCTTGCCCCTGGTCCCCTCAGGTGTCAGACACAGTGGACAGCCTCGCCACGCTCCCTCCCGTCCCTTGCACCGCCGCTGCGCGGGGCGCGGCCGGTGTGAACCTTCCACGCGTGCCGCTGTCTCGACAAGGCTCAAGTGCGTGTGTCCAAATGCATGCGCAGGCAGGGATGGGCACGCCCGTGTCGTGTGTGCTGCTTTGCGCCTATGCGTGCTTCCTTTGCGCAGCAAGGGAGTTGGCCACCAGTGCAGGCTGCCTTTCTGTCCTGCTGCGTGCCAGCGGTCTAATGTCTTTGCCTGCCCAGCGCCCAAAGCGAAAGGGCCCTTGGAGCACCTGATGTACTTGTGCTCTCATGTCCCTGCCTTGCCTGCCGAGGCTGCTGCTGCTGGTCTGCCCGCCAAATCGCTGCAAGCCTGCCTGGCTGGTTGCTGCTGGCCTGCCCGCCAAGTTGCTGCAAGCCTGCCTGCCGAGGCTGCTGCTGCTGCTGCTGCTGCTGCTGCTGCTGCTGCTGCTGCAGGCCTACCCGTCAAGGATGCTGCATCCTGCTCATGTGCGCAGCTTCTGTCCACCTGCCTCGCTGTGCCACCCTCATCCTAGCATCCCTACAGGCCATGCAAACAGCAGCCCTGGTGTGCGCAAAATCTTTTCGTCGTTTTCATATGGTTTGCGAGCCCCTCAGAACAAAATTGTCTTATGGCATGGTACGCAAGTGAGCCCCTCAGCTACTTGTTGCATTCCTCCCCCTCGGCCCAGTCCCCGGGCAGCGCACGCTGCTTGGCAACAATGGCAATTGACTGCGTGCCGAGGTTTTCATCACTCCCGGATCCGCGTCCCATTAGGGTGCGCATGTCCATCACTTGGCAGCCGGCCCTCCAAGGTGCCTCCTGCAGCGAGAGCAGCAGCACCAGAAGGGGCTCGGCACCTGTCCTGGTGCAGGGTCCACTTCGCAAACGCGCGCGCCACTCCCTCGCGCACGTGCAGGTGGCAGCGGCATGGGGCCCGCCTTTAGTGCGTACCCGCCCTCCCCAGCGTACGGGTCCAGCGGCGGCATCGTCAGCAGCGCCAGCGGGGGCGTGCTGTCTGGGCCCGCTCTGCAGGTGCGGAGGGAGAGGCTGGCCCGCTGCGCGTGGGGTCTTGCGGCCTGGGTTGACGGCTGGAGGTCCAGGGCAGGGCGAGCGTGAGGCAGCTGTGAAGGGCCTCTGTGGGGCGCAAGAGGAATTGGTGACCTCTGTCAGCACAGGGACACGACAGGCGCGCACACACGCACACACACGCACATGCACATGTGCAGACACACACGCAGTCACACAACATGCACGTATCCGTACACTCATGCACAACCCAAGCGCTGCGCAAGCACCTTTTGTTTCAGTGCTCATGCGTGGCCGGTGCGCAGGAGGCCAACACGCACGCCCAGAACACGCATTTTGGGCGCGGCAAGCAGAGCATCAGCGCCCCCATCGGAGGCGCAGGCGGAGACAGGATCCCCCCGCCCTCCAAGGTACGCTGTGTGCTGGGTATGCCATAGCATGTGTGGCGAGAGGCTGGCCCTGCTCTTTGCGCCTGCAGTGGCGGCGGACCTCCTGGCTGCTCAAGTCTGTTGCAAGGACATTGAAAAAGTTGCGTGTAATACGAACATGTGAAGCTTAACACTAAATTCCAATTCTTATAAGTAGAGATAGTCCAACAACTTATCCTAACAAGCGCTTTGTACTGGGTTGTGTGGGCATGGTGGGCCCACTCCCACACATTTATTTGATTGCCACCATCCTGAGCCTCTCACGATGAGGCTCAAGGCCTGCCTTGAGCTGGAACTGCTTGGCAGGCAGGAGCCGCTGGCGCATTGTGCGTCGCATCTGCTGGCGCACATACATGCAGACAAGTGCGTGCATTCCTCACACACACACACACACACACACACACACACACACATGGACGGGTGCGCGCATGCATGGACACGTTGACAAGCACACACGCCCACGGCGCGCGCACAAGCAAAAGCACACGGACGCGCACACATATGTCATCCGCTGCAGCCTGGGCAGCGTGGCCTGCGCGGCGTGGGCAGCAGCAGCAGTGGTGCACGGGGGCGGCCAGGCCTGGCAGGGGATGCAGCAGAGGGCGCCGGCGCATCCGGCGCGGCGCGTACAGGCCTGGCCAAGCCTGCCCCTGCGGTGCGTGGCTGCATGCAGCTTTTACACGCACAGGCAGGCATGTGGCCCTGAGCATAGGGGAGCACAGCATGCTGCTTTGCTGCGTCACATAGAAGTAGACAGAGGCATGGCAAGGCCCGTCTGCAGCAGTGTGTATGGCGGTGCTGGGGGGGAGCGCATGCTGCTGTGGGCTGGGATGGGCCGGGTGGCGCCAAGGTGGCTGCTTGCTTGGTTTGGTGTGTGCCGTGTGGCGCTGTGTGGGGTGTGTGGGAGGGAGGGGCACTCGCTGGGCAAACACGCACGCATCACAGCATACATCAACCAAAGCTACATCGCACTCTGTCAGCTGAGCAGGCGGGCATGTCCAGCAGGGGGTATGGAGCCCCCCCAGCGCAGCGTGCGTGTGGTGTGTGAGAGTGTGAGTGTGTGTGTGTATACCTGGTGCAGGAGGGCCTGGATGTGGAGCTGCAGGAGGCGCTGCATAGAGTGCTGGTGGGCTTCGGGGCCCGTGACTTCCGGGAGCGCATCGAGGTGTGTCTGGCCTTCACCTACCCGCAACTTTCACGTTCTAGGGCTTATGGGCTCAGGGGCTAAGGGCTTAGGGGCTCATGGGCTAGGGGCTTATGGCTTATGGGCTCAGGGCCTTCAAGCTTGAAGGCTCAGGGCTCATGGGCTAAGGGCTCATGGGCTTCAGGCTTAGGGGCTAAGGGCTCATGGGCTTCAGGCTTAGGGGCTAAGTGCTCATGGGTTAAGAGCTCATGGGCTTAAGGCTCATGGGTTAAGAGCTCATGGGCTTAAGGCTCATGGGTATAGCGCTCATGGGCTTAGGGCTCATGGGCTTATGGGCTTGGCGTCTCAATCTAGGGAAGGGCACGCACCTCCAGGCAATGGAGGGACGCGTGGGTCTGAGGAGTGGAGGACTGCGCGCGCGTCCCACTGGAGAGTGCAGCTGTGCTGCGGCGCCCTTCTCCCGTGGATGACAAGGGGGCTGTGGACTGTGTCTGTAGGGTCCACATACGCGCGAGCGTGTGTGTGTGTATGCGTGTGTCCGGTATCGGTCACTGGGCTGAGGCAAGTGGCGCCTCTGGGCGAGAGGCGGCGCTCCTGGGGGTCATTTGGGGGATGCAGGGCCTCTGGTGCCACAGGTGTGCACCTGCTCCCCCTGCAGTGGGTGTGCCAGGTGTGCAGCTGCTCCCCCTGCAGTGGGTGTGCCAGTGGATGCCCGTGGCGCTCCATGCTGCATGGCTTGGCATCGGTCAACAGGGCACAGACCCGTGGCTGGCTGCGGCCCTGCCAGAGTGTGTGTGTGTGTGTGCGCGCGTGTGCGTGTGTGCGTGTGTGTGCTCGCGTGCAGGTCAAAAGAACAGTGCTGAGCCCACCCGGCACAGCTTGTCCAGTGCCTGCTCGTATTGTGTGCCACCAATGCCCCCGCACCTCCCCCAAGTAACAAGTTAGGGGGTTAATCGCCAGCCTGGCCGTCAGGCTGATTGGTTTGTTGCTGGCCTTTGCCAGCCAGAAAATGATCCATAATGACTGAGATGAAATGACAGGGGTTGTTGTGCTGTTGAGAAAGGAAATGTAAGACAGTCTGACTAGGCAAGGCATGCAAAACATAAGGGGCCTCCACAGAAAAGTACTGGCAGCTCCCCCAAGGCACGCACACGCTCCCTCAAGCACTGGCCCCTTGAGCAGGGCAGCACGCGGCAGCATGCAGCACAGGCTCGCGTGCACGCCCACACGCCCTTACGCCCGCCCGCCATCACGCGTGCCTGCACGCGCGCTCCGTGCATCTGCGCCTGCAGGCCCTGAAGAGCTTGGAGGCCATGGCGCACGAGCAGCAGGGCCTGGCGGCAGCGCCTGACGCGCAGCTGATGGAGCTGCTGGACAGCATGACGGTGAGCGCGCAGTGCAATGGTGGGCTCTGCGGTGGTGTGACAACACGGCATGCGCGCCACGCGCAGCCGCCCCCCTGGCCACCTCCTCAGCATGGTGCTATCTGGGGTGGGTCTGCAGCCATTGGGCCATGACCCATGGCCTTGCGACGCGCAGCTCTGTGGCAGTGAACAGACCCATCACTCGGACCCAACTGCCTGTCCTGTGCACTGAGGCGTGCCTCTGTGAACAGGCTCCCTCGCCCTGCTATGCCTCTGCGCGCGCGTGTGTGTATGTGCAGGCGCGCATCAGCGAGGGCAACGCCAAGGTGGCCATCCAGGCCCTGGAGACGCTGGGCACTCTGTTCCACTGCCTGCGCGGGCGCTGCAGGTGAGGGAGAACGGCGGTGGACAAGGGCTGGGGGAGGGGGGGGGTGGATTGGCGCCCTTGGCTCCAGGCAGCAAACAGCACCTGTGCAGCCCGCCCACCACCCCGTGCACATGTTGGCATGTGCATCGCGTCAGCTGAGTCCCTACAGCCGCACTCGCCGCGCCAGCAAAGCGATGCTCTCGCTGCGCTGACCGCGTGCGTGCGCGTGCCCCTGTGTTCGTGCAGTGTGGGCCTGAACACCCTGGTGCCGGCGCTGGCAGCCACGCTGGGCTCGTCCAACGACAAGATCAGGGGCGTGGGCATCCGGGCCACGGATGCGCTGGTGGCTGCGGTGGACCCGGTGCTGCTCATCCAGGTGGGGGGGCGTGCGTTTGTGCTGGGTCAGGGGGGGAGGAGTTGTGCAGAAGCATTGGATGTGTACACACCCAAGTCCATCCGTGTGGCTGCCTGATCCTGGTCCCAGGATCTGGTGCTGCTCATCCAGGTGAGAGCAGGGGGGGAGAAGAGCGCAGGCATGGGCAGAGGAGGCCAAGGGTGCAGGCATGAGCAGAGGGGGCCAAGGACACAGGCATGGGCAGCGCAGAAGAGGGGCGCAGGCACGAGCAGAGGGGGCTTTGTGCCTGCAAGTTGTCCCCACATCCAACGCACACACGCAAACATGTGCATGAGCATGTGCATATACACGCGCACAGGTGCACACATGCCACTCACGTGCACTCTCAAAAATTCACGCAAACACTCGCATATGTACACAATCCACAAGCATGCGCACTTAGCACGCCTGCACCCTCATGTACAATGCACACGTGCCTGGCCACCTGGTCTGACCGTGCGCCAGCCTGGCTGCTGCTGCTGCTGCTGCTGCTGTTGTGCATAAGTTGGCACTCTGCCTGAGCGCAGGCCATTACACACTGCTCTCTACAACCTCCCCTTGCGGCATGCAAACCCTGCTGCTGCTGCTGCTGCTGCTGCTGCGCAGAACTTTGCACACTGCGCCAGCCACAGCAGCCCGCGTGGGCGGCCGCTGCTGGTGGAGCGGCTGCTGGTGCTGGCGCGCACGCTGTGGCCTGCGCGCCCCACGCTTGTCGTCAAGCACGCGCTGCCAGCCGCGTTCTCGCTGCTGAATGACGCCAAGGGCGACGGCCGCGCTGCAGCCAACGCGCTGCTCTCGGTGCGCATTTGCTCGTGCATGGCAATTTGTGTTTGTGTGTGAAAGCAAGGGGAGGGGGAGGAGGGGAGAGGGGGGGGGAAGGCGCTGCCTTGCATGTACCCCTTACCTCTGTACTCCAGTGCCGTCTTTTTCGGCTGTGCCTTGTTTGTGCTGTCTGCCGTGGGAGTGGGGTGCTGTCTCCCGTGGGAGTTTGGGAGTTTGGGAGTGCCTTGTTTGTGCTGTCTGCCTCGGCTGCGTCGTCTGCCCGCCGCGTCGTCTTCCCGGCACCTGCCATGTGCTCCAAAGCAGCCCCAAAACGCTGGACCATCTCTGCCCTGTAGCTCAGCTGCAGTCTCAAACCGTGGCTCTAATTGTCGCAGGGCACGTGCGCGCCCAACAATGTGCGCCTTATAGAGCGCGCCCAACAGAGAGTGCGGCATCCCTCTGATTTGCTGACACTCACAGCCCGGCGCACACTTGGACGGCAGTGCCCCTCTGCTAAGCGCGCGGCGCCACCTGCACTCACACACACACGCGCGCACGCACACACACACGCACACTCGCTTACACATACATCACAAACACACACACGCCTGGTGGCTCTGCACCCCTGCCGCGCGCACAGGGCCTGGCGCAGCTCATGGGGCCCGCACTCCTGGAGCACACCGCAGGCCTGCAGCCGGTGCTGCAGCAGCGCGTGAGCGACGCTGTGGCGGTCGCCGGCGCCTGCAGGCCCTGAGGCCCCTGCACCCCGTACCTCCTCTGCCATTTAATGGTGTGAGCCTCAGAGATGGAGGGGGGAGGTATGTGCACTTATGCTGCGTGTGCAGCCGCGCACGCGGGGGCCACGCAGGCTGTGCGCATGTACGGTCAGGACCGTGCCCCCATGCACGCGCACCCGTGACAGCCGCGGCCTCTTGGGCTGTGTGCGCGTGTGAGCGTGCCGGAGAGCTGCGCATGCTTCACCAGCTGGGGCCATGGCTGGGTTGGAGGGGGGGAAGGTGGGCAAAACTGCATGGCGGTGCCTGGGTTCTGCGTAGGAGCAACCGCGGCAGGGCGCGCAGGGGGGGAAATGCTGTGTGTTGACCTGAAGCAGCAAGTGCATGCGCGGTCTCCTGTTTGCGCCTACCACAGGCAGGGCCCTGGAAGAAACAGAGTGTGGGTGATCAGTTATGATTGGGTGAGATGGTTGTTACAAAGACGAGACGTTGACTCCACCGCCATTCATCCTTCATGTCATGTTTTGGGGTCTGTCGAGGCACTTGCGCTTGTCCATGTGCATGTTTACACCCATGCAAGTGCGTGCGCATGTTGAATAAAGGGACCTTGGACGCCGACAGCGGCTGGTGGGCCCCCAGCCAATTGCTTAGGGGCCGAGACAATGGAAATAGAAAGTTTGACTGCTGGATGCTGGCAAGCATGCCGATTGGACATAGCTGTACTTATTGTGGTGTGCTTGTTTCTGGAGGTGCACATACGTAGGTCTGCGTGAAAATAGTTGTACTCAACTAGGATGTGTAGTGTATGCCAATGCTTAAGGAACATTTATTCTTGGGTGGCTTCGGGCTTGCTCAATGCACCTGGCAGACACCTTGTTGGTTTAAGTGCGAAGACTTAACCTAGTAGGCAATGTTGGCTTGTGCACAATCTGATTGCGCCTTGCCACCTGCGCGGAGCTGATTGTGGGCACAAACCATATGCTAGCACCGTAACCACTCCTTAACTGACAGTTGCTGACAGAGCATTCTTTGTGGAGCCTTCTGGCGTTTTCCCAGGGCCCATTTATAGGAGGAGCTATGCATGTTTTTAAGGCTTTGCAGCAAGTGTGGGGCATTTGCCTGTACAGTTTCTGATATTGACGACTGGCGTGTTAGCGAGGCAGTTGTGGCATGTGGCACATCCCACAGGGAAAGGACGTGCTTGTGAGCAGCACAAGCTTCTCCTTCTAGCTATAGGTAACCTTAGTATAGGACACATCGTTTGCGCTAAGGTAGTAAGACGCGCTGGATGAGGGTGGGTAGATTAGGTCACAAGGTTTACAATAAAAAGGCCTTAGCCTAAGGCTTAGGTCAAGAAGTGCAACTGCTAGCCTGCTCATAAAAAGGCTTATAGTGCATGAAGTAAGAAATGACTTGTTTCTTTGAAAGCTTCTTGTCATTCTGGCTCAGAAAGGCAGACACAATGTCGAAGCCTGCGGGATGAAACAAAGACGCGCAAGTCCTGTTAGGTTACAAAACCAGGTAAAGCTAGGTTACAAATTTGTACCTGCCGAACAAAAGCACTTTAGCCGAGGGTGGGTAGGACGAGGGCAGGTAAAGCTAAGCATTCCTGGCCTCCGATTTCAACATGCAGTGCTTTGACATGGAAGGAAGCATTCCAAGATCCACAGGACTGGATAAAAGTTCATCCCATAAACCAATCTGACTCTAGCACACATAATCTGACATAACTTATGTTTGAAACTGAATGACGTGCTGCAGTGCAGTCATACGATGCAGCTAAGCGGCTCCTTCATACGAGTGAGCCAGGCAGTGAAGCACTGCCAGTGGATCAAAGAGGCCCCCCCTGGAGGTCAGTGGACAACATCTCAGATTGCTGCAGTGGGGATAACTCGAACCTCTTAAACTCGTTGTGTATCATCCTCAACACACCCTTTTTCACTGCACAGTCAAACTACCTGGCTGAAGATCAAATCTTAAACATGTACTTAAACTTGTAAACTTGTAAACTTGTAAACATGTACCACTAACTTAGTGAGAGAAATACAAGTTGAACTTGTATCACTTTTCCATTGCACCCATTCACACGTGGTCTCTCTCTCTGAAGGACTTGTTACACGTTAAATTACACGTCCCTTTGTACTTCCACAGGCATTAAAATGGGCCAGGAAAACAATAAGCTTACAAAGTTATGCCTTCCTTCATGCACTGATAGCTATTTATGAGCAGGGTAGCAGTCGCACTTCTTGACTGAAGGCCTTTTCTTGTGACCCTTGTAACCCTTGTATCATCCTCAATGTAGTACTGACGCTGAATGACTGTGCGCCATATAGAGTCATTCAGGAACGTTCAACATAATTTAGTTGCTGATATCAATAGTCACACAGCTTATTTAGGGGCGATCCTTGTCAAGGAAGGGGACTGGGTGCACAGTTGTAGTGGCCGTCAACAACTGTGACGGCTTAGAATAATTGATTGTCATCCTTGTCAGCTCAGAACTGGTGCTGCTATTGGGCACCAAACATTACTAGGGGGAGTTGGGCAAATAGACTAGGCAGCAAAGCAGCCTGCCTTGTTAACAGAGTTGTGTCAGGAGCAATGTTTCATGGGATATGCTGCATCTCAGATGCATGTAAGAAGAATAAAAGCGCACTCCCACGTCCCACGAATGCACATGCTTCTACATCATGAGGAGGCTCAAGACGGAAGGTAAAATACAAGATGCTAAACCCAGCTTCAAGGACAAGAAAATACTATGTGGCAGTGAAAACACTTCCTGCAGCAATGAAGGAAGAGGCTGTCTTGGATGATGATGCAAATTATTTAATTTTTTGAACAAGCACAGGCATGCTAGCAAGGTTAATAGATGCGTCCCTCTGCACTATTCAGGCTGCACATGCACACACATTATACACACAGGGACATACACACACACTCCCCC
>LFIK01003453.1_pt1 | contig 12824 bp, 23 predicted proteins | sample 643401 | NCBI WGS metagenome assembly LFIK01 (sample SAMN03777447, study PRJNA286221) | soda lake metagenome | biome: soda lake; feature: Kulunda steppe; material: water; isolation source: sample T5-Br brine of Lake Tanatar-5 | place: Russia: Kulunda steppe | collected 2010-07 | reverse complement strand
AGCGATGCCCGACCCCCCCGTAGACTGCGTGGACCTGACGCAGGAGGAGGTGGGGGGGCGTGTGGTGCGCGCGTGCGTGCAGGCTGCCTCGAGGGGGGGTGCCTGCCAGGCAGCAGGGCCAGCAGGGGCTTGGAATACCCTGTTTCTGCCTTGTCGGGGAGAGGTATAGGTGCGAGCATATCGCAGGCAGGGGAGGGGCGCTCTCTCGTGGCTGCGCGTGCGCACCAGCATGGGTGCACAAGCAGCGGGGCCAGCACGGTGTGGGGCCGTGTTTGTGTGTGTGTGCGAGTCTGCAAGCACGCAAGGGATGCATGCACGCGAACGCGCCGGATGCATGCGCTCTTGGGCGCACGCATGCATGCATGCGTGGGAGAGCGCCTGCAGACTCCAGGGGAAGTGAAATGGAGCCAACGCACACGCACACGCACATGCACACGCACACGCCCTTGCACGCTCGCATGCACGCACCCGCGCAGCGCTCTCCTGTCCTATGCAGGATGATGCTAGGCCCGCGCAGGCAGGCCCCTCCAGTGCGCAGGCAGGCCCCTCCAGCGCACAGGCAGGCCCCTCCAGCGCGCAGCAGGACTTCACAGAGGATGAAGAAGAAGGCATGGACGTAGGCGCAGGGACGCAGGTGATTTTTTAGCACCCCCGCTTAGAGCACCCCCCAGCGTACCCCTGTGCGCCCCCCCACGCACCCTTCTGCACGCATTGCACACAGGAGGACACCTTCAGCCTGTACGGAAACGTGCGCACGGACGCAGTCGGAGTCCGCTACTACAACGGGGAGGTCAATGTGTGAGTGGGGGGGGCGCCAAGCAGGGGTGCGGAGCACAGTAGGGCCCCCGTGCCCTGGGTGCACAGCAGGCAAGGGGGCCCTACAGGGCTCCTCACTGCGAGTGTGGCTCCAGGGCATCAGTGCCAATGCCCGAGCAAAAAAATGTGCCCACGGGCTCGAACGCAGGAACGAAATCATTCTGCTGGAGCGCGAGCCCTTCAACCCCTACGACGGCAACGCTATTGAGGTGAAGAATGTGCGGGGCGAGAAAGTGGGGGTGAGTTGGTCGCCTAGCCTTGAGCAGCGGGCCTGAGCTGTTGAGGGTGGTACCTTGAGGCGGCAGCTGCCATGTGTGTGCGTTGGTGCGCTGACACTCTGCACATGCGCCCGCCTTCTGCCTCATGCATCAGTGCCTGTGATAGGACGCAATCCCCGCTTCTCCCTGGCTTTCACCCCACCCTTGCGCCTGCCACAAACGCGCCTGCTTGGACACCACCACCACGCTCACATCCTCTCCCGCCTCTGTGCCGTTGTGCAGCACATCAGCGCCGTCAATGCCGCGGTCTTGTCTCCCCTCATCGACAGCGACTTGCTCAGGATTGAGGGTATGTTGCACTGACCTGGTGTGTGGTGTGTCCTGCCCCTTTTGGATGCATGCAAGCGCTCAGCCCTGCGTGTTATAGCCCAAGCTTTACACCATATGAGCACGTGCAGTACCGACTGAACTCTTTGTCTGCACTCCCTCCATGCCCTGCCTGCAGGCATGGTGCGTGGCTTCTTATGTGCAGGGTTGAAGGCTGAGCAGCAGGGGCTGTGCAGGAGGGCTCATGGCTCTTTGCTTGCAACAATGCAGGGTAAAGTGGAGAGGAAGGGAGCCAAAAACCAGGAGTATATGCTTCATTGGATGCATACGCACACACCATACACACACACACTCATGCACACAACTATCCATCCATGCGCACAGGCTGTGGGGCCCAAAAACAAGTTCAAGGTTCCCATTGGTGAGTAAGATTTGTGAGGAGGCTGAACAGCAGCAAAAGCAGCCGCTCCAGCACACCACACAAGCATGAGTCGGGAGGGTTAATGTTGCCGCGCGGAAGCCTGAGGGCCCCTTCCTGTGTCTCCTGTCCCTCCCCCTGCCTGCAGCCATCTACTGCTTTGGCCTCCCTGATGCTGAGTCCAGGCAGGAGGTGGAGGCCAGCCTGTTTGAGGGCGGACTTCACCTCACAGACAGCGACCCAAGGAAGGCCACGCCAGGTGGGCTGTGTTGTGGGCACAGACAGGTGTCAACGTGGGAGAGGGGATGCGCAAGGGTGTTGGAATTGGCGTCAAGGAATGGATGGTGGAGCAGCACGGCCACACGATGTGCAATGCAGGAGCGGGCGCCCCACCCCCCACCACAATCACCCCCCTGAGCTCCCAAGCTTTCACAGGCCTCCCCACCCCTCAAGTTCCCAAGCTTCCCCAGGCCTCCCCACGGCCCCGTGGCAGCGGCCACCCCTGCCCCATGTCCCTCCACCTCAGCCCCCTGCCCTTCAACCACAACCCTGGGCCTGCGCAGGCCGCTCAACGGCCAACAGCGGCGGAGCACCCCCACCTGGAGTGTCCCAGGATCAGGACTTGGGTGTGGTGTCCAGGCAGGAGCTGGAGAGCGCGCTGGACCGCATGTTTGGTGGGTGGGGGTGGTGGTGGGGGTGCCGTGCACGTGTATGTGTATGTGTGCGCATGCATGTGCCTGTCTGCGTGTGTGTGTCCAAGTGCACGTATGGGAGCCTGGATGGAGGCGCCTGCAGGGGCGCTCAGGATCTGCCGCGCTGCGCCAGACGCGGGCCAAGGGGCAAGCTCAGCATGTCATGGGTGGGCGTCCATGAGCGGGCTCTGGGAAGCCTGCTGGCCATCAAAGTTTGGATGGGTGGGAGCATGGCAGGCTCTGATGGCTGCAGCTGGCGGTGTGGCTGGAGCAGGCACGGCAAATGCAAGGGTGCAGCGCTGCCGCCCCTCCCCCTCCTTCCACACCAGCACCTGCACCCACCTCTGCTCTCCACCCCAGACTCGCTGGGCGTGGCGTCAGAGGAGCAGGAGATGCTCAAGCCGGCGCGCGAGGTGGACTGCGGCCTCTTCCCGCACCAGCTGGTGAGCAGGGGGCTTTGCTCTGTGGCTGTACAGCCACAAACATGTGCACTCAAGTGGTGGAGCTGACTGTGGCTGACGAGGCGCGGACGGGTGAGAGGCAGACAAGCTGGTGGGTGTGCCCGCGCATCATGCATTGCACGTCTGCTTTTGCCTAGGTAAGGGCCGTGCAGCCCTTGAGCAAGTGCATGGGTGTGGGCTGAGTGCTTTCTCCTTGCCTGCACCCAATGCAATGGATGCAGAGCAGCATCAGAGGCTCGGGCACATCCATTGCCGTGCGCCTGCTCTCTCACATTCTGCTCCACAAGTCAGGAAAGAGCGCGGCTCCTGCACCGCCGCGCGCCTGCTCCCTCGCCCGCCACTCTCCCTCCCTCTTGCCGCCTCTCTCCTCCCAGGCGGCGCTTTTCCTAGCTCATCGACAATGGCTATGACATTGAGGCGAATGAACATGATCTACATGCGCGTGTCTTACGACCCACTTGTATGGCTCTCCTCCCAGGTGGCGCTGGCCTGGATGGTCCAGCGTGAGAACAGCAACGCCCTGCCCCCCTTCTGGCAGCCCCTGCGCCAAGGTGCGTGCCCACGCTCCGCACCCTGCTGCAGCCACGGGCTGCGCTGGCACAGCAGCCACCTGGCGCTGGATTGCAACGCCCCTCACCCCTGCTTTGGGTTAACGTGCGTTGGCTTGCCCTCGTCATGTGGAGCGCGCATTGCACTTCCCTCCGGCTGTGTTGCATTCCCACTGTAGTGTCATTCCCATGTGGGGTGTGCGTGCTCACATAAGGTGGTGTGTATGTGGCACGCATTGGCCTGTTGTGCTCTGCAGCCGTACAGCCAGCAGAGGAGCAGCACAGCAGCTGCTCATCCTGCGCACCCACTCCCTGCTCCCCCTGTGCCTCCACCACCCCTTCTCATGTCTGAGCCTGCAACACCCCCGCCCTCCCTGCCTGGCCTGCGCTCACCAACGTCTTGCACCACAGCAGCCAGCGCTTCCCCTGTGCACCCTCACCTGTCACCTGCTGCACCACCGCCCCTGCATCCAATGCCTGCATGCATGAGCCTCAAGGTTTGGGCGTAGATTAAAGCATGCAGAGCGAACGTCACGTTGTGCGCAGGCGGACGCGTGTTGTACCTGAACACCCTGACCAACAATGCGTGCGATGCGCGGCCCGCGCCCATGCGCGGAGGCATCCTTGCAGACGACATGGGCCTGGGCAAGTGCGTGCTGTCCCGGTGCCTTGGTGCAGGCTGCGCAAGACTGCGTGGTGTTTTTGTGGCTTGGGCAGCTGCAGGCTGGCCCTGCGACCTGGGGTTGGCAATTGGGTTGAGCCCTGGCCCTGAGGGTGACCTTGCTGCCAGCGTGGCTGCACCAACGCAGCGCAGAGCGCTAGGCCTGTGGAAGCACCTGAAAAGGAGCACTTCCGTGCACTGCTGTGTGCCAGTGTGCAGTGCAATTTGCTGGAGGGGGAGGCGGTGCCTGCCTGCCTGGCCATAGTTATGGCAGCAATCAAAAGTCCCCGTTACTGCGCTCACACCCATGCACCATACCTCATTCTATTTCATGTCGCCCCCCCCTCCTCCCCTCCACCCAGGACACTGTCCGTAATCGCCCTCATCGCAACCAACAGGGCAGGTGCGGATGCCTCCCACAGAGGAGTGTTTGGTCCAGGAAGGTCAGGCTGCACGCGGGCAGGCCGGCTCGCTTGACGCAGCGCTCTCACCCTTGCAACGCGTGCTGGTCTTTCCTATACTTGATGGTTTGTTCTTGTGATTCTTGTGTGTCAGGAAGGCGATGGAGAACTTGCCTCTGCGCGCGCTTGATGCGCCCTGCCTGGTCCATGCCACGCCACGGCACAGAGCCGCCCCACGCCGCGCACCCACGCCGCGCTACGCAGGCGTGCAGGCAGGCCAACTGCAGGCCTACAGGGGCAGCCTGGTGGACGGGAAGCCGGTCAGTAGCCCAGCCACGGCAGCCGCCAGCAGCGGCGCTGAGGCCTGTGGCAGTGGCACAGGTGCCGGGCCCAGCAACAAGCGCCTAAAGGTGTGTGTGCGTGCGTGTGGGTGTGTCCCAGGGGCGCAGGCCTTGTTACTGCTGAAGGGGTTGCTTTAGGCAGCGGTGGGGGTGTGCGCAAAGGAGAGCCGCGGCTCGCCCCCTTGCGTCCTGTGCACCCAAGCCTCCGGGCAGCAAGCACCATGGGTAGTGCCATTGACAGGAGACCCCCAAAGCCCATTCCTGCTCCCTGTGGGGCTCCCAAGGGTGCGGCGGTGGGCGCCCCTCGACCCACACTTTGCTCAGGAACCAGAGATGTTGGCACCCACCTCCAATCTCCTGCAGGGCTCCAAGGGTGCGGCAGTGAGCACCTTTCCGGGCTGCCAGGACCTACCCAAACCCTATCCCTTAACCCTAAAACCTAACCCTAACCTAACCCTTACCCTGCAGGGTCCCAAGGGTGCGGCAGTGAGCACCTCGCCGAGCAGCCAGGACCCGCCGTCCAGCAGGGCAAAGGACAAGGTGTGCGGGGGTGGGGGTATGGGGCGAGGTCTGATGCGGGTGTGTGGGGGTGAGCGTCAGGAGTGACTCGGTTTACAGGTGTTGAGACAAGTGGTGGTTTGGCCAGCAGCCCGCCCGAGGCCGGTTTCAGCCCGCAGATCCTTGTACAGCTGCGCAAGGTGTGGGGTGCGCAGCGGGGGTGGGCTGGTGCATGGGATGGGGGTGCCAAGGCGCTCTTACCTCACACTGCCCCCTGCCCCCACCCCCCCCCTCCACCTGCAGTGCCAAGCAGGAGCCTGCCTGCCTTGCCAAGCTTTCCCAAGTGCACCAAACGCACGCAGGGCCAGGCTGGAACCTGTCGCCTTGAGTGGGGCTAGGCTGTGTCCGCCTCCTGCAGCTCACCCTGATGTGGCTGCCCCCCCCCATCCTGGCAGGGCCAGGCTGATGTGGATGCCCTTGCAGCGCAGCTGGACGGCCCCCCCACGCTCCCCCCTGCTGGCGGCCCAAGGGCAACCCTCATCGTGTGCCCTGTCAGCGTAAGCCTCCTCGCCTGCTTGCGTGCGTGTGTGCATGTGCGTGCAGGTGTGCGTGCGTGCATGTGCGTGCGTGCGTGCATGTGTGTGGGTGGGTTGGTGGGTGGGTGCATGTGTCCGTGCACTTGTGCAGCCCGCGCCCATGTTGATTGCTGCTCGCAGCATAGCATGTTGCTGTGCCTAGGGCCACGCAGTCTCACCTGACCCCGCATAGTCCAAGCCCAAGCCCTCAACCTCAGGCTGCCACCACCGCCCTCCCACGCCGGCCGCAGGTGCTGTCGAACTGGACCAAGCAGCTCCAGGACCATACGTCCGGCTCCCTCCGCGTGCACATGCAGTACAAGGACAAGCGCACCAACAACGTGGAAGCCCTGGCCAGCTGCGATGTGGTGGTCACCACGTACGAGACCCTGAAGAGCGACTGGGTGGGTGGGGGCCCTGGCCCTTGGTGGCAACTGCATCTGCTCCTTGCCGCTACACGTCACCACGTACGAGACCTTGAAGGGCGATGGGGTGGGTGGGGGCCCTGCGGAGGGCCATGGCCCTTGGTGGAGGCCGCGTTTGCTCCTTGCTGCCCTGAGCCACAATCTCTCCACGCCATGAGACCACAAAGAGCGACCGGGTGGGTGGAGCAGGCGGCTGCCCCCGCCCATGCTGGCGCTGGGGCTGTGGGGGGGGGAGGGGCTGCTTGGCATGAGTGGTAGGAGTGGATGAGCGCCACCTTCCAGCTGCAGCCCAAGCCTGAGGTGCAACTGGGGCGGTGGGGTTGGGGGGTCTCAACCAGGGCTTGAGCTCAGCAGCTCGCCAGTGCTCCAGGGTTCCCAAATGCACTCGTGAGCCGCTGAAGCTCGAGCCCTGGTTGGAGCCCCCCAGCCCCACCACCCCAGTTGCACCTCAGGCTTGGGCTGAGCTCAAGCCCTGAAGGGCAGCTGGGTGGGTGGGGGTCCCAGAGGGCCATGCCCCCCAGTGGCTGTAGAGACTGCTCCTTGCTGCTGCAAGCCATGCCTGGCCTGCACCTCCAAACCTGCACCCCTTACTCCTACCCTGCTGTGGTGCCCTCGACGCAGAACGGCCCCAAGAACCGCGGCATGAAAGTAGGGTGGGCTGCATGGGCCTGGATCCGTGACGCTGGGGGGCACCCACTTCTCACAGCCTCTTGCATTGCATGCGGCATGCAAGCGGGCAGCCCAGGGGTGGCCAAATCAATACTTTGGCCGTAGTGAGTTGTTTGACAGGATGTATAGCGATAAGGGCTTGTCACACACGTACTAACCCTGCACGCCGGTGAGGCTCGTGCGCGGCTGTATGCCCAAGCACCCCGGATTCGTCCGGCCCTCCCTTCACCAATGCGGGTGGTGCTGCTCACCGCCTGCGTGGTCTCTTCTTTTCTTTTCTTCTTCTTTTTTCACGCGTGACATGCGCCCTGCAGCCTCCACCTGCGCAGCGCCTGCCCCCCTCCTGTGACGCGCCAAAAGGGTTCCGCACTAGGATTCCACGCTTCCAATTGTCATGGTACTTCAACCATAACACCTCCCACCAGCGCGACCCCTGGCACCGCTCCTGCGCCCGGCATCCCTCTCCACCCACTCCGCCCACTCCGCCCACCGCGCATGCAGGCCGTGCACTGGCTGCGCGTGGTGCTGGATGAGGCCCAGTACATCAAGGAGCACACCACCCAGGTGTCCAGGGCTGTGCGGGGCCTCAAGGCGGAGCGCAGGTGGGGCGCCCTGCCACGCAAGCAAAGAAAAGAAAAGAAAAGACTGCGCGGGTAGTGAATACACCACCCACATGAACTAAAGGGGGGGGGATGACTGCCACGCAGCTTCTTAGATTGCCTGGAACAGCGCTGCGCATGGGGGACATGCTGAGCCCATTGGGGCGCCCCCACAGAGGTGTGAAGTTCACGGGGAGCTGCGTGCGCGCACGCCCGGGAAATGTTTTGAACGCCCTGGCTATGAGGACCTGGGCCAGTGCTAACGCGCCCATGCCCCGCGCCCAGCGGCCGCCATTTGGCCAACACCCAGGAGAGGCGCAGCAGCCTGCCCTACGCAGGGGGGGGCTGGGGCTGAGGCTGGAGGCGGGTTGTGGGCGGGTAGTGGGCGGAGTGCGGGCTCTGCGAGGGGCTCTTACCCCTGAAACAGGAATATCCTGTCGTGGGCTCCCTTGCCTGCGCCTTGTGCTGTGCCCTGGCTCCCCTCAGTGCACACGTTTTGTGTCCCTGCCGCTGCGAAGTGCACCACGGCCTCGTCTTCCGTGCAGCCCCTGACCATGCCCCTGACCCCCCCCGACAAGCCCCCAGGCACTCCACTCTGCCCCACTGCCTGCCTCTCCTGGCCAGTCAACCGCAGCCCCTGGCCACACTCCTGCTCCCTCCCCAGGTGGTGCCTGTCAGGCACGCCGCTGCAGAACTCGCTGAGGGACCTGTTCGGTGCGTGGGAGGTAGCAGGGTTGTATGGTCTGCGCTATTATGTGTTCCAGAAGGGTCGTACACTAAATCCCCCTTTCACCCCACGCCCACATTGCGCACGCACGCATGCACGCACGTGCGCACACACACACACACACATACACGCACTTGCACATACATACGCACACACACACACACACACACACACACACACACACACACACGCACGCCCAGGGCTGACGTGCTTCCTGATGAGCCACAAGGCCGAGGGCGAGGGCGAGCCACTGGCGGACAAGAAGCTGTTCAACCGCACGCTGGAGCGCGAGGTGGTGAAGAAGCGGAGCATGGCCGGCCTCAAGAGGCTGCAGGTGAGCCTGCCTGCCTACTGGGAAGTTCTGGGGTGTGCGGGGCAGCAAGGGCGTGGGTTGGGCGTACGGCTGAGAGGAGCGCGCTGGAGCGGGAGGCATTGGAGGGAAAGCAGGAGTGCGGCAGCCAAAAGTGTGGCAGGCCTTAAAGCGCTGGTGAATGCGTAAGCTACTTGGCCTTGCTCTGAGGATTTGCCACCCACTGTTGCCCTTGTGCTGCAGGTGCTGATGGGCCAGGCGTGCCTGCGCCGGACCAAGGACATGAATGTGAGTGTACGCGTCAGCATTGGTGTGTGCATGCCCTTGTCTGTGTGCCATGCACTCACCATATCTCATATTTTGAATTGGTCGGATATTAATGTTCGGGCCCCACTCGAGTCTGCGCTGTGAGCGTGTGGGAAGCGGTGGCAGGCTGTAACAGTTACAGGCCTTCACGATGCCTGTCGTAACATCCTAGGAATACCTTTTGACGTCAGCCGGTACGCAGGTGGCTGGCTGGCCGCTCCTCTCGCTGCCCACGCGCGCTTGCTGCGCCAGTGCCTCTTGCAACGCTTGGACTGGGACGAGAGGTGCAGAACCCTCGTCCCAACCGACCCAACCGACTCGGTGCAGGTGGCTGGCCGGCCGCTCATCTCGCTGCCCGCGCGCACCGTGAGCATCGTGCCGGTCACGCTGACCCACAAGGACATGCACTTGTACCTCTTGTGGGTGGGCGGTGCAGGCAGGCAGGCAGGCAGGCAGGCAGGCAGACAGGCGCCGCGTGCCGCCCGAGGGCCGCCATGATAGTGTGATCAAGCTGTTGTGCCACCTTGCGCGTTTGCTTGCATCCCATCGTGGACTGGGGGGTGGCGCTGCAGTGACTCTGAACCGCACAGCGTCAAGTGTGGAGTGGGGATGCCACAGGGTGAAAGGTTGCTTGAACTGCTCACTCACACAAGGGCCATATGCACACATGCACGCACGCATGCGCTCACACACGCACGCACACACGCACGCACACATACATATGCAAACATGCACGCACGCATGCGCTCACACACGCACGCACACACACACACACACACACACACATACACAGGGTTGAGTCGGTGGCCACGCGCGTGATGGAGGAGATGCTGCGCGAGGAGGTGCTGCTGCAGAACTTTGCGATCGTGTTGCAAGTTTTGCTGCGCCTGCGCCAGGTGCGCAAGCTGTGAGTGCTGGAGCCAGACAGGCAACTGGAGTTCACAGGGAGCTGTGTGTGTGTGCAAGTGCGTGTGTGCGTGTGCGTGTGTGTGCATGTGTGCATGTGTGTGTGCATGTGTGCATGTGTGCATGTGTGTGTGTGATGAGGCGTGTGTGTGCCTACTGCCACGCAAGCTCCCCCCCCTGCCTCACTCTTGCGTTGAGTGCTGCTCAAGGCAAAGCACTGCAGTGCTCTCACCTGCTCACCTGCAGATCTGCGACTCGAGCAGCCTCGTGCCGCCCAACGTGGACACCGCCCTCGAGGCCGCTGCGCGCTCGGCAATCGATGCGCAAAAGAATGGCGGCAAACCCATCAACATCCAGGTCGCGCCAGAGCAGGCGGCGCTGCTGCAGTCGCTGCTGGTGGTGCGCAGGGCTTCCCTGGGGAGGGGCATGAGGATCTGGGAGTACTGAAGCGGGGAGGTCGAGAGGAGAAGCACACGCACACACACAAGCGCGCACGCACACACACACGCACATACACACACGCACACACACGACGCATGCACGCACGCACGCACGCACGCACGCACGCACGCCCACAAACACTCTTTCTCTCACTCTGTCTCTCTCAGAATGGGGTTGACGACGAGTGCCCCATCTGCCTGAACCAGCCCGCCACGCCCATCATCACCATCTGCGCCCACGTATTCTGCCGCGCGTGCATTGAGCAGACGGTGCGTTGCCAACACACATGCTCTGGTGATGAAGCAGTGATGGCCTGCTCTGGGTGACTTGCTAGCCGGGGGATTGCGCACAGAAAAAAGCTGCCAGCTCCACCTGCCCGCTCCCCAAGCCCAACAAGCGCTGGTGGCTTGCCTGTCAAGTGCTCAACCACACACAACCAGCTTGGCCCTGGCACCTGGCCAACGTCAAAGGAGGGGCATGTACCTCCTTGTTGCCCCACGCCCACCTCCTCGGCACCCTACCTGCCCCCCCCCCCCTGCACCTGGCCTGCAGTTTGACAGCGACCGGAAGGCGCCCTGCCCCCTGTGCCGCACGCCCCTGGGCCCCCACCTGCTGCTGGACCCCCCTGCGGACGCAGCAGCAGCCACAGAGGGCTCGCCCGATAAGACGGCCGGCGCAGATGCCGCGGCTGCTGGGCCGCAGCGCAGCGCAAAGGTGGGCGCTAAGCAGGGCGGATTCCACAATCATGGGAAAAGCATCCAATGTTGCTTTCAATGCATTAGCATGTGGTCAAATGTTGTGTCAACTACTGGGTTGCAGCGCAGCGCAAAGGTGGGCGCTGGGCAGTGCAAGGCGCAGCGAGGCAGGGCCACTGGCAGGTCGAGCAGAGCAGGCAATGCAGAGCAGCGCAGGAGCGATGCTGCTGCTTGGGGCTGCCTTGGGGCTCCCCCTGCCGTCCCTGCCTTGCCTGCATCAGCGGCCCCCCCCCTGGGAGCGTTTTAACAAAGGGGTGGGGCACTCCTAGTGGTTCCTCGCTTCGCCCCTTAGAGGAAACAGGCGCGATGAACCACCAAGAGCTCCGCCCCACTCCCACTCTCAAACGCTCACAGGTGGGGGCGCTGGTGCAGCACCCGCCGCACCCGCTGCACCCACACCTGCACCCCCGGAGCCTGCGCGCCAACCACGCGGCGGCCACAACCCACCACCGGTTGCACTGCCCCTCACCACCACATGCTTACTCTTCAGCCTATCAGCTCCCCTGCAGTGGCGTAAACAAGAATGCTCCCATGAAATGAATTTCAGCAAAATTTATGCTTGCAGGTGGAGGCGCTGGTGCAGCGCCTGCGCGCCAACCACGAGGCAAACGCAGCGCTGCGGGCGGCGGGCGGCCAGGGGCCCATCAAGGCCGTGGTGTTCTCACAGGCGCGTGGGCGTGCGCGGCTGCCGCGCTGCTGCCTGCTGAAGCTGATGCCATGCTGCCGCAGCTGCTGCCTCCTGCCTGCTGCCTGCTGAAGTTGGACGCCACACGGAATGAGGCCCCTTGGGCGCATGGGCGTGCGCGGCTGCCGCGCTGCTGTCTGCTGAAGCTGACGCCATGCTGTCGCAGCTGCTGCCTCCTGCCTGCTGCCTACTGAAGTTGGATCGCCACACTGTTGTGGCCCTCTCAGGCGCGTGGGCGTGCGCGGCTGCCGCGCTGCTGCCTGCTGAAGCTGATGCCATGCTGCCGCAGCTGCTGCCTCCTGCCTGAGGCCTACTGAAGTTGGATCGCCACACTGTTGTGGCCCTCTCAGGCGCGTGGGCGTGCGCAGCTGCCACGCTGCTGCCTGCTGATGTTGATGCCACGCTGTTGCCGCGGCTGCCTGCTTGCATGGGCTGCCCGCACGCTGCTGGCTGCCATAAGCTTGGGGCCTGCCAGAATGCAGGGAAGAATCCGTTTGCAGGCAGCAGGCAGGCAGGCAGGCAGGCAGGCAGGCAGGCAGGCAGGCAGGCAGGCCCTCAGTCGCTTCCAACCTCGTGCAACCCAGCAGCCCTACCACGCACTGAGTTCCCTTCTGACTGACTGCCGCCCCTCCCTTCCCCGGCCACCTCACGAGCATGCTGGACACACTGCCTTGCACACGCACGCATGCGCACACGCACACACATGCACACACACGCACACGCACGCACGCACACGCGCGCACACATACACGCGTACAGTTCACAAGCATGCTGGACCTGGTTGCAAGGGCGCTGAGCCGGGAGGGCATCCCCTTCCTGCGCCTGGATGGGAGCATTCCCCAGAAGGTGTGCCTTCTTTTATTCCTTTGGTGGTGATGGAGATTAGAGGAAGGGGAGTGTGCGTGCGCACAGGTCTGCTGGGCTGCTGCATGCTCTTGTGCTGCTCCTGCTCCTGTGCTGCACGAGGGCGGAGCATGGGTGGGGCTGGTTCAGGGTGTGGGCGCCTGGGCGTGGTGTGTGTGTGTGTGTGTGTGTGTGTGTGTGT
>LFIK01003452.1_pt1 | contig 12831 bp, 7 predicted proteins | sample 643401 | NCBI WGS metagenome assembly LFIK01 (sample SAMN03777447, study PRJNA286221) | soda lake metagenome | biome: soda lake; feature: Kulunda steppe; material: water; isolation source: sample T5-Br brine of Lake Tanatar-5 | place: Russia: Kulunda steppe | collected 2010-07 | reverse complement strand
GACACGGGTACTGCGACGCCGCGAGAGTGGGAGAAGCGTAGCTGAGGGCACCCTCGCGGCGACCCGTACGAAGGGAGCCGGACGGGGGTGGGTCGCCTCGCTGATCCGGCGCCATTGGCTGCATGGCGAGTGCGTTGCTACGCTCCCCTCTTCACCCCGGGCGGGTGGCGGAATTGGCAGACGCGCACGGTTCAGGTCCGTGTGTCCTTATGGACATGGGGGTTCAAGTCCCCCCTCGCCCACCACCAGTCCCTTTCCCGTCTTTCCGCGGGAAGGGGCGGAACTGAGTGCCGAGTTTCCACGTGAAGCGCCCTTCGGGGCGCTTTTCGGCGTTCGGGGGTGAGTCAGGCTCGCTCGACGGCCTGATCGACGTCGTTGGCGGGCATGCGAACGGCCCGCCGAGGGGTTCGGCGGGCCGGTTGGGGCGTCCCGTGATGCGCGTCTACCCGAGCGCGCACGCTCGGGTGTCAGGGGCGGTCAGCAGGGCGGGTCGTTGGAGCTCCCCACGAGGATCGGTGCGGGCTTCGGGTGGTCGTGCTTGCGGTCGCGGCAGGTGGCCGGGTCGAACTGGTCGCGGACGCGGACGCGGGCGCGTGACCTGAGCAGCCGCTGGAGCGAGTTCATCGCCTCGTCAGGTACGTCGAGGACGGCGTCGTTGCTCATGTCGCGGGTGCCGTGGTCGGCGGGGAAGTGGCCTTGTCGGGTGAGGTTGTAGGCGACGCCTGCGGCGATGGTGAGCAGTTGGACGACATCGAAGCTGCCGACGAGGAAGCCGCGGTGTCCGCCCCACAGTCCGTGGTGGCCGGTGAGGGTTCCGAGCGCGCCTTCGGTGCGTGAACGCCACGGCTGGTAGACGGCGGCGTGTTCCCAGGTGCCGTAGGGGATCGGCTGGTAGGTGGGGATGCTGCCGGTCCTGTTCGCGCGGGGGATCTCGAAGTCGCTGCGGTCGAGTTGGACGGTGCTGCCCTTGCAGATGTCGTAGGTGGGTCCGGCGGTGGGAAGCGTCGGGTAGATCGGCTTGCCGGGCTTGCCGAGGTCAGGTCGGATGGAGCAGTTCACGTTGTCGCGGACGCAGTTGCCGACGACGCGGAACTTCCCGTAGATGTCGGGTCGGGTGTGCAGCTTGAGCCGGTAGGGCCCGAGTGTCGCCTCGCGGGCTGCAAGCCAGGCGTTGATGGGTTCGTGCTGCTTGCGGCGACGCTGCTTGAACAGCTCCGGAGGTGTGGCTGGGTCGTACACCCCTCCTTGGAAGATCCAGACGCCGCTGGGGTGTCGCTTCGGTCGTTCGTGGTAGTCGTTGAGGTCCATCACGAGGTCGCCGTGCATCTTGTGGATGAACGAACGCAGGGTGCTGGACTGGCTGTAGGCCCGGTCACCGACGATGAGGTCGATCACGGGTTCGCGGAGGCGGGCGTCGATGAGGAGTTGGCGTGCGGCGGTGCCGGGTTCGGACACGTTGCCGGGGGTGAGTGTCAGCCCGCCGATCCACAGGGTGCGGTCGTTGCCGGTCGGGTCGATGCGCGCGTCGAGGTGGACGGAGTAGCCCCACAGGAACTTCTTGACGGCCTCGCCGTCGTCGGTGGAGTAGGTGCGAACGCGCCACGCCGCTTTGGTCTTGTCACAACGTCCGGACTCCTCGTCGGTGTCTGCCAGGCTTGCGTCCCCGTGCGCCGGGCTCATCGCGTCATCGGCAGCACCCTCGTCGTCGTCGGTCGGTTTGGGGAAGCGGGGTCGTCTGGAGGCGTGGACTCCTGCGGAGTCGAACGCGTGGCTGCGGTAGGCGCGGACAGCAGGCGGGACGGAGGCGAGCAGCAGGGTGTGGGCGAGACGGTCGATGTTCGCGAGACCGTCGGTGGTGCCGGTGCCCCACTTGCCGATCGCTTCGAGGGTGCGCAGCATCCGTCGGTAGAAGTTGCGGATGAGCAGCCGTCGCTGCTCAGGGTCTGTAGTACGGTCGAGTTCGTTGAGCAGGTCGACGGGCAGCCCGGTCGGGCTGATGGCGTGACTCTCACGGATGAGTCCGGCGCAGCGGTGCAGGCGTGCGGCGTGCCCCGACCCTTTGCCTGCGGCAGCGATCACCGCGAACAGTGCCGCTTCGACGCTGACGGACAGCTTCGTTCCTCGACGGCTGTCTAGCGCCTGCTGGATCTCGTCCACGATTGGTGAGAGACGAAGGACACGGATCACGGCGCGACGGTCGGTGTCGTTCATGACGGCTGCCCGCCGTTGCGGAGCCACTGGGCGGAGCTCGGCTCATCCCACATCGGCCAGTGCGGGTCGAGCCGTCGGAACCGGGCGGAGTCCTCGAGCCCGGCGTAGTGGCGGATGATGCGTTCGGGCACGCCTGCGGCCATCCGACCGGCGAGCCAGGTCACCCGCATCCGGTTGAAGTCGAGGCCGTGACCGGTGAACTTCTTCAGGGGGTAGGTCACCCGTTGGGTGAAGTTGCGGTTGTCGTCCGTGCTGCCTGAGATCAGCAGGGCGTCGCCCATCAGCGATGCCGCGTGCTCTAGCAGGTCGACCCACTCGGGCATCACCGGGATGCGACGTGCCTGCGGCGGCTGGTCGGCAACGACGGTGACCCACAGCCCGTCGCGGTCACGCTCGATGTCGGTGCCGCGTACCAGCCGGAAGTCCTGTGGCGAGAGACCAGCACCGAACCCGGCACCGACCGTCGCGGCGATCCGTGCGTCGCCGTGCAGGCCGAGGTAGTCGAGCGCCGCCATCCGGAAGAACGCCTGCTCGCCATCCGTGTACGGCGCCTTGGTCGTCCGGTCGCGCAGTGTCGGAACCTGTCCCGGCCACAGGTGCGGCTGGTAGGTCCGTCCGATCTGGCTGAGCTTGGCGAGCGAGGTGTCCGCGCCGTTGCGGCCGAGGTTGCGGTGACGGTGGTCGGCGTACGCGACGACGTAGCGGTGCGCGAACGGGATCGGCTGACCGGACTCGCGGGTCCATGCGCTGATCGACTCCAGGAACAGCGCGTAGCGGATCGTCAGCCCTGCAGCGGTCCGGGCCGCGTTGGGGTCATCGAGGTCCAGGCACGCGAGCGCTTCCAGCAGGATCTCGCGATGGTCGTCCCACAGGACCAAGGCCTGCTCGCCGTGGGGCCGGTAGGAGGCGAACACCTCCGCGGCCCGCTGACGGCGCGCACGGCTCGGCAGTCGGCGATCCTTCCCCCACCGGACGGTCGGAACCGACCAGTACTGCCCGTAGACGAACGTATGTTCGGACAGGTGGGATGATGCTACGGCGCCAGGCGTCGCGACGCCTCTAGGAAGAGCGCCGGGTGCACGGTGGCGGTCGGGAGTGGCCTCGGGGTTCATACCCGGGATGGTCCAAGCCCCCTCTACTACGGCGCTATGTTACGTAACACATGAGTTCCAGCGGCAAGGACGGCGCGGTCACCAACGCTCCTCGGTGCGCCCGGGACGGCTGCGCGAACCCCGCGACCAAGCGCGGCGACACCGGCCCGCCCCGCCGCTACTGCTCACCCGCCTGCCGCCAGGCCGCCTACCGGCAGCGACGCGGTCTCCAGCCTCCCGACACCGAGGTAGAGGACCGCGACGTGATCGCCGAAGCCGTCGAACACCTCAACCACGCCTTCGCGGCGTTGCCCGGCCCGCAGAAGATCACGCGCGGCGGCCAGCGTCTGATGAACCTCGCCCTGGAGCTCGACCAGTACCACAGAGGTGTTCTTGACTGAGGAGCCGTCCAGGCACGTGCAGTAAGTCCTGTCACCTGCGCCACGTAAGGTGACGCACCGCTAGTAATCCGAGCGATGCTGAACCCAACGGGGAGCTCTATGACCTACACCCACACCGAAGCGGTCAGTTTCGTCTGGTCGGTCGCAGACATCATCCGTGACGCTGGGTATCACCAGAGCGACTACGGCGATCTGATCTTGCCGTTCGTGGTGCTGCGCCGTCTCGATCAGGCAAGCCAGCAGACCCGCGACAAGGCGCTGGCCACCGCGGACAAGCTCCGTAAGCGCGGCATCGACGGTGAGATGCTCGACCAGGCCATCGAGCACGCGGTCGGGCGGCCGTTCTACTCCATCGCGCCGATCACCTTCGAGGAACTCCCCGACGACCCGAACAACCTCCAGGCGAATCTTGAGCAGTTGATCGCCGGGTTCTCCCCGAACGTGCGCGACATCTTGGACAAGTTCGAGTTCGACCGCCACATCGCCAAGTTGACCTCCAAAGGGCTGCTGTACCCGGTCGTGGCCCGTTTCTGCGAGATCGATCTCAGCCCCGACCGGGTCACAAACCTCGACATGGGCTACATCTTCGAGGAGCTGATCAGGCGCTTCTCGGAACTCAAGAACGAGGAAGCCGGTCACCACTACACCCCGCGTGAAGTGATCCGGCTCATGGTGGATCTGCTGTTCACCTACTCCGACGAGTTGCTGACCGAGCCCGGCAAGATCGTCACGATGCTCGACCCGGCCTGCGGGACCGGAGGGATGCTCTCGGTCGCCGAGGAGCGGCTTCGCGAGTTCAACGCCGATGTGGACTTCCGCCCGTTCGGGCAGGACTTCGACGACTCGTCCTACGCCATCGCGTTGTCCGAGCAGTTGATGACCGGGCGTCGCGAACTGAACATCGCGCTCGGCAACTCGCTCACCGACGAGGATGCCTACACCGGCCGCCACTTCGACTTCGTGCTGGCGAATCCTCCCTACGGCGTGTCGTGGAAGCAGTACGCCTCGCCGATCGAGCGCGAGCACGAACGCGACGGGTTCGAGGGCCGCTACGGCGCTGGGCTGCCGTCGAAGTCCGACGGGCAACTGCTGTTCGTGCAGCACATGGTCGCGAAGATGCAGCCCGTTACCGAAGACGCGCCAGGCACCCGCATCGCGATCGTTCTGAACGGGTCGCCCTTGTTCTCCGGCGCTGCTGGTGGTGGGGAGTCCGAGGTGCGCCGGTGGGTCATCGAGAACGACCTCCTCGACGCCATCATCGGGCTGCCCAACGACCTGTTCTACAACACCGGAATCTCGACCTACATCTGGATCATCACCAACAACAAGCCCGCCTCTCGGCGCGGCAAGGTCCAACTCATCGACGCCCGCGACCTCTTCACGCGGATGCGAAAGCCCAAGGGGATGAAGCGTGTAGAGCTGTCGGATGAGCACATCGATGAGATCGTTTCGCTGTACGGCGATGAGGCCGTCAACGGCCGCTCGAAGTGGGTCGCCAACCACGAACTCGGTTACCAGCGCGTCCCGGTCCAACGACCCCGACGCGCACGCGTCACCGGAGGACCAGAAGCCGTCGAGCGGCTGCGGAGAGACCCGGCATGGGGCGAGGCCAAGACCAAGAAGAACGGTGGCGAGCCAGAGCAAGTCCGTGACGCCATCGAGCAGGCTGTCGCCGCACTTCCTGCCGACGGACTCACGCTGCCTGACGCCAAGAAGCGGCTAGGAAGGCATGACGCGTGGAAGGCGCTGCTGAAGGCCGGACAGCAGACCGTCCTCGACGCCCTCACTGTCGACGCGCCGGATGCCCAACCGCTCACCGATGCGAAGGGGCAGTCGGTCGCTGACCCGCGGCTGCGCGGGTACGAGACCGTGCCGCTTCACGACGACATCGGCGACTATCTGGCCCGTGAGGTCCACCCTCATGCGCCCGACGCGTGGGCTGAGGACGACAAGACCAAGGTCGGTTACGAGATCCCGTTCACTGAGATCTTCTACACCTACCAGCCACCCCCACCGCTTGAGGAGATCGACGCCGAGCTCCGCAAGGTCGAACAGGAGATCCTCGACCTTCTCGCCGAGGTGACGCAGTGAGCCCTGCTCAGACCGTCCCCCTGCGCTATCTCGCCCGGTTGGATCCGGGCAAGTCCGAGGTGAAGCATCTCCCGGATGACCTGGAGGTGGACTTCATCCCGATGGAAGCGGTCGGGCACGGTGGGCGTCTCCATCCGACGGAGACACGCCCGCTTGGCGAGGTGCGGGACGGCTACACCTACCTCAGACCCGGAGATGTCACCTTCGCCAAGATCTCTCCTTCGTTCCAGAACCGGAAGGGTGGGCGCGCTCAAGGGCTGACGAACCGATTGGCCTTCGCAACCACGGAACTCACCATCCTGCGACCAGAGCCCACTACCGATGCGCGGTTCCTCCAATACGTCATCGAGTCCGAACCATTTATCCAGCACGGCGCGGCAACCCTCCACGGCGTCGCCGGTCAGCAGAGAGTCGACCTGTCGCGCGTCGCTGCCTTCCCAGTCTGGTCACCGGACATCGGCACCCAGCGCCGTATCGCGGACATGCTCGATGCGGAGACGGCCCGGATCGACACGCTCATCGAGAAGAACGAGCGCGTGCTGGCGTCGCTGGCAGCGCGCATCGAGGCTCTTCGCGCGAAGCTGCTTTGGCCATCCCATTGCGTTCAGGCTTGGTCGGGGGACCCACTCTCAGCGCCTACCTCCCGAATACCTGAGGTAACACGGCTGCAGTATGTCGTGCCAACGAGGGTGGCGGGTGGAACGCCCACGTCCAACAACGACAGCTACTGGACTGAAGCGCCTGATCGTGGTGTTGCCTGGTTCGCCATCGGAGACCTACGGCACGGCACCGTTTCTGCCGAGCCGAGCCGACGAGTATCGGAAGAAGGGATGGCAGCAGGTGGGTTGTCAGTCGTACCAGCCGGAACTGTTGTGTACGCCATGTACGCATCCGTAGGCAAGACGTCACGACTCTTAGTGGACGGCGTCACCAACCAGGCCATCCTGTCACTGATTCCCGGCGAGTCGGTGCTGCCTGAGTATCTCTTAGAGTGGCTGATATTCACCCAGCCTTTTGCCGAAGCGCGGGTCCGGTCGAACACGCAGGGCAACCTGAACGCCGATCAGGTTGCAAGGTTCAGCGTTCGAGTGCCCTCAATCACTGTTCAGCGGTCCATCACGAGCGAACTCGCCGAGGCAGCCTCTCAAGTTGCAGCAATCCGTGCGAAAGTCGACCGTCAACAGGAGTTGCTGCGACTTCGCCGTCAGGCGTTGATCACGGCGGCGGTGACAGGTCAGATCGAAGTCTGAGGGGGAGTTATGCCGGGTCCGCATGATGAGAAGACGTTCGAGTCGGGTGTCGTCCATGAGATGACGACGCTGTCGGGCTGGCAGCAGCGCCCGCCGTCGGACTTCGACCGGTCGTTGCGGTTGGTGCCTGCGGATCTGGAGGCGTTCCTGACGGCGACGCAGCCGGAGGCGGTCGAGAGCCTGGTGGAGCGGCTCGGTGACGGGTGGTTGCGGAAGACGTGTGAGATCCTCGCGAAGTCGCTGAAGCGTCCGGGTGACACCCTGAAGCTGCTGCGACGGGGCAAGAACGTCCACGGCGTCCAGCTCGATCTGGCGTATTTCAAGCCGACGCACGGACTGAACCCGCAGGTTGTGGCCCGGTACGACGCGAACGTGTTGACGGTCATTCGGCAGGTGCCGTACTCGCCGGAGCACACGAACACGGTGGACATCGGCCTGTTCGTGAACGGGCTGCCGGTCGCGGATGCGGAGTTGAAGAACGGCACGGGGCAGAAGGTCGGTGACGCCGTCGATCAGTACATGCGTGACCGTGACCCTCGGGACGTGTTCTTGTCGAAGCGGTCGGTGGTGCACTTCGCGGTGGACCCGTATCTGGTGATGATGGCAACGACGCTTGCGGGCAGGGACACCCGGTTCCTGCCGTTCAACCGTGGTGCCGCACCGGACGGGCAGGGCGGTGCGGGCAACTGGCAGCCTGAGGACGGCCACCCCACCGCCTACCTGTGGCGGCAGGTCTGGCAGCGGGATGCGTGGATGGACCTGTTGCAGTCGTTCATCCACATCGAGCATCCCGACGCGGACGACCCACTTGCGGACCCGACGCTGATCTTCCCGAGGTTCCACCAGTGGGACTGCGTTCTGCGCTTCGTCGGTGACGCGCGCACCCGTGGGGCGGGGCACAACTATCTGGCGATGCACTCCACCGGGTCGGGCAAGACGAACACCATCGGGTGGCTCGCGCACCGGCTCGCGAACCTGTTCGACGACACCGACAGCAAGGTGTTCGACAAGGTCCTGGTGCTGACCGACCGCAAGGTGCTGGACCGGCAGTTGCAGGACAAGATCGGTCAGTTCGAGCAAGCGTCAGCGAAGGGCATGGTCCGCACCATCACGTCCTCATCGTCGGAGCTCGCGGAGGCGCTGGAGTCGAAGTCCGCGAAGGTGATCGTGTCCACCATCCAGAAGTTCCCCTACATCGCGGACAAGCTGTCCGAGCGGGTCGGGGACCGGTTCGCGGTCATCATCGATGAGGCGCACTCGTCGCAGTCGGGCGAGTCGGCCGGGGCGATGAAGCGGGCGCTCGCATCAGGTGCCTCGGACGAGGAGACGCTGGCGCTGGCGGCGGAGGCCGAGGCTGCCTACGACGTGGACGACCCGGCCGCGGCGATGGCGGAGAAGGTCGCGAAGTCCCGTGCACGGCAGGACAACCTGTCGATGTTCGCGTTCACCGCGACGCCGAAGAACAAGACGTTGGAGCTGTTCGGCACGCCGGATGGTGACGGGCGGATGCGGCCCACCCACGTCTACTCGATGGCGCAGGCCATCGAGGAGAAGTTCATCATCAACGTGCTGGAGAACTACACCACCTACTCCTCCTACTACCGGCTCGCGTCCACCCTCGAGGAACGCGAGCTGACCTCGACGGAGGTGGAGAAGTCCAAGGCGCTCGCGGCGGTGCGCCGCTACGCGATGCTGCACCCGCACAACATCTCGCAGAAGGTCGAGATCGTCGTCGAGCACTTCCGCGAGAACGTCCAGAACGGTCTGAACGGGCAGGCCAAGGCGATGGTCGTGACCGCCTCCCGACTGCACGCGGTCCGCTACAAGAAGGCCATCGACAAGTACCTGGCGGCCAAGGGCTACGACGACCTCGCGGCGCTGATCGCGTTCTCCGGAGAGGTCATCGACCCGGACGACCCGGGCGAGCCGTACACCGAACCCGGCATGAACTCCTTCGGTGAAGCGCAGACCGAGAAGCGGTTCGACTCCGACGACTACCAGGTCATGGTCGTTGCGGAGAAGTACCAGACCGGGTTCTCCCAGCCGAAGCTGTGCGCCATGTACGTCGACAAGAAGCTGGTCGGCATCAACGCGGTCCAGACCCTGTCACGGCTCAACCGGCCGATGGCAGGCAAGACCACCTTCGTCCTCGACTTCGTCAACGACACCGAGACCATCGAGGCGGCCTACTCCGACTACTGGACGGAGGCGATCGCGCAGCCGACCGATCCGCAGGTGCTCTACGAGACCTGGGAGCAGATCGAGGACGCCCAGGTCATCGCCGAGGATGATGTCGAAGCGTTCGCGGCCGTGTGGTTCGACCCCGACTTCGATCCGACTGCGACCGGCAAGGCCGCTGGAGCCAAGGCAGCGCAGGCCAACGCGAACCTGCTGGCGGCGCTCCACCCGGCCGAACAACGGTTCCACGATCTCTCCGAGGACGACCGTGACGGGTTCCGGCACGTCCTGCGCCAGTTCGTCCGGCAGTACGCCTTCCTCGCCCAGGTCATTCCGTGGGCCGATGTCGACATGGAACGCCGCTACGCCTACGCGAGGATGCTCGCCCGTCGGATCGCTGAGGAGCGCGGCAAGACCCTCGACCTGTCCGACGAGTTGCAGATGACCCACTACCAGCTCGAAGAGACCTTCCACGGCGTGCTCACCACCGGCAGCACTGAGGTCATGGCACCGGCGTTCCCGGGCGGTGGGCAGGGGCCGCTGACCGAGGATGAACAGCTCGCGTTGCTGGACATCATCGAGACCATCAACGAGCGCTACGGGCTCAAACTCACCGATGCTGACCGCATCTGGACCGAGGCCCAGGCCGCCCAACTCGCCGCCCAACCCGAGGTCCGCGAGAAGTTCGCGAACAACAGCCGAGAGAAGTCCCGGCTCGCGTTCTTCGGAGACATGTGGCCCGGCGCGAAGTTCGACAGCCTCGACAACCACACCGACTTCATCAAGCAGCTCGTGGACAACCCCGAGATCGAACAACTTCTGGGAGAAGCCGTGTTCGAAGCCGTCTACCGAGAAGCGCGGAAGCGGGCCGAGGACTCCAACGTTGAGTGACCCTGTTGCGAAGCACCCAGACGATGCCCTGGACTTGCGCGAGCCCCCCGCCAAGCCGGACCTTGCGACCGTTCGGAGGCTGACGGCAGTCAAGAGGGCCCTATCAACGCAGCGCGAGACCGACGAGGTAGACATCCTGGTCACTACGACTCTGGCCGTCCTCGAGTCAGGGCCGAAACTACGCGACGAGCTGATCGCAGATATCTGCCAGAGCTGGCCGGGGGCCCGTTTGACCCCGGAACGCGCCGAACGGGCTATCGCAGTAGCGATGGCAGCGAATCTCATCGGCACAAGCCATGACAGCCTGCTCGGCGAGCAGATTCACGCCGTCGCTGGAGCTGACGCTCCGATGCGCGAAGCAAGGGCTTGGGCAGAACAGGTTCTCGTAACGACTCGTCGTGATGTGCAAGCACGCGTCGAAGGTGAACTGAACCGTCCGATGAACAGTGCTGAACTTGATACGTGGTTCAACGCCCTTGTCTCGGCCGTCAGCGCAGGCATCCGCGAAGCGTTCGCTGCGTATCAGGGCCAGGTAGAGCGAGTCTCCGACCTCACGCTGATTCCAGCCAGGTTCGACCGTGCAGCAATCACAGCGTCGATAGACGCCTTCATGCCGTCGAGCGAAGTACGTGGCGTGGTTGCTGCGATGGCACTCGAAGCGATTGATCCGACGGTTCCCTTCGGTACCGGACTCGTGACCTACCTAGCAACTGGGTACATCCTCCACGCCTTCGTCGCACGTCGCGACCTTGTACAGACATTTCGCGAGGCTGGTCCGCTCACGAACCAGTGGGCACTTTTCGACACGCCTGTTCTGTTTGGCCTAATGGAGCAGAACGCGCAAGGCAAGTCACTCATGCAGACAATCCGCGTAGCCAGCGACGTGGGCATGCGGATAGTCCTGCCGGAGCACGTCCTTGCTGAGTTCAAGCAGGTCGTGGAGCACACCAAGGAGGGAGCAGCCGCGATCCAAGAAGCGCTCTCCGAAGGACAGAGCCCCGACGCCCTACGTCAATTCGCTGACGGCATCCTCTCTATCTGGCTCACGCACACCGATGGCGAAGGGGGAGTCATCTCGTATGACCAGTTCCGTCGGCGGTGCACCGAGCTGATCACACGACTGCGCCAACTCACGGGAGTCGAGGTGTACCCCTTCAACTCGGCTAGGGACCCCCAACTCCACCGAGACGCGGTCGAATGCGCTGATGCCCTCCATGAAGAGTTGCTCTCTCGGCTTCCACCCTCGGCTCCTGATGAACCTCCCGAACACTCCAGACGCGACCAGGCAGTTGAGGACGACGGCAAGAGCATGGCCATGATGTGGGCGCGCAGGTCTAGCTACTCCAGCAACGCGTGGCCGGGCGGATGGATCATCACCTACGACACCCACATGGGTCCGGCCTTCAACCGCGTAGCGCCAGACTCGGACGCAGCCCTCACCCTCACGCCTTCGCAATGGGCTGTTCTAGTCGGAGGACTCGCGCGACCAGCGTCAGAGCGTGAACTTGCCACGGCGGCTGCTCGACTACTGAGCCAAGACACTTTCATGGGAATCGCCTCCCGCTATCCACCTTCGACTGCCATTCAGTTGGCTCGGACACTGGCCGGGGATGAACGCGGCATCGAGGTGGATACCCGCATAGCGCAGATGTCGCTTGAGGAACTACTCAGCGAGGCCGGGAACAACCCAGCCGATAGGGATGTGAAGGCTGCCGCCGCGCTTATGTCCAAGCGATCGCGACGACACGATGAGCTCGCGCAGACCCGCATTGCTGAGGAAGTCCGTCTACGGACGACAGTGGAGGCTCAACTGACCGAATCCGCTAGCCGCGTCAGTTCACTCCAGGAACAACTGGATGGACTTTCGGAGAGGCTTGCGGAACAGGCAGCTGCCGCAGCAGACGAACTTGACGCAGCCAAGGCGCAGGCTAAGGCCGAACTAGAGCGCCGCATCGCGGCCGAGAAGGAGCGCGAAGAACTGGCAGCCCGCGCCGCCGCGCTCGGTGCTGCAAAGGAAGCTGCTGAGGGTCAGGCAGAGGGGCTGGATGCAGCGAACCGAGCCAAAGACGACAGGATCGAGTCTGTTGCCCAAGAGCTCAAGGAGATGCGTGCCGATCAGGCAAGGAGGCGCTTGATCGAGCAAGGTGTGGCGCTCGGTCTCTCGTGCGCCGCCGTGTTCGTGGCAGCCTTTCTCTGGCTTCCGTGGCCCTCTGGCGGCAACCTGCGGATGACCATGCTTGTCGGCGGGCTGATTGCTAGCGCGGGAACCGCCTTAGCCGTGGCCTCGCCAAGCCATCGACAGAATGCGATCTACGGGGTCATTGTTTCCGCCATCATCGCTGTCGTCGTCGCAGTAGCCATGGCGTCGGCGGACTGATTGGCCTGCGCTGAGTCGACCGAGGCCCGGCGACCTGGTCAATCCTTCGATCCGCACTTACTGGGTTGAGTGCAACCTCCAAGTCGATCTGTGCCGTCCGTACTACCGCCCGCTACCCATGTGAAGATCAGCCGCTGCTCATGTGAACGGCTGGAACGGACTTACGTGAAGGGCCAGCTACCTCCCTCTACGACGTCGTTCCGACAACTCGGGAAAGGGTGACCACCAGGTGTCGGAACCGTCACTTCCCGACGCGACACCTCGAGCAGCTGATCTCGCTCCGGCGGCCAGGGCTCCTCGCCCGGCCGCCGGTCGTCGTTCCGGGACCGTTCCGATCGTGT
>LFIK01003451.1_pt1 | contig 12832 bp, 15 predicted proteins | sample 643401 | NCBI WGS metagenome assembly LFIK01 (sample SAMN03777447, study PRJNA286221) | soda lake metagenome | biome: soda lake; feature: Kulunda steppe; material: water; isolation source: sample T5-Br brine of Lake Tanatar-5 | place: Russia: Kulunda steppe | collected 2010-07 | reverse complement strand
TCATCTGGACAGCCAAGCCCTGACCTCGATACTCGTCGTGGACCCTTATCTCGAAGATGTCGATGAAGCGCTCCTCCCACTTCACGTCATCGTCTGGGTACTCGAACTGAACCATCGCCGCCTCGTCGCCGTCGATGTAGCCCCACAGCAAGGCGTCTTGCGGCAACCCTTCCTCGCTGAACGTCAACCCGGAGCTGGTGGTCCTGGCTGCTGTGCGCGAGACCGGGTGAACGTCCATGCTCGCAACCTCCTCGGTTGATGTCGTCGCGGCCTCACCGCAACCTCGCGTCTTCGTTGGTGGATGGTGACGGATCCGACCGTGAGCGCAGTCGTGCGCAATCCCAGACACAGCGCTCGGGTCGGCCTGGGAGAGCCGATTTCGTCCCAACGCAATCACACGGGGGCCGGGCGGCAGGAAGGACCCGCCACACGGGTCACACCACCGCGGGCATCCACCAGGTGGGATCGCCCACCACCTCGGTCTCCAGCTCGGCGGCCGGGCGTCCCTGCCCTGCAAGGGCGTCCGACACACACCGCAGCTCGACCTCATACAGGTCCGCGAGGGCGACCAGGGTGTCCCGCCGGGGCTGGTGGGTACCAAGCTCCCAGGTGGAGACCAGCTGCCGGTGGGTGCCCAGCAGCTCTGCCACCTGCTGTTGGGTCAGCCCTGCCCGCCACCGCAGCGTCGCCAGGTCCCACGGCGGTTCCACATCAGCCATCGCGTCCTCCAGTTCGCGGCGCGGCACCGACAGCGCAGCGGCATACCGGAAACGGAGGGTGACCGGTGGGCGCTGCTCACCGCGCTCCCAGGTGCGGACCGTGTGCCCGGACACCTGCACGGTGTCTGCAACCTGCTGGGCGGACAGGCCGGCCAACTTCCGGAGCCTGGCCAGCGGCGTGTCCTCATGCGGCTGCGGAAGTGCGTCGTTGACCGTCAACAGCTCCTGGTCATACACCGCAGCGAGCTGCGCGACCTTCGGCCACGCCGGCCGTTTGTGCCCCGACTCCCAGTTGCGGATGGTGACCGCACCGACACCCAGCAGCTCTGCTGCTTCTCTGCGGGACAGCCCAGCCTGTTCACGCAGATCGATCAGCGCGTTCGACAGCTGCGGGGCAGGCCCCGGCTGGTGCTCCTGGGCGGGAAGCGCGGTGGCAAGCTGCGCAGGTGTGATACCCAGCACCGAGGCGAGCTGTAGCCGGGAACTGTTGGACGGGTAGGAATTGCCCCGCTCCCAGCCGGACACGGTCTCGGGGGACACCCCGACCCGTTCCGCCACCCGTGACTGTGTTTGGCCTGCAGTGATGCGAAGCGTGCGAAGATCTTCCACCGTGCCGGTTCTCCTGTAGGGACCGTCGGGACGGTCCGCCGCAGCAGAGAACGGCACCCAGGCGTCCGCTCAGCGCACCCTGGGGCAGGGTGATCGCAAGGCTACACCCCTGCTTGCTGCGAGGTTTCCGGTCCGTGGTGCCGTCAGGAGTAGGGGTTGCGTGGCTGCGGGATCGGTTCGGCACGGTTGAGGGTGAACACCGGGATGTCCCAGCCGCTGGGGGTGCCGGTTCCATCGAGGAGCTCACCTTCGAAGGTCGCTTCGATCTGTAGCCAGGTGTCGTCCGGCCACGGGCCGCCGACCGTATCGCTGTTGCCGAGAGCGATGTGGGCGGCGGTGGCGTCGGCGGCACAGCAGGAGATCACCATGCGGCTGAGCTGCAGCTGCCCGTCGCGGCGGGTGATGAACCCTTCAAGCCGGACCCGGCGGCCTTCCAGATCCCCCGCCTCCCCATCGGCCGCCCGTGAATAGGCGGCTGGTAGTGGCAGCTCGATCGCGCCGTCTACCGGGTCGGGCAGGTCGGCGTAGCGGAGGAGGATGTTGTCGGCACCGGCGGTTTCGGAGAAGGAGATGGCCCGGCCTGCGGCATACGCCCCGAGCGGTCCGGGTTCGACGATGAGGATGGCTGCCAGTGGGATGAGGAACAGCAGCCCGATCCGGGGGTGGTGCACTTCGGCGGTGCCGGTAGCGAGGACCTGGTGGGTGCCGAGGGCGAAGGCGAGGGCGGCGGCGGCGAGGATCGCCCACCCGAAGCTGTCTTTGACGTAGGAGGCGTGGACGCCGGTGAGGGTCATGCGGGTGAAGGTGGCACCGAGCACCACGAGCAGTAGCCCGGAAACAATCCGTCCCATCAGAGCACCAGCCAGCCGACAGCGAGTGCTGAAGACAGTGCGATCGTCAGTGTTAGCGGCACGAAGATGCGGGCGAACTCACGGCCATACACCCCGATCTGCATCGCGATGAGTTTCAGGTCGACGACAGGGCCGACCACCATGAACACCAGCTGGCTGGTTGGGGAGAACCGGGTGAGGCTGGCGGCGACGAACGCGTCAGCTTCTGAACAGATCGACAGGAGGATGGCGAGGATGGCCATCACTGCGATCGACAGCCACCAGTTGTCGGCGACGGTCTGGACGATGGCGGAGGGGACGAGGGTTTGGATGGTAGCGGCGACGGTGGCGCCCACGACGAGCCAGCCACCTGCGTGCAGGATGTCGTGGCTGGCGGCGGAGACGAACCGGTGACGGCGGGTGCCGGTTTCGCTCGCGACCCGTAGCCGTTCCAGTCGCGCGGCCAACAGGTCATCGCGACCCAGTTTCAGCCAGATGACGCCGGTGGCGACAGCGACGGTGAGGCTGGCTGACAGGCGGGCCCAGACCATCTCGGGCTGGCCGGCGAACGCGACGGCGGTGGCGACCAGGACGATAGGGTTGATCGCGGGGGCGGCGAGCATGAAGGCGAGAGCGGCTGCTGGTGGGGTGCCTGCAGAAGCGATCCGTGCTGACAGTGGCACAGACGCGCACTCGCATCCGGGAAGCCCGAACCCGGCGCAGGAGGCGACACCGACGGCGGCGTGTTCGTTGCGGGGCAGCAGTTTCCTGATGGCACCGGGTGGGACGAATGCGGCGACGGCGGCGGCGATGACGATCCCGCCGACGAGGAACGGGAACGCCTGCACGGTGAGGCTGATGAGCACGGTGCCGAAGTGCCGGGCCGCGGGTGCGTCCACCAGTCCGCTGTCTGCTCCCCACAGTCCGACACTGGCGAGTGCGGCAGCGACAGCTACGCCAGCGACCAATTGTCTGCCGGCACGTTCGGGTGGGGCGGTTTCGGCGGTGGTGTCGAGAGGGTGCATGTGGGGGATTGTGCGGCGGGGGGCCGGCCAGCCAGCATTGTGGACCGGACAGCTGCCGGTGGGGTGTTCCGCTGCACAGTTGGGCAGGTGGCTGCAGACAGCGCTGGTTTCGGTGTGGGGTCGCGTCCGACGCTTGGGGATGCGGCGGTGGTTGTGGTGGGGTGGGCGGCGGTGTCTGCGGCGGTGTTCTCGGTGTTGGCTGCAGATTGGCCGTTGCCGTTCGCGGTGTTGGCAGCGCATCTTGGGGGTGGGGTGGCGGCGTCTGTGGCGGTGACGTGGCGGTTCGGCCGTGGTTGTTGGGGGGTGCTGGTGGCATCTCCGTCCGCTGCGCTGGTGGGTGTGTCGGCTGTGGTGGGACTGCTGTCCTATGTTGTGTTGGGGCTGGTGCTTCGGGCTGCCGACCGGTGGTTCGGGCTGCCTGCGTATGAGGAGGCGTTGCTGGCGGAGGTGTCGTCGGGGTGGCGGTGGGTTGCGGTGGTGGTGCTGGTGCTGCTGGTCGCTCCGGTTGTTGAGGAGCTGGTGTTCCGCGGGCCGCTGTTGGATGTGCTGTCTGGCCGGTTCGGTGAGGGGGTGGCGGTGGTGGCGTCCGGTGCGCTATTCGCGCTGTTCCATGGTGTCCCGCCGGCCCAGTCCGCTGTGTTGCTGGTGTTTGGGGTGGTGTTGGCGGTGCTGCGCCGGAGGGCGGGGTCAGTGGTGGCGCCGACGGTGTCCCACGCGACCTACAATCTAGCGGTGCTCGCTTCGGGCGCTGTCTAGTGGGCGACGGCCGCTCCCCAGCGGCGCACCAGCTTTTCGGGGTCTTCGCCGAGGTCGTTGGCGTAGCGGTCAATGGTGGCTGACAGGGTTGCAGTGAGTGCGGCGGTAAGCGGCCAGCTGGTGAGGCTGTCATGGTCGAGCTGCGTGGTCGTGTGTTCACCGGCACCGTCAGCGGCGTGTTCGACGAGGGTGAGTGCGGTTGGGAGCGCGGCGGCAGCTGGCGGGTGGGGGACGACCTGCTCGCTGGCGGCGACGGCAATCTGCTGCCAGGTGGCGTTGCGGCTGTCGTGGTCATCGAGGTGCGGGTGGGAGCTGAGCAGTTCGACGGGTGCGTGGGCGAGGAGGAGGACGAGCAGTTCCGCGGTGCCGTCGAAGCTGGCGTGGATGTGGTGGTGGAGCGCAGCGGCGGAGCGCCAGGCGGTAACCAGTGCAACGATCTGTCGTCGATAGCGGCCCAGCTCTTCGGTCTGCACGGCACTCCTCATCCGGAGCTCATCGTGCACGGCTGCGTGTCGCGCGCAGCACTTCACGACGTGCGGGGCGCGCCACCGGCGGGATGCCGGATGCTGCCTGGCACACGGCGTGGACCTGCGGGGCTCTCACGGCCTGTAGCCGACTACCTCGGTCATAGCGGGTTCCCTTGACCACCGCAGGCGGTGGCTTGGTTCCCGTAGGTTCCGCACCGGTGCGACACGCCAGTCAGCTGTCACCCGCCCGACCGGGCCTGCCTGATCAGGTCGCCGAACCGGTGAGCGAGCTCAGCTGCGGCATCGTCAGAGTCCTCCCACCACGGGTCTTCGTTCGGGTCGTCCTCCGCTGCAGAGCAGGCCGCGCGGTCCTCGACCCAGTCGAGCACGTCGTTGGCGAGTTCTGCGGGGACGGTGATCGGGAGCAGCTGCAGCCGTACGGGGTCGGTGTCGATCCGGTCGTGGCTGTGGTCGAGCTGGTCGCCGAACTCGTCATGCTTGTACTTGTGCATCTCGGAGAGCCGGACCAGGTCCGCGCCGGCGAGGGTGGTCTCACTCAGGTCGTGCTCGGCGGTCAGGTGGTTGTAGAGCCCAGCGTGGGTGGTCACAGCAGCATCCTTGTCGGTGGGCTCCTACTGTGCCGCAGTTGCCCGCTGCGGTACTCGCCAACGGTCACGCAGCCAGCGCGAGTTGGCGGGCACGGAGCCGTCCGGCGAGCAGGCTGACGCAGGCGACCTGCAGCCACGCGGCCGACCCTGCTTGCGTCCTTCGAAAAAGGGGCGACAGCTGACGCCAGGCACCCAAGCGTGCGAACGCATCCTCGACCCGTCACATCGGCTTGATCGGCCGGAACCCTTCGGGCGGGCGTTCGTCCCAGCCGCGCACCTCGTACATCACTCTGTGCATCGACGCGACGTGATGGCCGGCAGCGCGGTAGCCCTGGTCGGCCACCACCAGCTCGGCCCGTGGCAGACGGGGCAGGGCGTCGTCGAGCAGCAACTTGCCAACCGGCTGTCGTGCGGGTGCGCACTGTCGGCCCGTGCCGCGACCGGCAGCCCGGGTGTGTCCTTACGTGTGCTGCGCTTGGTTCCGCGGGTGGTCTGCGCGTCGATGATGATGACGCTCGGCTGCAGATCGCGCCCTTCGGCGTCGCGTACAGCAGCGTTGAGGTGGCGCAGCGCTTCGTCCCACACGCCCTTGTCACGCCACCGTCGCCACTGCGCCCAGGCCGCGGTCCAGTTGCCATAGCGATCGGGCAGGTCGCACCACTGTGCTCCGGTGCGGGCCAACCAGAGGATCGCCTCAACCACCTGCCGGCGCGGCACGGATGCGCGGGGTGCGCGACCCACGGGCGGGGCGAACAGGTCGGAGACCAGTTCCCACCCTTCGTCGGTCAGTTCGTATGCAGCCATGCCGAGCTACGGCGGACAGCTGGCCTCGACTTGAGGGGTGATCGGCTACAGGGCGTCAGAGGAGCGCGGCGATGACGAGCAGGATCAGTGTTGCGCCCCCGAGGATGAGGTGTTTCGTTTCGAACCGGTCAAGGACGCTGGCGGGTTCCTGGTCCGCTTCTGGTTCGTATTTCACCCCGGCGGCTTTCGCCGCTTCTCGAGCTTCGTGCTGCCGCCACGCTACCTGTTCTTCAGCGGTGGCGGTGCGCAGCAGCCGTCCGACGAGTTTCCGGCCGGCCGGGTCGACATAGCCGTCGGGTGCTGGCTGTGCAGGGCCGGTGAACTGGTTCCCGTCGTAGTAGCGGGCCGTTCCTGGGTCGGCCTGGTCGAGGTACCAGCCGGGCTGGTGGGTACCGGGGTGCATCTCTCCTCCCCTATCTGTTCGCCGGGGTGCCGTGGACGGTGCCGGGTGTTGCCGCCGCTCCTCGGGATTGCGGCCGTTCTGGCGGCCTGTGGTGACGGTGCACGGCGGCTACGGGTTGGCGACCAGGTCCCTCCAGGCCGCCCACACCTGGTCGGGAAGGGTGACCAGGTGCAGGGTTTTCGACAGGGTGGCGTCGGCGCCGGCGTGGAGGAGGGCCTGCTGGAGGGATCCAAGGTCCGGGTGGGCACTGAGGACGAAGATGGCGGTCTCCGGGTGCTGTGAGGAGAATGCGGCGAGGACCGCGGCAGGGTCTGGTGGGAGGGTGGAGAGGTCTACTAGTGCAAGGTCCGGTGGCGGGTCATCGGTGGTGGTGGTGAGACGGCTGTGGGCACTGTGGATGGTGTAGCGCGGGTCGTGGGAGAACAGGTGGGTGAGTGCGAACCGGACGGGCGGGTCGTCGTCGATGATCGTGAGGAGTAGTGGGCGCGCTGCCGGCGTCATGTCGGGCTGCCCTTCAGCAGGAGAGTTTACAGCGTAGCTATAGGTTTCTTGGGGCGGAGTGTTGTCTGGGTCTGATGGTTGGGTCGGGCTGCCGGTGGTGGTGTGCCTGTGGTGTGCTGCGCTGCACCTGTTCGGTTATGGGTGTTGGCACAGGTCGGTTGCAGACGGTCGGGTGGGGCGGGGTGGTGTTCGGTCTGGTGCTGGTGGCGGTGGGGTTCCCGGCGTGGTGGCTTGAGGGGTGGCTGTGGCTGGTTTCGGTGGGTTCGGGTGTGGGCGGCTGGTCGTTCGGGTGGCGCTGGCGGTTGGCGCTCCGTCGCCGGTCGGCGCTGCAACTTGCTGGCCGGCTGTCGGTTGAGGTGGAAGCGGCTATGGCGGCGTTCGGGGTTCGGCGTACACGACCGTTGCACGCTCCCGCCGACAGGCTGCCGCGTTCGGGCCGGCAGTTGGCGTTCGCGACGGTGGATGAGGTTGATCTCGCAGGCGGTCTGTGGTTCGCCCCTGAGACGGTGCAGCGGCTGCCCGCTGGGGCGCTGCAGGCGGTAGTCGCCCATCAGGTCGCACATCTGCGATGCTGGCATCCGTGGCTGCTGCGGGCTGTGGCAGCCGGTGCGGCGGCAGGTGCGGTGGTGTGGTCGGTTGTGGCGGTGTCGGCACTGGCAGGCGTGGTAGCTGGTGGGGTGGTGGTGGCAGCCGGGTCGGTGCTGGCCGCCGGCGCGGTCCTCGCGATGCCGGCGGTGCTGCAGAAACAGTTCGAACGGGTGGCCGACGCGGTGGCGGCCGGTTTTCTGCCTGGCGGTGACAAACAGCTTGCTGCGGCGCTGGTCGCACAGTTCCGGGTCGGGTTGACAGCGGCGGGCCTGCCGGCTGATCGTGCGGTTCCGGTGCTGCCGACAGGTTGGGGTCGGCTGGTATCTGTGCGGTTGCCGGTGCGGTCCCGGCTTCGGCGGTGTGGCTGGTCGCCGACGTCACCGGTCCCATAGGTGGCAGAACAGCGGGTACCACAGCGCGTCGGTGGCGAGCGTGGGGACCTGGTCGGGGTCTACCCAGTGGCCTGCGACGTCGGTGCGGCCGGTCTGTGCCCGGTAATACAGCTGTACGGTGGCGCGCCGGTTGGGGGTTCCGCCCAGGGGGCGGACGGTGAGGTTGCCAACCAGTTCCGGTTCCCCGTCGGTGGCATCGAGTTCGGTGAGGAGCCGGTGGATCGTGCGGGAAGGGGTTTCCCTCAGCTCGCGGGTGGCGGAGGGGAGACGGTAGGTGTCGGGCTGTACGAGTAGCTGGTTGCCGTGTGTGAGGAGCAGTTTGGTGGCGACGACGGTGTGGGGGTGTTCTGGGAGATGTTCGGTTGCTGTGAGACGGGCGACGTTGGGGGTTGGTCCGGCGGGGTGGTTTCGGCTGACGTGCAGGGCGTGGTAGCCGTCGATCGCAGGGATTGTGGTCATCGTCGCCTCTCGGTCCGACGCTGACAGTGCCGGAAACGGTGAGGTGTCAACCCGCGCATGTGCCGTGTGGCGGGCCGATGGTTGGTCAGGGAGGTGTTGGGTGGCGGGATATACGGTCGGTGAGGTGCGGGAGCTGTTGCGGGAGGAGTTCCCGCAGCTGACGGTGTCGAAGCTGCGGTTCCTGGAGTCTGAGGGGCTGGTGTGCCCGTCCCGGTCGGAGGCGAACTACCGGCTGTTCTCTGAGGCGGATGTGGCTCGGCTGCGGTTCGTGTTGGGTTGCCAGCGGGACCGGTTCTTGCCGTTGAAGGCGATCCGTGAGGAGTTGGGCGCCGGTGGGGTGCGTGCTGAGCAGGACCTGCCGCCTGCCGGTGACCCTCCCCCACCGTCGGACGGTGGTTCGGTGCTTCCGGTGGGAGCTGACCCGTCCGAGGTGGCGGTGACCGAGCAGCAGTTGTGTGGTCGGTCGGGGCTGCGTCCTGCCCAGGTGTATGCGTTGGCGCAGGCGGGGATGGTGTCCCGCGTTTCGCCCCAGACGACGGGCCGGTATGACGCGGATGATGTTGCGGTGGCGTGTGCGGCTGCGGAGCTGCTGGACTTGGGGTTAGAGGTCCGTCATCTGCGGCTGTTCAAACAGTCGGCGGATCGGGTGGCGGGGTTCGTTGGGCAGCTGGTCGGGGGGTTGCCGTCTGAACGGGTCGATGATCGGTTGGCGGCGGCTGCGTCGGCGGCTGGTTCGCTGTCGCGGGCGTGCCTGGTCCGGTCGTTGCGTGGGTTGCGTCGCTGATCAGGTGGTCGGTCCCTGGGGCGGGATGATCTGGTGTGCGGGCACTGGTTGGGAGAACAGGAAGCCTTGCAGCAGGTCTGCGCCGAGGTGCTGGGCGTGGTCGGCCTGCTGGTCGGTTTCTATGCCTTCGAGGACGACGGTGAGACCCAGTGCGTGCGCAAGCTGGGTGAGCCCGGAGATGATCGCTGCGGTGTGCCCGTCGTCGAGGGTGGCAGAAAAGCTGCGGTCGAGTTTGACGATGTCAACGGGGAGGTCTCGGAGGTAGGTGAGGGTGGAGTAGCCGGTCCCAAAATCGTCGAGTGCGACCTTGAGGCCGAGCTGGCGGAGCTGGGTGAGGGTGTGGCCAGGGTCGGCGAGGTCGTCGAGGAGGGCAGTTTCGGTGACTTCGAGGGTGAGTCGTTGCGGGTCGATACCGGTGGTGGCCAGCAGGTGGGCGGTGTGTTTCAGGAGGTTCGGGTCGGAGAGTTCACGGACGGAGAGGTTGGTGGCGATCTGGAGCGGGCTGCCGGGATGGGTGGTGTCCCAGCGTGCGAGCTGCCGGGCGGCCTGGGTGCGGACGTGGCGGCCGAGGGTGTCGATCATCCCGGTGTCTTCGGCGACGGGGATGAACCGGTCGGGGCTGAGCAGACCGCGGTCGGGATGTTGCCAGCGAACCAGCGCTTCGACGCTTGCGAGGTGGTGGTGTTCTGCGGTGACGATCGGCTGATAGTGGAGGGTGAACTGGTCGGTGTCTGTGGTGAGGGAGCTGCGGAGTGTGTGTTCCAGTTCGCTGCGTTCCCGGACCTGTAGGCGAAGCTGCTGGTCGAACATAGCGATGCGTCCGCGGCCGTCGGCTTTGGCGTGGGTGAGGGCGACGTCAGCTTCGTGGAGCAGCTGAGCGGGTTCTGCGGCTGTGGGGGTGAGGAGGGTGATGCCGATGGAGCTGTTGAGGTGGGCTTGGGCGGTGTCGAGGTGGTACGGCGCGTTGAGGGCGGCGATGAGCTGGTGTGCGAGGTGACGGGCAGCCTCGGCGGTGGGGGTGGAGGCACGCAGGATGGCGAACCGGTCACCGTCGAGCCGGGCGACGGTGTCGTCGCTACAGGCGGTGCTGCGGAGCCGCTCTGCAACGTGGGCGAGGAGTTCGTTCCCGGCGCTGTGGCCGAGGGCGTCGTTGACGGTCGCGAACCGGTCGAGATCGAGGAGGAGCAGGGCGGCGTAGCTGCGGTCTGTTCGGCACACCGCCGCGGCCTGGTCGAGGCGGTCGAGCAGCAGGGTGCGGTTCGGTAGTCCGGTGAGGGTGTCATAGAGCGCGTAGTGTTCGAGCGCCTGTTCGAGGTCTTTGCGGTCTGTTCGGTCGGCGAGCTGCCAGACAACGGTGCCGACTGCCGGTTCTCGGGTCAGGTCGGTGATGGTGGTTGCCGCCCAGACGCTGTGCCCGTCGCTGGTGGTGGTGCGGAGTTCGCGTTGCCGTTCGACTGCGGGGGCGGAGGTGGCGCCGGTGAGCAGCTGGCGGGCCTGTTCGGTGTCGGCGAACAGTTCGATGATGTTGCCACCCGCAAGCTGTTCTGGTCCCCAGCCGAACGGAGCGGTGGTGCCGTTGACGTGGAGAATGGTGCCCTCCAGGTCTGTTTCGATGGTGGTGTGGGGGCTGTGGGCAGTCAGGAGTGCGAAACGCCGTTCGACAAGGTGGAGGTGTTGGCGGCTGACGGTGGTGGTGGTGAGTAGTGCGGCGGTGGTGGCGGTGAGTAGTGCGACGGTGGCGGCGGTCTGGGCGGTGGGTGTGGGTGGCGCCAGGGTGAAGGTGAGGAGGGTGACGGCCACGGCGGCAGCGCTGGTGAGGATCAGGGCAGTGAGCACGACGGGTCGGAGGGGTGTGGGTGTCCGCTGGGGTGGCATAGGGGGCATCGTGCAGGGGGTGGTGGGGGTGGCAACCGGTTCCGTGCCTGTTGGCGCGCGGCGGGACGGTGGCGGGTGTCTGGGAGGTTGTTGTGGATCGGATAGTTGAGGTTCGTCGGGTGCCGGTGCTGCCGTGGCTGCGGTTCGCGTTGGTGGTGAATGTGGTGCTGGTCGGGGCGCTGGTTGCGGTGGTGTGGCTGGTGTGGTGGTTGGTGGAACAGCTGGGGTTGGTGGACGACGTGTGCGGGTTGCTGCTCGATATCGGGGTGGAGACCTGTGCGTTCGATCTGGCGTGGTATGCGCCGGTGGTGTGGCAGGGTGCCGGGGTGCTGCTGGTGGCGGGGCTGCTGCTGTCGTTGTTTGCGGTTGCGGCGTTCAATCTGATCGCGGAGCTGTTTGGTGGGTTGCGGCTGCAGCTGGCGCCGGTGTCGCCGTTGTCGCGCCAGGAGCGGCGGCGGGCGGCGGGCGGCGGGGCTGATGATGCGCCCGAGGCGCGGGAGGCGGACCGCCGCCGTGCGGAGCGGACGATGGAGCGGCAGGGTCAGACAACCGATGGTTGGTCGCAGACGTTGGCGGAGGTGACCGAGGAGCAGCCGCCGGTGCCGCCTGTCAGCCGTTGAGCCGGGGGTCTCACGTAGCTGCGCCCACCGGAAACCCGGTGGGCGCACTGGCGTTATCGTGGTACGGCGTTCGGGGTCGGGGCGGTCACCACACGGTTCCGTCCGGCGTTCTTGGCGGCATACAGCGCCTGGTCTGCTGCGGCGATCAGCTGTTCGCGGTTCGGGTGGGTGGCGGTGGTGGCCACTCCGATCGACACGGTGACCGGCACGTGGGCCTGCGGGGTGTCGTCGCTGTTTACGAGGACCGGGTTGGCGGCGAACGCGGCCCGGGCCTGTTCGGCGAGGTGTTCTGCTGCTGTGAGGTGGGTGTCCCACAGCAGTAGGGCGAACTCTTCTCCTCCCCAGCGGGAGAGGTGGAAGGTGCGGTCCCCGCCGCGTCGTGCGGTGGTGTCCAGCAGCTGTGCGGTTACGGTCAGGGCAGCGTCGCCGACCAGGTGCCCGTAGGTGTCGTTCACCTCTTTGAAGTGGTCCAGGTCGAGATACAGCAGCGCCACTTCGATGTTGTGCCGGGTGGCTGTGGCCAGCATCTGGTCCAGTTCGCTGTCGAACGACCGCCGGTTGGCGATCGCTGTGAGCTGGCCGGTGGCCGCTTCGGTGTGTGCTTCGGCAAGCTGGCTGGTTTGACGTTTGTGGGCGTCTCGCAGCTGCTCGAGTTGGCGGCGGGTAGCGATCGTTACGGTTACCGCGAGTGCGGCGAGCGTGGCGATCAACGCGAGCTGGATGAGGGTGATCCCCGGTGGTGGGGTGACCCCCGAGGTGGTGATCACGTCCGTTTCGGCGGCGGTGGTGGTAACGCCGGTAGTGGCGGTGGCGGTGATGCCGACCGCGATGGTGGCTGCCCGTGTCCAATGGCTCACGGGTCTCCTCCTCCTCTTTCGGTTTCCGCACTGTGGTGCAGATGAGCTACGGGGCACCGTGGGTGCTGCTGCCAGGTTGGGAAACCCACTTGTGGGTAGCGGGTGGGCGTCGAGCGTGTCGGGCATCCAGCGGTCGAGGGCCGCACACACACCCAGAGGACGGCCGCAAGGCCGGAGGAGCATGACCATGCAGTACCCAGAGATCGTCGCCGCGTTCGTCTCGTTCGACTTCGACGTCGAGGAGCTGGCGGGCGGGTTCCTACTGGCAACCCGACAGTTCACCGACCCGAAGTCGGGTGTCGAGTTGACCTTGGATGTCGACATCGACACCGCCGGGCAACGGGCGGTAATCTACCGTCCGACGGTGGACGCCGAGCACACCATCGACGTGGAGCTGGTCGAGCACCAGCTGGACGGCTTCGCGGATGTGGTGGCTGTCGCGGTCACCGCCGACCTGCTCGAGGATGCCGCCCTCGACGACGAGGAGGATGTGGGGGTGGCGGCGGTGCTGCCGCTCCGCACCCCGGCCGCCGCG
>LFIK01003449.1_pt1 | contig 12835 bp, 22 predicted proteins | sample 643401 | NCBI WGS metagenome assembly LFIK01 (sample SAMN03777447, study PRJNA286221) | soda lake metagenome | biome: soda lake; feature: Kulunda steppe; material: water; isolation source: sample T5-Br brine of Lake Tanatar-5 | place: Russia: Kulunda steppe | collected 2010-07 | reverse complement strand
TGTGTGATTGTGTGATTGTGTGATTGTGTGAATGTGTGATTGTGTGATTGTGTGATTATAGGGTGTTTGTGTGTTTGTGTGATTGTGTGATTGTGTGATTGTGTGTGTGATTGTGTGTGATTGTGTGATTGTGACAGGGGGAGAAGGGTGTGACAGGGGGTGAAGAGTGTGACAGGGGGTGACGCATGAATGTGATGCCAGTGAACTTAGGACCTCGACCTTTGTGGTTGGTCCCTGAGCATTTTTTTGCAGCTGTGCACTCACTGAGCGCCAGACCTTCTGGAGGCCCGGATCTTGATGGGGTCGGTTTGATTCCAGGGCATCATCCCGTCTATGTCCAAAGCCCAAGCTCGCCCCTTTGCCCTGGGTCTCCCCTCGCGCAAAGGGGCAAGCGCATGGACATCTGCGAGTGTATGGATGGGCCTTCACACGCATGCTCGCACGCATGCACATTTAACACACTCAACACACACAAGCACCCGAAAAGGGAGCCAACAATATGAACGGCAAAGAGGCACATCTTTCAATTTTTGTGTGACCCACCCTCTGCCCCCTCCACCTCCATCTGCTGAAGCTCCTGGCCTCCACCTCCGCCTGCAGGCTGGAGAGAGTAAAGATGGAGGAAATGCGGCACTTGATGCGCAGCCTGAAAGGCAGCATGCACTTGAGCGTTGAGGGTCCTCACGTTTTGGAGCCAGCAGGTAGCTTGGCAGCAGGAGCTTCCCCATCCGGACACGTGAGTGTGGCTGACAGCATGCGCGTGAGTGTGGCTGACAGCATGCACACCTGCGGGCGAGGGATGCATGTTGGTGCGCTGGGTGTGTGTGCGTGTGTGTTGTGTGTCTGCTTGCGCGCACCCATCCGGCTCCTTGCATGTGCCCAGGTGAAGCTGCAGTGCTACTGAACAGACAGACAGGGGCTCTTGGAGTCCAGGACATGCGCAGCATCTCGAAGCCCTTTCTCTGTTGCTAAGGACCGCATTGAAGCGGCTGTCACAAGGATGCTGCTCTCGTTAGTGAGGGAAGTCTGCCTATGCCTTGGGTGCGCTGCACGCTTGAGCTGTAGTGTGCATATGCACAGTCAAGTTGCGCCCTGTTCCTCCAGGCTCGTGCGCAGCATCATACAGTTCGATTCTTCTGGATAGCAGAACCAAAGCACTGGCTGAGGGATGCAACGTGTGCGCCTACACAATGCGTTGAGGGAGCCCTGGCTCAGGTGCTGAGGGCTAGTACTGCAAGTGCTCTGCCAGTCAGAAAAGAGACCTTGCTCAGGTCTCGAGGGCTAGGGTTGCTTTGGTTAGGTTAGGTTAGGTTACAAAGCTGTACCTGCCAGACGAGGGCAGCTTAGGGTTGCTTTGTCTGTTTGACTGTATTAGAGCATCCTCTGGCGTGTAAGTGGTGCAGCACACCCGTCCAGAGCTGCTGCTGCTGCAGCCCCAGTCCCTTTCGCGCACGCGCACGCGGGTGCACATTGCCCTGCCACGCAGATTCGCCGCCGGAAGTCTGGAAGCCCTGCCCACAGAAGGTCCAAGAGGTGTGTGTGTGTGCACGCGTGTGTGTGCGTGTGTATTTGCATGTGCTAGTGTGTGTGTGTGTGTCCGTGTCTATGGCCGGGGCTGTGGCCGTGGCAAGAGCAGGTAGCATTTCTTTCTTACCTGGTGTTCTCCCTTCCCTCTATTGGAAGTGTGTGCACGCATCTTTCCTGGCAATAAGCTTGTCATGGTCAGTCAGTTGAGAGCCACAGGAGCTTTGTGTCGCCCTTGACCAAGCTACAAAACCTGTACCTAGCACAGAACATTTCATTCCATGCACACCCACCCATATGCACGGCCATGCCACCTGTACAGCCTCATGTTCGTCCTCGTGTGTGCAACACCTCTTGGATCCCGCCATGAGCGCAACACCCACGTTGCTTGTGTTGCCTGTGTGCAGCCTGTGTGCAGCACCTTTTGGATCCCGCCATGAGGGCACGCGTTAGGGGCCTTTGTGCGTGCACCCCTGCAAGGATGCCCATCACGCATGCTCACCTCTGATGCGGCCTCATGAGCGCCCGCCTGCAAAGCATGCCCTCATGGATGTGCGTGGTATAAAGGCTTCTTTGCCACAAGGACCTGGTGTGGTGTGCGTGATTTGCCTGTGTGCGCCTGCATGCCTGCAGCAATGCAGAGACCGCAGCAGCGCAGCCGCGGCTCAAGAAAGTGACGTCAGCCTTTGAATCACAGGTGCGTCACCAGCCCTGCTGCCTTGAACACCTGCCTGCCTGCCTGCCGTGCTTGCTGTCCAGCCATGTGCGCTGGCTAGCACACCTGCCCGCTTGCCTGGTGCGCATTCTCAGTGTGATTGCTCTCTGAGCCTTCCCAGTGCGGCTATTGAGCCATCTCAGTGTGGCTGTTCTGAGCGTGAGGCAGGGAGTACTGGATGCTGGGCATATGCTCTGTATGCCCCTCCTCACTGGACATGAGCGCAAACATGCATGCGTGTGTCCGCGGGCACACATGGTTGGGAGGGGGGGAAGGGATACCTCTCCTATGAGGGGTTGCGGTGTGGGGGCAACCAGGGCTGCAGCTGCGCCCAAACAACACAGCCCTTCCATATGCGTGGTGAGAGGGCCACAGAGGTGCCTGTGCTAAGTGCCCACTACCTGCGCTGATCATTTTCTGCCTGCAGGGGGGCGTGCCGCATCAGGAGCCTGTTGCAGCCACAGGCCCCATTGATGAGCGCCACCAGGTGCGTATATATGTGTGTCAGAGGGCTTTACTGGTGTCTCAAATGTTAGGACTCCTCTGGCTCAGCGTGATTGGCTGCTGAGCATCATTAGGCCGGGGGGGCATCTGTCTGTGATTGCGTGTCTGCCTGCGCGCATGCGCGCATGCCTTGCTGCGCCTGATGCCTCATTGCTTCCTCAAAACATGGCTTGTGTTGTGCTATGCCACTTGCATGCAACTTGAATGCGTCGCCGCCGCCCGCATGCGTGACCTGCGCGCGCTAAAGCAGCCCCGCCACGCCATGAGCCCGCCATGAACCCGCTCGCCTGCTTTATGGCAATGCTTTTGTGGAGGAGCGCGACCCCAGCCTTTGCTCACATGCCTGCGTGCTCCCTTGCAGGCACGTGCCGCAGGGCACCTTCAGGTCAGTGATAGCCCCCAGCAGCCTTTGCAGCAAGCAAGCGGAAGCACAGTGCAGGACATCGACCCACGTCAGAGCTGGTCGTCAGTGCAAGAAGTCAGCTTAGCAGGTGTGTGCTGCCAGAGCTGGCTGCCTGGGGGCTAGTTTTTGTGTGCACGTGCGAGGACCAGAGTGGATGGGAGGACGGCTCCTGAATTACACCGAGTTTGGCATATGTTGCAATCATTGTGTGTTTTGAACCACAGGGGCCTGCTCCAGCCAACAAACTAGTTAAGCGCCTCAAGACACATTTGGCAAACTTGTACAGCTTGGACCCACAGGTCCTCGGCGAGGACCTGGAGAGTATGTCAAATGCAGCCATGCCGCTGGTGCTGACGTGCCTGTGGAGAAAGTGCAGCCTGTGCTTAGCAAGGAGCAAAGGCACCAGACTCGCTCCTCAACAATGCTTTAAAAAAAGGCCAAATGCGCCGCAATTTGTGTGTGCCTTTTATGCCAGGCTCACAGAGCTGCATTCTCATCATGATTCTTCCTTCATGCAAGCTGCAAGCTCCAAGGACCCGGGTGCTGGCTATGACATGGCATTGTTACCCTGTGCCCAGGCTCAAACTCACTCCCGAGGAATAGCCAACCAGACCAGCACCTCGAGGATGTGAACAGTGGCACTGGGGGAGGAGAAATTGTGGAGAAGTCTGCCCTCAAGGGCAGGCAAAGCAGCCTGCTATAGGGGGGCCGGATTAGCTGATTTGATATGTTTTTTTGCTTACTAAACAGCAGACTTCCTAAATGACTGGGGATAAGCATTGTGTAAATGCACGAGATTTCATAAATTCCAACTTCGAGATGCTGCACACCCTCAAGGGACTCATTGATCAAGTCAGCTGGAGCTCAGAGCTCCTAGCTTGGCTGTCACCCCGCCATTGGGCATTTCATGAAGCCCTACACACTGTGGTGTCACCTGAATGACTGATTTGAGGGAGCCTGCGCATGGGGTCAGCAGTTTCAAGAGTTAAGTTACAAGTTAGGGTAAATCATCAGCCATCCTGAGGTCAGTAGGCTGATTGGTTTGTTGCCGGTCTAAGCCAGCCTGGAGCCAAACACTTATCCAAAATGTCAGATGAAAAAGGGTTTATGTAGCTGTACCTGCTGAGTTAGAGCGATTTAGCTGAAATGAGATGAAATCATTTGGCTATGATAGCTTGATTTGCTGTGCTGCTGAGAACGGATTTTTAAGGGTTTACATGTAGGGCCTTCAGTCAGGTAGTGTGAATGCTACTCTGCTCAAGAAGTACAATCAGATTAATTATGAAGGAAGAACAAAGTTTGTTGCTGTTCTCGTTCAGTCATTGTTTTTCTGAGAAAGCACACATCATGTACAAACTCTTGCAGTGAAATCCTCCATCATGGACGATCTAGCGCAGTACAAATGGCCACTGCAACAAGTACTCCTGTGCTGCTGTTCAAAATGAGGTTTCAGTGCATGTTCTCTTTCACTGTGGACAGGCTGTCAAGATGTTCGTGTGCTCTCTCAGAAAGGAGAACGCGTTCCTTTTCTTCCATTTCTGCGAGTCCTTTTCTATCATAGAAATGATGATCACCATGATGGATGCCCCTCATATTTTGCATGCCTAGCCTAGTAAGACTGTCTTTGCTTTCCTTTCTCAACGGCACAACAAACTCTTTGATTCCATCGGACATTATGAACTATTTTTTGGCTGCTGCAAAGACTAGCTACAAAGCAATCAGTCTAATGACCAGGCTGGTGGTAACCCCTTACTCGTGAACCTAACCTAACCTAACCTAACCTTACTCGTGAACTTGCAACCAAACCAACCAGCCTTCGGCAAAACCAATCAAACTTAACAGCCAGGATGGCGGCTACATCATAGGATGATCCTAAGTTGTTGATTGTCTCATGCAGACTCTCTCCTATCGCACAGGCTATCTTTCAGCATTTTCAAATGAGAAACAACACCTGTATCATATATCATCAAAAACCATGATGGACTAATGCATGAATGCGGGTCAGATTGTTCTGCAGCTTAATGGTAGAACTTAACCTACCTGGGTAGCTAGCTTACCTGAGGTCCTCACCGCTTTGCGAGAGTAATTGCTCTAAATCCTATGGCAACTAGAACTCTAATCAATCTGCACAGTAGTTGACCTTCACCTAGCCACACCCCTGCACAGAGCCAACCCTCTTGGACACATAACTTTTCTGCCTCTACGTTCCCCCGCACTGTGAATTACTCATGGAAGATGGTATTATATATGGCACCTTGGAGGGCGGCGTCTTGCTCTGAGGGGGTGTGCCTCACCTGTGAGGGCAAAAGGAGTGCAAATCTCTACAAATGGCAAAGTTTACACAAGGCAAATGTCTACAAATGGCAAATGTATCAGGTTGGCGCCAGAAGCGCATAAGGTGGATGCTGCACTGTGTGTGTTTATGTGTGTGTTACAACAGGAGCCTTGCTGCTCGCATGCTAAACCTGAGTAATTGGGCACTCTTCACAATGTTCACAGGCGTCATTGAACATATGATGCATATGGTGAGTGTCATGTGCTGTACAAGGCATGCATGGTGCTAAGACGGGCTCAGCACCACACGTGTGCACAGTACACGCTGTCTTTAAGGCAGGAAGTCTCAAATATTAAGGTGCAGGGGAGAATGCATGCGAAAGCGCAAGCAGGACATCGCTCACATGCTGTCTTTGTTAAGTGTGAGGCAGCAGAGAGCATCACACTTCACAAGGCTCCTCGAAGCTTGAGGTGCAGCAAACAAAAGGAGAGCTCTGTTATAGTCTATAATTGTAGACGATGGCACAACGGCACTGCCTGCAACCAGCTCCAGTCCAACCAAGAGGCTATACCTGATTTTATACCTTAGGGGGTGCATCTACTAGACTCGGCACGGATGGTGCGTACGAAATCTTGGACACGGCTGCAAGGAGTTTCCGCACCTGCGGCAGCAGCAACAGAAAGGGAAGCTATAGGTCTCACTTGCTGCGTCCTCACACTCTCCAAAAATATGATGAAGAACAAAAATATGATGAAGGTCTCACTCGCTGCGTCCTCACACTCTCCAAAAATATGATATGAAGAGCGCACACACATACCCACAGCAGCCGCAGCAGCAAACAAAAGCAGAGCAATTGGAATGCATCAGACATGGAAAAAACAAGGAAGGCTGGAAGGAAGGAGAGATCATAACAGAGAGAGAGAGAGAGAGAGAGAGAGAGAGAGAGAGAGAGGGATAGAAAATTGGATTTATTGGATTTTCTTTCAGTCAACATGCCTTATCTCAACATGCATATGTTGCCTGGCAAATGCGCCTGCCCACTAACCTCACTGACTTTGCAATGTATCCCCTCCCTCCCAGTGTGCACATGCTTCCAGCATGCATACTGCTTGAGTACTGGGTGGATATGCAGAGGACGTTCAATGATGGAAAGCATCCAAGCATGCATTGAGGGGCAGGAGCTGCAGTGGCGAGCCCCCAGCAACTCTTCCACTGCATCATGTCTATCCAGAGTGTGGAGGGGCAGCAGCGCGCGCCCAATGCTGGGTGGGCCAACGAATACGGTGGCAGGGGTCCAGCTGCCATATCCCTCTGCACCATGGTGCCAGGGGGCCGGCAACACAGCAGAGTCAGAGATGCAGGTGCCTGAGGTCAAGCCACGCAGCGCAGATGCAGGTGCCGGGCTTGAGCATCATGGCATGCCGTGCGCATGCGAATGGGCCAATGCAACCAACAATATGTACTTGTATAGGATCTGTATAAAGGTCAAAATCCTTGTCTGATTTCTCTAAAGCTGACAATGCAACCAACGCTCAAGGCAGGGTCTGCCGCGCTTCAGCACAGCTGTGGTGCGCCAGCAGCCAGCCAGCCTGCCTGCCGCTTCTGCCTGAGTCCTGCACCCACACTGCGCCCCATCCCGGCCCATCCCTCACCTCAGTCACCTCAGTCACCTCAGTCCCTAGCCCATCCCTCACCTCATCGCTGCCCGCCTGTGCCACAAGTTGCTTGATGTGCTGCCGCTGGTCCTTCTCACTGTTCAGGGCTGCGTAGCTGGTGGCAAAGGCCTGCACAGCTTCAGGGGGCACCTGCAAGAGCACCGGCAGGGGCAACCCGTCGCGGGGGCAGTGAGGAGGCCCTGACCATTGCCCTACCGTGACGAGTGCATGCACCGCGCAGCGTGCTGCACGCAATTGAGTTGCAAAGACACAATGACCAAGAGCTCGAGAAACATTGCGGCACAACAAGTAGGCCCCACCATATGTAAGACTGACTTCTTTGTTTGAGACTTATTTTGCCTAGAGCATGCCTGCAGGGCTACTTTGGGCGCAGTGCGCACCATCGTCATGCTGGAGCTTTTTAGGTCCTCCTGCGCACCTTCATCCACCCGCACTACATGCATGCCCACTCCCAGCACTCGCTGCCGCTCCCCCACCCTCCTGCGCACTCCCCACATGCCTTTCTGCATGGTGCATCCAAGCTGTACAGCCACGAAATTCTAACACACACAATCCATTCGTACGTGCACTCACCCCCAGCACTTGCTGCAGGGTGGCAAGGATAGCAGGGCCTCCGGTGGGCTGGGGCAGGAACGTGGACACAATCAAGCGCATGAGGCTGAGCAGCTCTGCTTGGATCTCCACCGAAAACACCTGCGCGCAGCCCAGCAGCAAGCGCATGATGCGCCATGCGGTGTGTGCCCAGGTGTGCTGTTCGCATGCCCTGGGTGCAACCCTGGGCGCATGTGCGCAGCAAAACAGGTCTGCGTGCAGCGCAGCTTGAAGTGAGCAAGTGCACCCCACACAGTGTGTATCCTTAGAACAGTTCTAATAGAACCAGTGCAGCAGAGGATGCCTTTGTGCACACGCACAGTGTGTCAGCTGATCAGGAGGGCTGCCCACCCGTATGCAGGGTCTGCAGTGTGTGCATGCTTCCTGTGTGGAAGTCTCCTATGGAGGCATCCGTCGGGCACTGGCTCGCTGCATCGGCCATATGCTGTGTCGCACTTGGTAACAGAGCCTGCGCTTCCTGACAAGCCGCGCACTCAAACAAGCCTGCGCACTTAAAAGAGCCTGCACTACCAGACAGGTAGCGCAGCTGCTCAGCAGAGGGAGCAGCAGAGGGGGCACACACAGTGAGAGTGCCCTCCTAGAGCCACGCAGGAGCGCAGACTGCAGGCTGCGGCCTCACTGGCAAAAGGTCCTTACTCCTTCCAGTTAGTAAAACAAGACCTCCTTCCCTCCCCTTTTCCCTCCCTTCATCCCTATTGGCTCCATGTTCCTGCTTATCCGGCCAGCCTCTCTCCCTTCAATCCTTGCATGCGTTCACACCAGGGATGGGTCATACGCGCATTTTGAATTTTTTGCCTATTCAAAATAAATAAATCACCTGCAGTTCTCTCACAGTAAAAACACCAGCTCAAGAACTTGAAAGACTGTCCTGAAGGGCCCGGCAATGCCCCTGTCTTGCTCTGTTCAGCACTTTGAAATGGCTGCACACCACCTTTCAGGTTCAATGCTGCATTGCAGCCTCGCCTGCCACGCCCGCCAATTGTAGAAGTATTGGGCACTTGAATGCACTGCTTCACCAGGGCTGCTCTCACCTGAACCAGGGTGAAGATGCAGGCCTGCAGCATGGGCCCACACACAAAGCCTTCCAAGCCTGGCAACGAGGGTGCAAACTTCACCAAGTGCCTGCAGCAGCACATTGGAGGGGGGCGTGCCATTCTGAGCTGCAAAGAGCCCGCGGGTGTGTATGACGCAGCTCGACACCACAGGCATGGGGCGCATCACATGTGACACTTATAAATAGCACATTGCCAGCGCCCAAGCATCCATATGTCTTGAGCCTGCACACAGACAACTGCTAGGTATCATATGTGTGTTCCACCGGAACGTCACTGTGTGTGATGTAGGGGCATGGTGCGGGCAGGAGATAGCGAGTAGCCATGTTTTCACAGTTGCATGGGTTCAGGAGGGAGGAAGTGCGTGCAGGGCAGCGTCAGCCACAGCTGGGCAAGGCAGGGCAACGAGGGCAGGGCAATGTCAGCCACTGCTGAGCGCGCCCATGCGCAAAATACTTAATATAATATAGCGTAACATAACATACAGTTAGGGGTCGGCGCTGTTATATATAACATTATGATACATACCGTTATATACCGTTACATATGATATAGTCAACGTCAGCCACAGCTCATGATTATAATAATATAAGTCAGCCACAGCTGAGCACGACCATATGCAAGTTAGATCCACACATATGTCCCCCAAGATGGGTTGTGTTGGCTGCTTCTGCCTGGCGCGCACACACACACACATACGTGCCCTCAACCTCTGACCTGGGCCTTGACAGGCCCACGGCTCTGAGGATGAGGTCCACCTGAGCTGTGCCCCCAGCACGGGCCTTGCCCCCACTCTGCCCTGCCACCTGTGGGACATGCACACGTGCATGCGCTTCAAGCACAGAGCGCGCAGCCGGCGGCCCACCTGCATGCCCCGATAGCCTTAGATGCGCTCTCTGAGTCCGGCCAGCACAGCCCGTCCACAGCGCAGCCCACCACCACCTGCGCAAGCGGCCCATCGGCGGCCACCAGCGTCTCAAACAGGCTCTCCCCCTGCCCCACGCCCACCCCCGCCGCAGCGGCCGCAATGGCGGTGCTGCCCGGCCCTGCCTGCGGCGCCCGGCCGGGTCCCCCATCCGCCGCCGCCGACCCTGCGGCCGCCGCACCACCGCCGCCGCCGTCCTTCCGGCGCCCAGACCCGGTGGGCGATTTGGGGCCAGCAGCGGCAGTAGCGGGGGCGCTGCCGGGGGGGGGCGCACCGAACGGGCGCATGATGGCGAGGATGGTGGCCATGAACTCGCGCGTCAGGTCGCGCAGCACCGAGTCTGCCAGCACCTGTGCAGGCAACAGCACGCACGCGTGCGTTTGCAGCCGTGCGTATTTGCAGCCCCGAGCATGTTTGCAGCCACGCCAGATGGGATGACCTCTCAAGCAGGACACTCGGGGTGCCCCTCCAAGCACAGTCCTTGCATGATGCCAGCCCTTTTGCTTTGTGCGTGCCCTCATGATGCCCTTAAGCTCTGTGCGTGCCCTTGATGCTCAGACTTATCCGTGCCCCGCATCATTTGTGCGCAACTGTGTACCTGGCCCGGATTCTGCGCACCGGCCTCCCCTGACTCCGACCCACCCAGCGCCATCCAGTACCACTGCCCGCGCAGGCAGATGGTGCGCACAGCTGCACGTGTGCAACCAGCCACGCAAGGTGTGGGCCAACCGCACTTCCTGCTTTGTCACGACCGCATACACCCCCGCAGGGCAAGCTCTTGCAAGGGGCGGGCAGGCCTCATCTCCAGAGACGCAACGACCATACACTCACAGAGGGCAGGCTCTCGCGAGAGGGGCGGGCAGGCCCCATCTCCAGAGACGCAACGACCACACACTCACAGAGGGCAGAGGCTCTCAGGAGGGGCGGGCAGGCTTCAACTCTTGCACTGCCAGGACTGCACAGGCTTCCCCTCCAGCAACGCAACGACCACACACGCCTGCAGGGCAGGACCTTGATGGGGCCCGACCTCACTTTGCCCTCACCCCAAATTGCTGCAGCCTTGCTCACACCCATTCATCTGTGCCCCCTGATTGCCCACTCCCGCCGCTCGCTGCCCCACACGCTGCATCCTTGGCAGGCACATTCCAGCTCTTCCACGCGCCCGCGTGCCACACATTCCGCGTCGAGCGCACAACCACGGACACGCACACATGCGTGCACACACGCATGCCCCACCTCTTCCGCCACTGCGCCGCCCTTTGCCGACGACCCCTGCTGCAGCTGCTGCCAGCTGCTGCTGAGGCGCTTGGACAGGTGCGGCAGCAGGCCGTGGCACAGGGGGACCACCCACAGAGGCCGGGCCGGCCCCGGGGGGCACTTGAGCACCCACACACTGATGACGTGCCGCAGCAGCATGCGCAGCGTGTTTGAGTCCACAGCCTGCAGGGCCACGCACGCACGCACTGAGGGTCTGCAGGTGTGTGGGCATGTGCACATGCACGCACGCGCACATCAGTGCGCAGCTCTGCCTGTGCGTTCCACTGGCCTCTCTGGCCCTGGCATGCAGCAATTGATCACCCAAGGCCAGACACTGCTGCTATACGTAGGCAAGCAAGGCCTGCTGCAGCCCATAACGGATGGGGCGCGAGCCCCATTCTAAATGCACACCCGTCCTGTGGCCGTCTTGGGAAATGAAGGTGGCCGTGTACCTGCCCTTTGCACAGACACGCTGTTGCACAGCCCATCGAGTATGTGGCGAGGGATACCTAAGGAACCAATGAAGCATCCGCAGGAGGCCACTCAGAGCGGATGCGCACACGGCACCCATATGCCCCCGAAAGTCCAATCTCATCCCCCACAAAGGACGCAGACCTAGGCGGATCCATGCCCACACGAACCCTCCGCGTCCATCGCACACGATGGCACGGCAATGTGCCTTGGAACACTGGAAACATTCACATGGGCACCTGTGACACCACATGGGCACCAGTGTGAGCTGGACACCACATGGGCACCAGTGCGACACCGCATGGGCACCAGTGTTACACCACATGGGCACACGTGTGACACCACATGGGCACACGTGTGACACCACATGGGCACACGTGTGACACCACATGGGCACCCGTGTGACACCACATGGGCACCAGTGCGACACCACATGGGCACCAGTGCGACACCACATGGGCACCAGTGTGAGCTGGACATTAACACCAGTGAGGTAACATCCACAGAGACACCAGTGTGAGGAATCCACAGGAAAACCAGTGTGAGGTAACATCCACAGAGACACCAGTGTGAGGTAACATCCACAGAGACACCAGTGTGAGCTGCGCTGTGCATCCGTTGACACAGACCAGGATCACTGAAAACCGCCTGAATGCCCCTTACAATTTGGCAAATTGGCACAGAATCCGGCAAATGCACTTGCGTACATGCACATACTGTTGGTACAGCTTCCTTAACACAGACCTAAGCATGCATCAGCCTCTGCGAGTGCCACCATTGCACGCCACTAGTAAGCGAGCAGGAGCGCAGTCCACAAAGGAAGCATCGTGGCGAAGCTTTTCAGCGTTACCTCTGAGTTTGTCACTATGGAGGGGACCAGCGTGGCCGCCAGGTGGGCGCTGCTCCACAGCCCTGGGCCGCAGAACTGTGCGCAAACACAACGCATGGGCTTGTAATGTGTATGATGCGCTTGAGAGGCAGGTGAGGCTGGGATATGCATGGCCCCCTGGTGGTGAAGCTGCATGAGCACTTGGGCTGCATGGCCCCCTGGTGGTGAAGCTGCATGAGCACTTGGGCTGCATGGCCCCCTGGTGGTGAAGCTGCATGAGCACTTGGGCTGCATGGCCCCCTGGTGGTGAAGCTGCAAGAGCACTTGGGCATCTCTCCACGCGTTAAGAGTCTGGAAGCCGTTTCCCACTTCCAGCCTTTGGGCGGGAACAGTCAAACATACAGCGCCCTGAGGTGTAAACGCAAACACAACATGGCCACATTCATCTTGCACACTAAGGAGTATAAATACACCAGCATGCACCTCTTGCCAACACAGGCAACACCGAAGGCAAGAGGCAGGCAAAGTGCCTGGCTGCCTCTTCATCGGCCGCTACGCTCCGCAGCACAGCTATCACGGTGACCCCAACAGT
>LFIK01003448.1_pt1 | contig 12836 bp, 9 predicted proteins | sample 643401 | NCBI WGS metagenome assembly LFIK01 (sample SAMN03777447, study PRJNA286221) | soda lake metagenome | biome: soda lake; feature: Kulunda steppe; material: water; isolation source: sample T5-Br brine of Lake Tanatar-5 | place: Russia: Kulunda steppe | collected 2010-07 | reverse complement strand
GCATCCCCAAACTTGCTCCAATCCTGCCGCTTTCCAGAACTTCAGCTGCTCTTGCATGATGATTCGATGCTGCGATGTTGGACTAGGGGGAGGCGGTCGGGAAGGTGTGTTCCGTGGGTGACCCTGTTAGGACCGGATAAGGGTCCGAACGCAGGAAATGCGATATCTCTGCAACACATGCATGCTTTCAAGCCAGACCAGGGTGTGGCTTCCCGCGCCCAAATCCACGCAGGGTATGCGGGCAAATTTTACACATCTGCAGTCATCTTAAGCTCGGAGTTTGGGGCTGGGAGTGGGAAACAGCGCGCGCTCTTCCAACATCACATACCATTTTTCCGAAATTGCCTTCAACTCACCGTACCAATTTCGACCCCAAGACCATCACCAGAACCAGAAAAATATAAGCAATCCAATGGTGTGCTCAGGTCAGGAAACGGTGCGGTGGATGCAAAGTTATGCCTTGAGAGGCCTATTTGGCCACATTTGCCTTAGAAAGGGGTCACCCAGTGGTGGGGACGACCCCCAACAAGTAGGTTCCATGCAACAGTTTTGATCAGGGAGGATGGCTAACATGTGACTCTCGTGTATTACCCTGTCAGCCAGTGGGATCCATTCATTAATAATCATTTGTGTCACCTCCGCAGACCTTGCTTGCTTGAGCGGACCAAGGTTGAGGTTGCATGAAACGATAATTTAGTTCACAAAAGGCACTATCCAATAATAGTCAGGATAAAAGCGGAGGAAGAGGGAAGAATACTGATAAAAAAGTTTCTTATCCCGCCATTTAAGGGGCGATCTCTCAATATTTTTAGGTCGGGAATATCATATATGACGCTGGTTGTCCCCACCTTACTACCCACCCAGACATGGCCACTTTACTTTTCCGTCCCTATGCTTGCTCCACTGCCAGCCCCAGCCATTCATAATATTGTACGTAAAGAATAGACAGTCAGGCTGTGTGTAAAAATGTGAGGTGCAGGCGCGGCGTGCGGCTATCGGCCATTTTGCACCATTTTGGTAGGAGAAGGGCACTCTCCTAAACTTGCTCCAATCCTGCTGTTTCCCAAGACCCTAAGTGCACATGCATGGTAATTTGATACTGCAAAGTTGTGTTTGGGGGAGGGGGCTTTGACCCTCCCCAAACAATGTGTGTCCCGTGAGTGACCTTGTCGAGACTGTATGTGGGTGCCAACACAGAGAATATGATATCTCCACAACCCCTGCATGCTTTGAAGCCGGACCAAGGTTGAGGGTTGCAGGGATTTTTAGAAAATTTACATATGTTTTAATGGAGCCGATTGAGGATATGGGTGGGAAGCGATAGGCCAGTGTTTGCTCACATTTGCCTCTCCTGAGCACACAGCTCAGCGGCAGAGCTCCAAACGCCTAAATCCTCACAGGAGATGTAGGGAAATTTTACACAAGTGCAGGCACGTTAAGGTCAGAGTATCGGGCTGTGTGCAATGAATGGTGTTCACTGTTTGATGTTCACATTCTGTTTTCCCAAGATTCCCTTCCATCCACCACACTGATTTTGAGTCCCGGGGCACCATTGGAACCAGAAAATTTCAAGCTATCTTATGTGTGCTCAGGTCAGAAAACAGTGCGGTGGCTAAGTCATGCCTTCAGGACCCTATTTGGCCACCTTTGCCTTAGAAAGGGGTGATCCAGTGGTGGGGACGACCTCCTTCCAAATACTCTAACCTTGATAACGCTGAGTATTAGATGATGAAGCTCTAGGGAGTGTTTGGTCGGGATGACTGGGAATTTGATTGTCCCTGTAAAAGTTTACCCCTGTGAGCCAGGCAGAGTGTCTGCCTCCCAGATGGGCACCAGCAGCTGCAGGCAAATATCATGCTCCACCATGACCAGGCAATCTCCTGCAGGGGATGGAAGGAGAAGATGCATGAATGAAGTGATGAGCTACTAAAGCATGAGGCATACAAACTACTTAGCGCTAGGGCTTCACTTGCTTAAGATGCAAGTATAGCTCTTCTTTTCGAGGCTTAACCCCATCAAGGCCACACAGTCTCAATTGAATGCACACTCAGTTAGTTTTTTGCATGCTTCTCCCCAGCACACTTAATTATTTACATAATGCTGCGATCTGTCTGGGGGCCTTCAGGTGGCACTGGCCAGCTGGAATTTCTACGCATCTGAAAATGTCTGCATATTTCTAGAAATTTCAAGCAGATATGGAGGCGGTCTGTATGTGAGCCTGGAGCGGGGTTGGTAGGATGAGCAGGGGACTGACCACCATCTTGTACACATACACCGGAGGACTGGTTTAATGTGTACTTACTGTTTTTGTGAAATGCATGCAACAGGCTGGAGGAAAGAATGAAAACATGACCGTACGGGCTACCAACAACCGGAATGACTCCCTTGGTCTCCAACTGCCCGAATTTGGTGGAATTCACATGCAGCACAGGCTATGTGCCGATGATGGCAGCGACATGGGTAAGTCTCAATACTTTGCTCATGATTTTGTGATGCCGTAAGGTGCAGGGAATGTACCATGGGAATATATGCTAGACACAGCCTGTAGAGCCACAATGCTTAACCTACATTTGCTGAAGCCCCAAGTACTGTAGGACCCAATTTAGTCATTTGTTTTGGCCAACAACCAAGATTACAGATAAGCTCTCTTGAGGAAGTTCATGCTTTCTGGAGATTTCATTTCCTTGCACCCATTCATACCTTCTGCACCTGCAGCAGACCCTTCTCTTTCCATTTGGTGCTCGAGCAGGGATGTGTTGTGAAATAAGGCTTAATATTGCAGCTAGTAGGGCACATGTCTCGTGTCTCGCACCTTTTAGAACATCCATTGATTAGGCACAGGGTTGGGTCATGCGTATTTTATTGCATTTTGATCATTGCTATAATTGGGTCGCCCTCACCATTGGACCCCCCCAAATGTGGCCAATTTGCTTGTACGCCCCCATGCTCGCCCAATTGCCAGCCCCAACTATTCATAACATGTACATTGTAAGAAGTCAGGCGGTGTGATGAAAGCGAGGTGAGGGCACGGCGGCATGCCATTGGCCAATCTGGCACCATTTTGCACCTTTTTAGCAGGAGAATGGCACTTATCCTAGCTTGCTCCAATCCTGCTGCTTTCCCGGACTTAATCTGCACTTTCATGATTGTTTGGTGCGGCAAAGTCAGATTTGGGGGAGGGGTTGGGAAGGTGTGTTCCGTGGGTGACCCTGTCACGACCAGATGTGAGTGCAAACACAGGAAATACGAAACCTCCGCAACCCAGGCATGCTTTCAAGCCAGACCAAGCCTGACGGTTGCGGGGAGTAATAGAAACCAAGAGTATACGCCTAGAGCTGACAAGCCAACCAAGGGTGTGGGTGGAGAGCGGCGGGCTAAATTAATAATTCCAGGGTTGGCTCATGCGTCCATTTGCCCAGACCAATGCGCGTATGGTACAAACAATGTGCGTACTTAACATCAATTCGTCCGCATTGAGTTTTCATTTTGTGGGATTAGTTTAGAAAGGTTGGGGGGGACATGTGTGCCCTCAACTGCCCCACCAGCTACCTTAAACCACCCCAATACATTCTTATACATGCATTTACATTCAAAGAGCCATCAAAAGGGGGCGGGTTCATGTCAAAAACATTGAGCTGAAAAAAAGTCGCACCAGCACAAGTAGTGCAAGCTGTCTTTGTAGCTCGTGCTTCCCGCATCAGGAAGCACTTCCTGCACATAAAACCCAGCTTATTAACTGCATAGCTGATGAAGCAATCCTGCAGCCTGCCCTGGATGAGATTAGAGCCCAGGCCTATCGATGCTCAGAGCAAGGCAGCAGCAGCCGCACAGTGCCAGCACAGTAATAATACAGCTGCAATCGTGTGCAACGCCTCAGCACCGTCAAGGAGTGCAGGGGAGTGCTCAGTTGGGCAAGGCTGAGCAGGAACATGGGAGACGCCCGGGGGGGTGGGGGTTCGCATTGGACACAGATTTTTTTAATCGCAGATTTTAGGCATTTTTATTAACACGTGAAATAGCTTAAAGTGCACATGACCCAACCCTGGATTCTTTACATCTGCCTCTCCTGAGCGCACAGCTCAGCGGCAGAGAGTTCCATGCCCGAATTCAGACGAGGGATGCAGGGTGATTTAAGACACTTGTAGGCATCTCAAGGTCAGAGGTCAGAGGGTTTGGGGCAGTGTGTGGGAAACGGTGTGCACTCTTCAACCCTTACACTATGTTCTTCCATTATTTCCTTCCATCCACCGCACCAAATTTGACCCCTATGGCACCATCAGACCAGTTAGATATAAAGTATTAGATTTGAAACATAAGCTATCCAATGGTGTGCTCAGGTCAGGAAATGGTGCAGTAACTGCAGAAGTATGCCATGAGGCTAATTGGCCACAGTAATATACAAGCTATCCAATGGTGTGCTCAGGTCAGGAAATGGTGCACTAACTGCAGAAGTATGCCTAGAGAGGCTAATTGGCCAACTATGCCTCAGAAAAGGGTGATCCAGGGGAAAAGATGCGCACTGAAAGACCGGAATGCGGCTAATGCAACCCCTCCCCCCCCGCATTCCCCCGTGTTCTTACTCATTTCCGTGTACTTAAGCGTGTGCAAGCATAAGCAAATGAAAAATATTGAGAGATTTTTAAAGCAGTAGTCTCAACTGCTGCTCTTGCTGCTGCTGTCTTCTGCATGACTGCCATGGCTCACCTCGTTGCTGGAGACCACCCATGTAGGTACCTGATACCCCTGCTACAGGGCCTGGTTGCACTCATCCAAGCATAGGTTGCTGTACAATCGCACCAGCTTACACGTGATGTATACCACGTTTGGTTCATTTTTTCTGGCTGTTGATGTAAACGAGAGAGGCTCATTGTTTCTGGCTGTTGATGTAGACGAGAGAGCACTCCAGGTATGCTGACAGTCTTGGGACTTTGAATATATCTTAATGTAACGTTGAAAAGGTGGTTAAGGGTAGCTGGGGAGGCAGATGAGCGTCTACAGGCTCCCCCTTAACCCTCGACCTCAACCCTCATTTTTGACTACTAAAGGCAGGCAACATGACATTCAATGTGCGCATTGGTACGAGCAAATGGATGCATGACCCAAACCTGATAAAATTAGCATCAGCCAGGGTTGTGTCATTTGCCAATTTTGGATTTATTTGCAATGCGCAAATGATTCGGTAAGATTCAAAATGCGCCGATTGAAGTTTATTAGGAGGCAGATGAGGGGAAGGCACTAGCTGACGCCAGCTAACCCACCTCTTCCTGATTCCACATACACAATTGAAAACAATGCTTAAGACTAGGTTGTTACGTGGGGTTAATCTGCAAATTTTGTGGTGTTTTAGAATTTGGCAAATGATTTGATAAAATTAGAATTTACGAATTAATCGAAATGCTCGAATGAACCATCCCTGGCACTGACCATGATATATTTGCTTGCACCTCAGCAATAGGTGCTAGTTGGGGGCCACTTAATGGGTCTCTTGCATGAAGCATTCTCTTGTTAGGCCTCAATAATTCCCCCATGTTATTCCCCGACCAATTCACTGTTGCTCTTGTGTCCCTTACATTGCTTTTGGCACTCGGTCTTCCCTGGCTCATTAATTGCCCTTTGCTTCTGCAGGCTCAGAGCTGTCCTCAGATCAAGTGCTCAAACCTAACTCAACCTGGTTCCCCACTTGGTTGGTGTCAAGCTCGAGACAATTCAGAGAAGCTTTGATTGAGATTTCTGCATGGGGCGTATCCCCTACCCTCCTTAGTGGCAAGGTGTGTTTCATGTATCAAGAAGTAACAGAAAGAGTTTACACTTGAATGATCAGGTCTTAAAGATCCTCATCCCAGCTCCCAAGCCCACCCTTTCTCTTGTTGCTATTGAAGGCCAGACAGCATGTACACAATTATCTGTGAAAGCTTCAATTTTAACGCTGATGAGGTCATTCCAGTTGCGGACACCCTAGCCGGATGGAAGCACGTGCTACTATGCGTTGCTTGCTTGTAACTGAATGCAAGGAAGCGTTTCTAAAAGCTGTTACCAACAATGACGCATCTGACTCTGGAACATGAGTGCTTAGCACTAAGTTAGCATGTGTCAACTTTTTTGGGCATTGGCTCACATGTTTCCAAGTGCACCCACATGTGCACGTGCACACACCTGTGCATGCACGTGTTCATGTTCCTCCCTGTCCCTGTCAATGGTCCAGTGTTCTACCTTGGACAAGGTGCCCTCTCTTCTTTGTAATGTCGTCTCCTGCATTCATGTTTCACAGCCTCTTAATCTGCTGTGGTTTATGCTGAAAGCACCTTACACGTAAATTATGTGTCTGCCCATGTCGATTTCCATGCCTACCAATTCAGGTATGAGGGTTAAAGCCTGTGAGATGCTGCTTGCTTTCCCGTATCCCAGAAAAAGACGGCTTGCTTTCACAGTTTGCATCGGTATTATCCACCATGCAGAAACCCGTGCCCATCGCCGTCATACTTGAAGATGTTTCAGTAGCGAATGAAGATGGAGCTCCCTTTTGCGCTCTGAGACGCTGTTACATGGGTGAGACAACATTCTGCCTTGGGCCAAAGAGCTGCCTAGACAGGGGCCAGGCAGGGGGCTAACATGGGTTTGACCATCATTTGCACACAAACCGCCAATTTGGGCACTCATCGCTCATCATTTAGATTAGCTTTTGGGCAAGAAAATAAGGGTAGGCCAAACAGGACAGGGTGAACAAAGCTGGAGGCTGAGATCAGAAATCATTTTTGAACTGACTGAGTCATGCCTCTGCCTTGGCCCCACTTCTTTTATTTGACACAAGTTGATGCCCCTCATGCAGCTGTATGCGCAGCTTGCCACAGGATGCATTAGGCACAAGGCACTGGTAGACTGACAGGCTCTTTACAATACCTTTTCTGCAACAACTTTGCATATGGACAACAGAGAACATGTATGTGAGGCCCCTATCCAACCAACAGCTGTGCCTGACAGAATCGTATAGCTTTGTACATATAGAATTAGCAATTCAGTCTGCTCACTGGGCAACAACAGCCCAGTTTGGGTGCTCAGACCCTTTTGTATGCTTAAAATGCGAGAGGTTGTGTCACGGGCCCTACTGGATGCTCAGAATATGATAAGCAATACTGGTGCGCTCAGGGGGCTGGTAGGGGGGCCTGAAAGTGGGAACGACCTACTTTTCACGTTGAATTGTACTTTGAACATACACTGTGTGCTTTCGTTTTGTTAACTTTAAGCATGCAATTAAGATCTATGTCAGGTATGCCTCCATGAAGATGGACGTAATGCGCCAACACCTACTTGGTTTTTTGCTACAATGCTTTTACCTCTGCACCCAGCCTTGTTGGCATTTATATGTCAAATAGCCTACTGCCGCATGATTTTTTATATACTGAAGGACATTCTTGTATGTCTGTTTCACTCAGGCCTCTTTTCCCGAAGCGCCCAACCATGGATTTTGGAGGCAGAGAGGGTGAGTAAGTGAGGCCTGAACCTGAAAATGGTCAGGAATTGCTGGCAGGCACTATTTTGCAAATTGGATCAGTTCTCTCTGCAATGTTTGGGAGCGGATGGACTTAAAATTAAGCTGCGGCTGCTCTGACGGCTGTCTTATTGCTTCTCTGTCTAAACCCTAGCCCCCAACTTTCAACATGTTTGAGGAGGGTCTGGAAATTTCTGTGGTATACTTTACTGTTTTTCTCATTCATCTTAGTCAATTATACCACAGATTTTTTAATTCTTCTTCATTTGCAAGTTCGACGGAAGAGGTTGAGGGGGATTTGCAAGCGTGAACCAGGCCCAAATGCTTTTGAGCAGGCCTAGAATTTTGTTCAGATACCTGCAACAGGACGCTTTTGCTGGTTCATCTCTTGCTTGCAGGTGTAATTAAGATGAGCAGTAGTGGTGTGCTCTTCATAAAGAACTTGGTGAGACTTTCAGCATGCCTAGGGTGATACTCAGACTGGTTCATGCCAGATGCTATGGGTTTCAATCATCAGTGTCATAGAGACCTTAGGGATCAGGAGCTTGCCACGCCTTCAAATTAGATGCTGACAGTTTATCGATGCATTCTTTATGGTACCAGGTCCTCTCTGGGCTTCAGGACACCCCAGTGTCAGGCAGCAGTACAGGCACGTCCTTGCCTCTGGTTGCAGTCAGCCGCCAGGAGAGGTGCGCTACATCCTTTAAGTCCCGATCCCATCCCAAGTTTCTGTTTTTTTCCCAGATCAAAGTAGACCTGGCTTTTATCTGTCTTTCATGCCTGCCCCTTTGAAGAGGTTGCTCTTGCCTTCGTCGGCTCAAAATACGTCTTCCTACATCTTCTTACTCGCAGAACAATGCACTTAGCTGACGTCACCCTTGTGGTGGCCAAGCAAGATTTTTTGGTCCTGCTCTCGGCAGCCAACAGGGGTGAACGTTGGAAGTCAGGCGCCAGGAGGACTGCGTATCTAATGAGCGGTATCAGCACATTTGAGCCAGTGGAATTCAGCCCGTCCTCCATAACTCTGTCTCAGTACAAGTGCGTACAGCACCGTTTGTGCGTTTGTGTGTGAGCGTGTGTGTGTACGATTGAAGTATGAGTTTAAACATTGTTTTACATGGTGGGCAACCAGGCCATTGCACAGCTAGCACTCTACACCTCAATTATAGTAATTCAGGGAGCAAATATTAATTAAAAATACTTGCGTCCACTATACACATTGGCTGGCGCGTCACACTCCCCTGCTCCCTGACGGCCATTACATTGTGTAAGATTTGCTCTTGACAACCTTTTTCGTGTTTTGAATGGTACACGGCATGCATTACCTTAATGTCAGAAGATTAAGCAGTCTTGTTCCTTGCACTTAAAATGGCCTTAATAGTGTCTTTGTAATAAGTCCATCAGCCACGTCTTGTTTGCAGTGGGTGGAGCGTCCAAGGCACAAACATCGAGATCAGGCCAAGCACGCCGCTGTTAGCCTCAGACCAGCTTCTTGATCAAAGTAGATCTGGAAAGGGCACAGATGCAGATCAAGTGGCTGTGGGTGTGGGCGTTGGCGTGGGTGTTGGGGGAGGGCTATTGTTAATTGGAGCAATCATAGCTGCAGTGGTGGTCCTAAGGCGCAGGCATGCACGGTGAGTTGTGCCTCCATGTGGCATTGCATGTGTAAGAAATTGACACTTTTCTGCAAGCCTGCTTATGAGGCATGCTGATTTGTACCAATTTCAATTCTCCGACCAGTTTTGGTGGGGCTGGGTGGCATGTCACAGCACTCTGCGGCTTGCGGCTCAGGTGTTGATTGATCATCATGGCAAGACCAGCTGCAATGTGGCAGCATGAAAAGCTTACTGTGCCACTGGATTTGATCATTTTTTATCGTAAATGTTGCCATGCATGCGCAGAAGGTGTGACAGCTTTGACAACCATGTAAACGTCAACAAGTATGCAGCTGCTTTGGAGGAAGGAGCACCGGTAGGATAGGAAGTTGTCATGTGTGCAACTGCGCACTTTTGTACATCAACATAATTTTACATTAGACCCTGGACTGGAATTAAGTGACACATGACCTTTGATGCCATCTCTATGGGTATTAGAGTGTTAAAAGCTTGATTTTCACTTTTAAGTTGTATGCTTTGTTCCATGTTTGCCACCATGTCATGATGATTGCCGTTTTACAAACCATGCCCTTCAGGCTCAAGTTATTAATGTCACCAGCATAACAGTAGTGTAAGCAAGCCGGCTGCTTCAATGTGCATTGCAGGCATCATTTGCATCCTTTATAAGGATACAACAGAATCCGGGTAGCAAGACCAACAATGCCAGCAGCAAATTGACCAAGATGACACCTAATAAAGTGTCCACATTTATGGAGGACAACGGTGCGTTTCTTTGTACGTTGCGTGACACTTGGCTCCTGGATGATTCAAGCTTTCCTGCAGCCGGGCTGGCTTGTTGCAACATTCTCTGATTGGCTAATTCCCTACCTGGAAGCCTGAGTTGCTCAGGTTGTCTGCCCTGGTTGAGTTTGCACTGAGTTTGCATCAACCCACCCAATCTGCACATTTCTTAGGCAGTGGACTGGGTGGGTCTTTTTTTGAGGCACTGGGGCAGCTGCGAAGGATCAGCAGGATTAGTGTGGCAGTGGGTAATGGATCTTGTTCAAATTCTCACTTGCACAAAATGCCTGGTCAAAGCCAGGAAATGTAAAGAATATGCCTGGTCTGATACGGACGCTTTCAAAGTATTGCTTGGTCAGAGCAGTCCGGCTGATGCCATTTTGATGCATGTGTTTATGGCTTCCACACTGGGTCCCTTTCCCAAGCTTCAAGGTCATCAAATTTTGCTTCACCGTGCACGACCATGCTCTCCTGATTGTCCTCTATGTTATGTATATTTGCATTACGTGCATCCCAAGGTATTGAAGTGCGATATTCTTTTATTACTATGGTGCTAATTGCAGGCTTTCAGGATGATGCTGTGACCTGTGAAGAATTTGTGGATGTATCATCTGTCATCACTCCATCGATGGAAATGTCTACTGTGCCCGGAAGCATGCCTTCTGAACAAATTCCTGCAGACCAGGCAGACCTGAGTCCTCAAATCCCAATGGACCCACACTCGCTAGTGCAACAGCAGGTGAGTCTAAAGTTGACAGAAATTACACACGCAAATTGTTTTTTTATGAAAGGATGCTTCCAGGATAAAGCTTCTACGATTGTTCCTGTACCCTGATGATGTATGATGCTCGACTTGGTGTTTCCGCTCCACAGGAAATCCTGCTTGTCTGGTCCCCTCGCTCATTATTTTTTGTAATTCTGGGATAAGGGCTAAGAAGTTGCCTCGTGAGCCCGTGTGCAAGTGCATTATGGTGATATCTTCCAATCTTGAGCCTTGCCATTAACTCATGTGCACCAGAAATACCAGGAATCAGCATAGCACGAAAGCCCACCTTGTCTTCAAGTGTTTGCACACAGACAGGCCCAAAAAATATCACACAAGCAGGCATTGCCCACAACTTTTTGCCCAAAAGATTACCTTGGTATCATGCCAATGCTACTAGCCCAAGCAGTATGGTACATGTGCATGGGTTACACAGTGGAGACAAATAATCTGCGCTTTTAGTGCAGGCAAGCTGATTTCAGGGCATGCAGTGCTGCCTGTAGCTTGCTCAGAGTTAATGTACCTCAAAAATCCCCTCATGAACAGGCATGCATTGGAAACATGGGGAGGATGTGCAAATGGTTTGTGGTAGGGAGTGCAGGGCAGTCCTACAAACCAAAGATTGAGGTCCATGCCACTGCGTGCCCATAACCTTCTAAGGCAAGCAAAAAACTTCTTGAGTTTGCTCGTACTTTCGTGGGCAATCATGTCTATGTCCACTGAGCTCGGCAGTCAAACATGCTCCAGTTTGATGGTACTCATCACTTGTGCCACAAGCGCTTATACACTGATAACGCAGGGCTGTGTAGCAAAATGCAATTTAAAAGAGCAATTCCCTTCATGCAATGCGCATTCCCGGGCACACCAAACTATTGGCAGTGGAGGCCCCAAGGCGCCTCTTGCCAAGGGGACAAGCAGGCCAGCAGCTTGCATAGATGGTAGCAAACAATATTGAAATGACAGATTCCATGGGAGCTATGCTCTTGTTGAATTGGCAGCTGGGACGCCTGCCTAGTGCTTTTCACGTGTTGATCACAGAAGCAATTGCAGTTTTAAGTTCATCTGTGGTTTTAATCATGTAGACAAAGCTTTTGATGTCTTTGAAATGTCACCCAAAGCACCCTGCCCACTCCCAGCTACAAAGCACACTTTGAGAGAACGCAACAGGCCAGGTACCTGGTCATATATGAATAAGGGCTTTCAATTGGACTTTGAAGCAGGGAGTTGAATTTTTGTGTGTGGGGCTTTCAAATTCCAGAATTTCCTTTTCACAGGAGCATGGAAAATTTTAATTCAACTTGCATTAAAAACTGTGACGACCAAATGATATCAGAATCAATCTTGTTCACCTAAGCCTTTCTGCCAAAGTGATTGTAAGGCTCCAATTACACTGACCAACATTCCATCCCAAGAAAAGCAGTCCTTAAATACTTATTTGTGCTTGTTTCCAGGGTGCAGCACAGTCGCAGATAATGTTTTTAAATTGTGACTTCAGTTTGCGTAGGTATCCTGCATTAATTGACCTACATTTCAAAAGTCTAAAGATATCCTGCGCAATTCTGTGCTTCATAAAGCATCAATTATTCCATTGTAATTGTTCATTAGAAGGATAACTGCAGATTATCTAGTCCCTTTTTTGTTTAGTTCCGGAAACGGGTCCAGGAGAGCCCAGCCCCTGCCAATCCGCCCTGTCTAGATTCCTCTTTCCAAGCCGCGGGTGAAGCTTGTGACGGCCGCAAGCATAAGCCACCTACCCACACTGACCCTCACACACCTTAAAATTTGTAGCTACTTGCACTCGGAAAAGTCTACAGAAAAAGTATATGTACTGGACATCCTGCATTTTATTCCAGGGCCTGGGCGCTGGAAATAAGATTATGTACAGTGCATCAGCTTTTACAATTTGCGTACCGGAAGTGTGCTTAGATGAAGCTTCTCGCTGATGCTTCTGACGGAACCTATGACACTGTTTATTGTCTAGACAACAAACATTGAATTCTGATGCAATGGGTTCTATCAATCTCTTTCTCAGGATTAACCTTTGATTTTGAAATATCAATTTTGCAATTGTTCCCTCACATTTTAACTGCCCCATTTTCCAATACTGCAAGCCTGCTGTGCCTAATTTGAAGCTCTTTGGCTCCCAGCAACCTGGACCCAAGGCTTGGCACATAATCACTCTATATTTATG
>LFIK01003447.1_pt1 | contig 12838 bp, 21 predicted proteins | sample 643401 | NCBI WGS metagenome assembly LFIK01 (sample SAMN03777447, study PRJNA286221) | soda lake metagenome | biome: soda lake; feature: Kulunda steppe; material: water; isolation source: sample T5-Br brine of Lake Tanatar-5 | place: Russia: Kulunda steppe | collected 2010-07 | reverse complement strand
TGTGTGTGTGTGTGTGTGTGTGTGTGTGTGTGTGTGTGTGTGTGTGTGTGCACAGGCTCGCAGTACGTGGGCGCCCAGGCGCTGGCAGAGGCGCTGGACTCCGTAGCGTCGCGCATGCCGCACGCACACCTGCGGCCCCGCTTCCGACCCACCTCAGGTTGAGCTTGCGCGCGCGTGTCTGTGCAGTTGTATGGCGAGCGTGCATGTGCAACAAGTATGCCTGCATGTGACGCTCCGCCAAAAGCCCGCATCAGTTTCAGTTGCGTATCCTGATGCTAGTACTGTGACAGCATCCTGGGTTGTCTGGTGCATTCTTTTGAACCGTTCCTTCATGCATGCTGCCAGCTCTCTGGTTTGCACATGCAGCCATGCTGCGTGTGAGTGTGTGCATGACCGTGTTCTTGTACATGCTGCTGGCTGGGTCATGGGTCCAGAGGCAACAAGTGCAGAGTGTGTGTACCATCCTGCCTACAGCTCATCTTCAAATTGAGGGTTGTTGGAATTGCTAACTCCAGTGATTGATCAGCTCAGCACGCAGCAGGGAGTGGTGCATTAATGCGCGCGCACACATACCCCCAGCTGCACACGCACCCACCCGGCCACGTGCACCTGCATGTGCGTGCGCTTTCGTCCCTTGCAAGCTACCGTGCGATCGAGCTTCCTGCGCTGGGCGGTCTTCCTGGTATACCCAATGCAGCCTTGCAGAGGCACATGAACAGTGCAAGCATGTTGGCCAGCCTCACGCGCGCACGCTTCCACCTTGATGTGCAGGTGCCGGCGCGCGCGCGTGGTGGCAGTACGCGCTGCGCGCTGTGCGCATCCGGTACCTAGCGCGCAGCCGCGGCTGTAGCTGGGCCAGCCTGCGCACGGTGTGCGCAGTGCGCAAGCGGTACGTACCGCACTATGCCAAGTGCTTGGCGGATGCGGCGGCGGCGTCGGGAGGTAGCAAGGCTGGCGGCGTGGGGGGCGATGCCACCATTGCTGCCATGGACGCGCAGCTGGAAGAGGCCACCATCCTGGTGTTCAGGTGGGCGCTGGGTGGCATGTGAACCTGTGTGTGTATGTGTGCGTGTGTGTGTGTTGCGTGTGTGTGTGTGTGTGCGTGTGCGTGCGTGCATGCTTATGTGTGTGCGTGCGTGTGTGTGCGTGCGCGTGCATGCGCAGGCACTAGTGCATGTTGATGTGTGCTTGTGTTTGTTGCATGCTTGCGAGTGTGTGCGTATGTTTGTGCACGTGTTCACGCATGCATATGGGCGCGTGCGGCTTTGTGTCCAGATGCCTCCAGGCGCTTGTTTAAGCGCTTGAGATGGGCTCCCAGTGACTAGCCATGCTGGTGTGGGTGGATGTAGCGTGGCCTTGTGCGCCAGCGGTGCGCACACCCCAGCACATTGCCGATGAGCTCATGGTGGGAGGGAGCAAATGTCAGGCACGGAAGGTGGGCGCGCGCCTGGTGACTGGCGGCCCCTGCCTTGAGTGTCCTGAGGGTGTGCCGGGCTGCACGCAGGGCCCGTGCTGCGGCTGCTGACCATGTGCGCTCACACATGCCTCTGAGCCTTGAGAGCGCTGTGCTCCTTCGCTGCAGGCGCATGGCGCACACCCGGGTGCGCAGCCTGACGCCCCCCACTGGTGCTGCAGCCGGCCCGGGGGCCAAGCCCCCCCCCCCTGCCCAGCCCCAGCAGTCCTCCTCCTGGTCCTCCTGGCTGGGCTTCGGGTGGCGCAGCAGCGGTGCGCAGCAGCAGCAGCAGCAGCAGCAGGCGGCAGGGGCGGCAGGCAGCCAGGGTGGGGAGGAGGCGGGGGGGCAGCTGGGGCCTGAGGAGTGGCGGCGGCTGGAGGAGCTGCTGGCTAGCCAGGTGGGGGTGTGTGCCTGTGCGCGCGCGTCTTTGTGCGTGTGCATCCAGGCAGGTTGCCGTGTTTGTACATGTTTACTGGCGTGTTGGTGTGATGTCGTTCGTTGTGGTGTGCATGGCCAGGCATGCTGGAGGGCAAAGGACAACCCACACGTGCGCACTTGTTAGCAGCGTTACACAGGCACTCCTGCTAGGAGTGCACGCCTGTGGGCACAATGTGTCTCGATCCGGTGCTAAGGTAGCCCAAAGGATGTTCCAGGCGTGCCGATTGATGCTCGTGATCTCTTGGGGTCTTTTGCTGCTGTTCCGTGATTTGCGGATCTTGAGTCCAAGAGCCCATGGCTCCGCAATCCATAATCGGTAGCCCACGAGCCCATGATCCATGTGCCAATGGCCCATGCCAATCCAAATAAAACCCCGCTGGCGGTCCATCCAATACGCCAGGAGGGCACCACGGGAGATGAGGGCACCACGGCAGACACGCAGGACTCCGCGCACACGCCTCAGCTCCGCCTCACCCTGAACCTGACCTCGGTGTCGCTGGCCCTGGTGGACAGCACGCCTGCGGGGGCACACGATGCCCGGGCTGCAGGCGGTGGGCATGTGCCTGGCGCAGGGCCTGTGCCGCCGCCGTCACCTCCAACTCCAGCGAAGGTGGTCATGCTGGCGTCGATGGAGGCGCTGGAGACAGAGTTCACCTCCTTCCCGTCCACCATGCGCGTGCGCGTGCGCGTGGGTGCGGCCGGCGTGGCCTCCCCGTACGGCCAGCTGTTCCAGGCAGGGCAACTGGGTGCTGACAGGTGCGGGGGTAAGGGAGGGAGGACCAAAAGTGATTTGCCCACAGGCAAATAAGGAGGAGGTAGCAGCCCCTTGCAGCAGCAATGGATCCATTCCTGCAAGGGTCGGGGGTGGGATGGTGTTGTTGTTGTTGTTGTTGTTGTTGTTGTTGTTGTTGTCGCTGTTGTTTTTGTTTTTGTTTTTGTTGTTGATGATGGTGGCAGCAGTGCTGCTGCTGCTGCTGCTGCTGCTGCTGCTGCTGCTGCTGCTGCGGCTGCGGCCGTTGCCATTGCCATTGACGCCCGATGAGCTGCGGGTGAGGGTGTAGGGTACTTTTGTGATCATTTTGCAGGTGGTGCTTGACACCGCCTGCACTGTCCGCCGCTGCAACTGCAGCAGGACCGCAGTGCACCGAGAGCATTCTGTGTGCTGCACAGGCTGATGTGCGCTGGGCTTGAGCCGCAGTGTAGCTGCCGCTTGAGAAGCAAGCACAAGCAGCACAGGAGCAGCTCCATGGCTCAATGTGCTGGGCTCTGGGGGGTGCACCCGCGGACCATCCTTGAGCCTCCGCTCGGGCCTTCACGCAAGCCTGCAGCCTCGCATGCATGCGCACACAGCCTCCGCGCAGGCACAGACCCCCCACCGCAAGCCCATGCACACAAATGAAGCCCCAGGATACCGTGGCACGCCTTGCCGTACGCTCTGCTCGCCAAGACGACGTGTGTGCGCACCTACAGCTGCGCATCAAGTCCCGAGGCCTGTCCGCCCCATGCCCCCTTTGCCCCCCCCCCTTCCCGCTCTGTGCAGTACGGCACCACTCTGTGTAGTACGGCCTGTCCACCCCATATGCCCCCTTTGATCCTCCCTTCCCACTCTGTGCAGTGCGGCGCCCGGCAGCACCCTGGCCCAGCCTGGCCATTCTGCCCCTGGGTGGCAGCAGCACGCGGGCCTGAGCCCCTTCTCCAGACCCAACCAGCAACAAGGTGCGCAGCCCATGGCCTCAGCCCAGCTCCTGTGCCCTCTGCCTAGTCCCTGTGCCTTCAGCCCTACCCCTGGTCTTTTCCCGACCCCTGGTCTCAGCCCCGATCCTATTGTCTCTGCCCAGCTGATGTGCCCTCTGCCCAGCCCCTGTTTTCCCCCCACCCCATAGACGCTGCCCAGGCTCCTAATCTCAGCCCAGCTCCTGTGGCTTCTGTCCAGCTTTTTGCGCTCAACTGCCCCTGATTCTTGGTTTGTCCATGCAATGCTGCTGCTGCTGCTGCCGCCGCTGCTGCCGTCGTCGCTGCTGATGCTGCTACTGCTGCAAGACGTGCGCTGGTGCTGCGTGCATGTGCATGCGGAAGCAGGCCGGGACACGTGGGCGTGGGGGGCCCGCGATGCGCTGGGCCTGGAGTTCCTGAAGCGCCCGCCTGATGGCAGCGCGGACGCGTGCGTGAGCGTGCTGATTGCCCCCAGCTATGTGACCTACGTGCCGCAAGCAGTGGCTGCAGCGCAGCGCTTCTTCACGACGCGGCGCACACTTGAGCTGGCAACGCTGCAGGTGCGAGCCTAGAGGCGCGCTCCTTTACCCGCGCTCGCGCGCGCGCGCCTGCAAACATGCATTCACCTGTGTGGGTTGGTGATCAGCTTTAGACGTGAGTATCAGGCAGGATCGCAGGCCTGAAGATGTGCTTCCATGCAGCTTCTTTGTGCATGCAACCTGACAGAGCTGGAGGCGTGCTCCTCACGCAAGCGTATGCACGTGCATGCACCGTGGCTGTGTGCTTAGGTCTGAGGGCAAGCCCGTCCTCTGTGCGCTGTGCTTGTCTTGTGCTAAAATTGTGTGCGTGTGTGTACTCTCGTGCGTGCTCGCACGTGCGCACATGCAGCATGTGTGTGGCGGTGCACTGCCAGGCCCAGGCAGAGGCGTGCGCGGAGGCCTTGCGTGTGTGCTACCTGGCCAAGTGAGTGCTCACCCGTGTACAAGCGCGCATGTGTGTGACCGTGTGCGCGCAGGCCCAAGCAGAGGCGCGTGCGGAGGCGCTGCGGCAGCTGGCGTCCCTGCAGCTCCGTGCGCTGGGCCAGGCCGCCCTGCAGCGCGACAAGCCCAAGCTGGTGCTGGCGCTGTGTGCGCACGCGCCCAAGGTCGCGGTGCGTGTGCGCGGCGCTTTGCTGCTGCCGCTACTGCTGCCCCTGCTTGTCGCCTCCTCGTCGTCCCCGCCAGCTCAGCCCTTCCCTCACTCCCCGCGCACCTGTGCTGCCGTCATAATGCAGCCCCTGGCCTCCCTCGAGACCTGGTCCACCCCTGGTTGCTCTTGAGGCCTGGTCCACCCCACGCTGCTCCTCTTCCGTTGGTGCTCCCTCCCCCCCCTGTGGGCACACCTATGCCCCCTGCCCCCGTGCCCCTGCAGGTGCCTGATGCCATGGGCCGCAGCACGCTCATCCTGGATCTGGGTCGCCTGAGCTTCGCGTCTGCGCCCCCTGTCCCCCACCAGCAGCAGCAGACCCCTGCTGCGGGCGGGGCGCCCGCGCGGCCTGGGGCGGGCCTGATGAGCCTGCAGGTGTGGCCTGCGGAGGGCGCCTCACCCCGCGGCGGGGGGCTAGCCGGTCTGGCTGGCGGGCCTGCGCTGAGCGTGGAGGAGGCGGCCGTGTACGAGGTGGGTGTTTTTTTAGGGGAATGGGGGATTGGGCATGTAGCAGGGGGTGGAGAGGTGGGGATTCGAGGTTAGAAGAGGAATAGCAAGGGCGTGCTTCTGTTGGAAAGTGGGATGGATGATTGATGCAGGGCAAGGCCCTCCTTTGTTGAAGGGGTCAGGGTGGGTTTTTGGGGCAGGATGGCGTGCATGCTGCCTTGCCGCGGGAAGGCGTAGAGTGCGTTGTCACGCCGGGTGCTGGTGGAGGTGTGGCGCGGCTGGTAGGGCACTTGAGCCGTGCACGTCCACGCATGGCTTTAGCCTGCCAGTCGTAGCTGAAGGCCTGAGCTATGCAGGCCGCGCTTGTGGGAGGTATGCGCTGCGCAAGCTGCGCTGGCGGACACCGACTTGATGCCTCGTGACACACACGCACACACACATGCACACACACACACACACACACACACACAAGCAGCGTGGCATAATTGCATGGAAGCCGGGATGTGCTCGCATGGCACGAAGGTCGCTTCGCCGTGCCAGCGCTTGACTTTTGCGCTTGCACACACGCCAGAATGCACACCCGCCTCTGTTTGCTGCAATGGTGTCACATATGCAACATCTACACTTGAATACACCTGTTTTGACGCCGTGATTGCGGGGGCAGGAGTGTGCAGCTGCCCTGTTCCCTCGCGCTTGCATTCCTTGACCTCTGGCCACCGTCCCCCTTGGCCACCATCCACGGCTCGTTCGCATCGCCAGGAACTCGCCAGTGCCGCAAAAATGGAATAAACGCATCATTTATTTGCATCTTTCCTGTTGGTGCATAGTTGTTCATTCCTGGCGCCGCACGCTAGCACACGGCGCCAGCTCAGCGCTCAGGCGCTCAACGACTCAGCAGCTCTGAGCTTAGTCAGGGCTCCTGGTGGGTGTCAGGGCTCCTCATCGGTGTCCACCAGCGCAATGGCTGGCGCCGCAATTGCGGGGGCAGGAGTGTGCAATTGCCCTGCTCCCCCGCGCTTGCATTCTTTTACTTCTACACCGTCCCGCTCGGCTATCATCCGCGGTTCGTTCGCCACGCCGGGAACTCAGCAGTGCTGCAGAAATGGTATTATCGTGCCCCCTTCGTGCGCTGCCCCAGTCGGTGCACCGTTTGCCGTTCCTGGCTCCGCACGCTAGCACTTCACCTACGCTTCTACCCACCCACGCTTCCGCCTCTGCGTCGCCACCTGCGCTTCTAAGTGCCAACCGCTTCCGCCTCCGCGTCGTGACTTGCGCTTTTGTTCCTGTGGCGCAGGCCAAGAACAGCGCCGAAATTGTTGTGCTGGAGGAGAAGGTGCTGGAGGCCATCAACGTCACTAGCACGGAGGCGCTGCTGGAGGAGAGCGAGGTGTTCAACATGCTGGTGGCGCTGCAGGTGCGGGGTGGGTGGGGAGCAGGCAGAGCTTGTGCGCTGACTTGGCTGTGCGCTGCAGAGAGGGGAGGCTCCAGGCCCGAGATCGAGACACGTCTCCATCACAGCAAATGTGAAGGCTTCCAATTGGCAGCAACTTGTGACCAGCTAAGGCGCCACTTGTAGCCGCGTCTGTATGTATGCCCGCATCCATGACTGGCTGTGTACATGACGTGGGGCGACCACGTGCTCTGCGACAAGCCTGCACACGTGCGCCTCAGGTGCACATGTACAAATAGAGCAGCCAGCATGCTGTGTGTGAGGTGTACACCTGACGGCCCCACATCACACACACATACAGACACACGCGCACATATACACACGCACACACGCGTGCGCGCACACATGCACACGCACACACACACACACACTCACACCTGCCTGTGATCAAGCGTCTGGCGTGCACCTTGGTTCTGGAGCATGCGCGCAGTCGTGCGTGGTGGGCCTGGGTGCACTTCAACACACCAGCATCCCCGCGCCTTGCCCTTGCGCTTGAACCCCGCAGCATTTGCATGTCCTCCCATGCTCGCGTGCCCACTGCCCTTGCCATGTTAACGACCTTGCATGTTCATGCACATTCATGCCCATGTCTGCTTGCGTGCCTGCTGCTCTTGGGGCGCCTGCGCAGACGGGGGCCAACGACATCAAGGCCAAGGTGCACCACATAGAGCAGAGCCAGAACAAGATCAACCAAGTACGGCAGACGATGGAGAAGGTGGGTTCTGTGTGCGTGCAACAAGGTGCACCACACAGCGCAGAGCCAGGATGAGAGGACCCAAGTGTGGCAGACAGTGGAGAGGGTGGATGATGCATGCTTGCATGCATGCTCGCATTTTGTGGCAATGCTTTTGATGCACACGTGCCCATATGTGTGTTTGTGCGTGCGTGCTTGCTTCTTAACATTGTATAAGATGGTCAGGCACGGGCAAAGGCGGTCCCTTGGGTCATGTGCGCGAACTCCTTACCGTTGATTGGGCTGGCTCCAGCCAGTGCCATGCGTTACATGCATGTGATGTTGCCCAGCTTATCAGATTCTCCTGGGTCCACCGCTACGGTGCTGGGCACCAGCCCTCAGCCAAGGCATGACGTCAAGCACGTTTGCTGAAGAGCCCAACAGCACAGCCTTTGCCCCCCTCCTCTGCACGCACCCACACACCGAGCCAGCGCCCTCTCCCATCTGGCCTGTGTCTGAGCGCAGCACCTGGCGTCCAAGGTGGTGGTGTTTTTCTTTGCCTTGATGGACATGGCGCACATCCGCCACATGTACCAGTTCTCCCTCAAGTGGTTCCTGTCGCTGTTCAAGGACGCACTGCACACGTGCCCACGGTCCAACACAGGTGAGAGGCCCGCGTGCACCCCTTTGTCCCCCCCTTCCCCTTCCAACGCCTGATGGTGCCCTGATGCTCCTGCTGAGACGCACAGGCTGCTGGACTCGCCCCAGCTCAACATCCTCTGTTGAAACCCTGCGCAGGATCTGCATCAATAGCTCCGCCTCTGTGTCTTTGCTTACTTGGGCCCACCGGCCGCTGTGCATGCGCACTCCTGTCTCCCTGAAAATGAGCCCTGTGGGCCTCTCCTCAACGACTCCGCCCCGAGATAACAGAGAAGAGAGAAGACAAAAATGACGAAGGCAGAAACAACTTAGGCCGTCCCAGCGCATTTTTCTTGTCTCACGAGCTGCTGCGCATGCGCCTTCCCCATTTTCCTTTGTATAAGCCCTGTGGGCCTCTCCCCAACGCCCCTGCTCCAGCGCTTTTGTTCGGACGCACAGGCTGCCATGCATGTACACCTCTGGGGGCCCAGTTTTCCAATGGCCGACTGCGTGACCACCCATGGAAGGGGGGCCTGAGGCCCTGTCGCAAGCGCATGGCGCTCGATAGTGATAGGAGGCCCCTGCATTGCCTGTCTGCCTGCCCTAGCGCATGTGCCACCCAGCTTGCACCACCTTTGCTGCCTGCCTGCCTGCCTGCAGTGGGCCACGGCCGTGTGCTGATTGCTATGCCCGTGCGCATGTAGGGCTGTGTGCTGATTGCTGTGCCCGTGTAGGTCTGACGAGGGCATTCATGTGCTTGCATAGCGCAGCCTTGCCCTGAACAGCCTTGCCCTGCACTTCACCCTGCAGGCCAAGAGCGCCTGAACAGCCTTGCCCTGCACTTCACCTCCCTGCTGTACACCAACGTCAGCCGCTCACTCTTCGATGAGGACAAGCTGCCTTTTGCCGTCCTGCTGCTCACGCGCTTTGTACAAGTGAGTCCAGCAGCTGCTCGCCGTCCTGCTGGTGCGGGTCATCTAGTTGGTGAACGGCTCTGAATGCAACTCTGAATTCAAGTTTGACTGTCCTGCTGCATGCAGCATGTGAATGGGCCTCTATTTGTGGCGCCGCCGGTGGAAGCAGCCAGCTGCTTTGTAGCGGTGCATACCCAAGTCTGTTCACAAACACGTCTCAGCCTGGGTTGATGGCATTCGAGGCGCCTGATGCATGCCTCTGCTGCACTGTGTGTGACATTGATGTGCGTGTCACATTGAGTTCCAAAACTGCACTGTGCAAAGGGAGGATTTTGAGGGACATTCCTGCAGGCCTTTTATACTGAGGCCTCAGAGCGCGATTCATTCTATCCTCACCCCTCGTGCGTGCCGGGGCTGTGCCGCCTCTGCTTGTTTTTCCTGCCCACCCCTTGGCACACGCACGCCTAGTCTTGCACCCCTGCTCCCTACACCCTGCACCCATCGCCCTGCATCCCACACCGTAAACCCTCAGTCCTGACCCCTGCGCTTTTGACCCTGACTTTGCACCCCTGCACCTTACACCCTCTGCACCCGTTGCTCTGCATCCCACACTGCAAACCCTCACCCCTGCGCTCTTGACCCTGACTTTGCACCCCTGCAGGCCAGCGGGATGTGCACCAAAGAGGAGGCCAACCTGCTGCTGTTTGGCCGGCCCGTCCAGGGCAGGGGCTCCTTGGCACGCGTGGGCGAGGGCGGGGCGTCTGGCAAGCCGCCTGCGCTGCCGCTGCTGCCGCCGCCGTTTGCAAAGGGCCCACAGGCCAAAGCGCCCGAGCAGGGCGGGCAGCAGCAGGCGCAGCAGCAGGCGCTGGCGAGCGCGCCTCAGCAGGGGGCTCCCGACGCAGGTGCGTGCAGCGCTGGCCTCTACTGCGCGCGCACGCGCCGTGCGGCTTGCTTTGGAGAGCATGGGGCTGCACACATTCAGCACTTGTTTTGCTTGCTTGCTTGCTTGCTACAGGTGGGTGGTGTGCTTGCATGTCTACTCTGTGGCTAGCTGGGTTGCATGCTCCCTGGCTCAATTTGCATGGCGCCCTTCGCCTATGGGCACACAAGGGAGCCAAGCACGCGTGCCCATGCCTGTGCCTGCGCAGCCACAGGGGGCGAGCCGGATGCGTTTGGGGGCATGTTCCAAGGTAGCGGCGGTGCAGTCGCGGCAAGGAGGCAGGGGGGCAGGAAGTCCCTGCCCCCCTTGGCGCCGGCGCCGGCCGCACCGCCCAAGGAAGCAGGTATATGGGGTGCAGTGCACCTAGCAAGCAATTCAAGCGGTGCAGGCGCTTTTATGTCAGAGCAGAGCCTTTGCATGCGCGAGCCCGAGGCGCCGGCCAATGCCATGCATGGTGTGCAGCACACCGTGTGCTAGGAGGCATGGTTAAGTGCTTTGCTGTGTAATATGCGCTTGCACGTGTGTGTGTGTGTACGCGCGCATGCCCGCAGGTGAGCTGAGCGTGCATGTACTTGTACATGTGCACGCTCCACAGAGACAATACGCCGTCCAAGTTCCCTGGAATCCTGTAGTCCCCTACAAACAGCAACGTCGTCTGCGCGCGCACACTCCAAACCCAGGCCCAACCTCCCTGCGCAAAGCCCCTGCTATGGATGCTTTAGTCGTGTGCGCGCCCACCCTCGCCACACTATGCGCGTACTGCCATATGCTCCTAGGCGGCGCTGTCCAGGGATCCACAGGCGCAACACACACATGCATACCAACCAATTGCGTTTTGCCACGTGTTCCCCAGGCGGCGCTGTCCAGGGATCCACAGGCGCATCGACGGCACCCGGAGCACAGGCCCGATCTAGCAGCATCCCACAGGTGGGCTAGCTGGGACTCCGGCATGGTTTGAAGGCCGTTCAGGGAGCGGCAGGCACCAAGAGCTGCAGCAGCAGGAGCGGCAGCGGCAGCAGCGGCAGCGTTGGCGGGTTGCCTAAGTCTAAGGCTCGGTGATCCATGGCTGTGCTGTGTGCGCTGCAGCTGGGCTGCATGATGATGAGGGGCCTCCAGGCTGGAAACCGTTGTGGGTTCTTATTGGGTTCATGCTATTGCGGGGTGGGATCATGTTGGTGCATGTTGGTTTGATTTAGCCAGAGCTTCCAGCTGGCCTGAGCGCAGCGCCTGTGGATCTGCTTGGCATGATGGCTACCAATTTCGGTAGCATACAAGGGTTTGCCCATTTGCACGGGCCTGCAGGTGCATGCCGGCTGGCAGAGTGCTGCTCTGGGTGCCAAGGATGCACGATGCGTGTGATGCACATGCTGATCCGCTGGCCTCTCGCGCACGTACGGCAGCATATGTAATGCTGCACATGAGGCACACCCCCACCAGGCACACAGTGTGGGCCCAGGGGCTTTGCATGTGCGAAGCGTCCCAAGTGCCTGCGGGAGAGAGTACAAATCACATCCATGCATACGCGTGCATGCATGCCCCCTCAACGCCTCAGTCGGCCGCACGCACGCACGCCCATCCGCGGGTGCGCCCCGGAAGACCAGACACCCTGCGCTGCCGCACGACGTCTTCTGCGCGCATGGTCAGTGCCCACGCCCTGCCCCGCTTGACACACACACCTCCAGGCCACCCCATCCAAGCAGACCCTGGGCCTGGGGGCGCTGCAGCTGGGGTCGGGCATCCCGGACTTCATGGAGATGACGGCCCCTGCCGTCATGCCTCAGGAGTTGTGCCCTCCGTGGATGCCTGAGGACAGCTGGGTGGGTGAGGGGGGCAGGCGGCAGCTCGTGCCGTGCGCTCTCTGCATGAATGCATATGCCTCAGCTCCGCTCGTCAGCTCGGGGGGGGGGAGGGTGTGCCAAGGCGCAGATGTGCCCCCTTTTCTGCTCTTTTTGTGTATGCTTGCAGCTGGCTCTTGTGTGTGTGCCATTGGTGTGTGTGTGTGTCATGTCACAGTGCCCGATGTGTGCGCGTGCCCTCCTCAGCTGCACCGTCACACCAGGCGGAGCCCCTGCCTGCGTGCTCTGCTCACAAAAGCGCGCACGCCCACGCCAAAGATGCACAGGGCGCGCGCGTGGTGCCCTCCCCGCCGCCTCTGAAGGCCTCCACCATGAGCTGTGTCTGGAAGCATCCTCGAGCACGTGTGGAATCGGCAGCAAGCGCTTGCAGTGCTCCGTGCAGAAAGGCCTGTGTCAACTCTCGCGCATGCGGGTCACAGGCCCAGCCAGTGTCATGGGGATCTATGGCGATGCTTGCGCACCTGCATGGCGAGGCCACCCCAAGCACCATCCTGCATGAGCACGCAGGCTCTCACACCTTCACACATGCAATGGATTTCCCTTAAGAGCGGATGCTCTTGTACACACACACACAACGCACGCGCGTGTTTCCGCCTTGACTTGCAGCTCCGCCTCAAGGACTTGGGCAAGATTTTCCCCTACAACAAGGTGCTGCCCGAGGTCTTTGCTGACAAGGATTGCAAGGAGCACCTGTACAAGTGAGTGCTTTGCTGCTCATCGTGGTCAGGGCACATGCAAGGGCCAGGTGCAGCAGCTGCAAGAGGCTTATGGTTTTGCACCCTGCCCCACGTGTCCAAATGCAGTCCAAGACGCAGGCCAGTCACACACGCAAAGCCTGTTTACCTCTGTTCCATCCAACCCTTGTTCGGTGCACGCTAAGGTACACACTTGTGCAGTGCATGCGGAGATGCGCCCTTGCGCAATGCATGCAGAGATGCGCCCTTGTGCAATGCATGCAGAGATGCGCCCTTGTGCAGTGCATGCGGAGGTGCGCCCTTGCGCAATGCATGCAGAGATGCGCCCTTGTGCGGCGCATGCAGGGATGCGCATGTTCAGAAAGTGCAACGAACTGGTACTTTGCTCAGTGCGTTTGCTCGCCCTTTTGTGTGTACAGAACACCCCCCCCCCCC
>LFIK01003446.1_pt1 | contig 12844 bp, 9 predicted proteins | sample 643401 | NCBI WGS metagenome assembly LFIK01 (sample SAMN03777447, study PRJNA286221) | soda lake metagenome | biome: soda lake; feature: Kulunda steppe; material: water; isolation source: sample T5-Br brine of Lake Tanatar-5 | place: Russia: Kulunda steppe | collected 2010-07 | reverse complement strand
GTGGTGTTCAGATTCACATGCCGCTACGCAGCACGTCTGCTATGGTCCGCCCACACCACGCTGGCCCACGCCCTGCTGCGGACGCCAGTATCAGACAGGGCCACCTCCAGCTGCTGGATGACAGTGGGGTCCGCCTGCATTCGACAGCACACGCAACACATCTACATATCACCTTTCAAAAACCCACCAGAGAGTGGGGTAACCTGGGAACAAGCAGTCCACCACCAACACAGGTGTGCCATGCGCCTGCCCAGCCCGCCACACCCAGCCCAGGAATTGTGTGGGTGTTCTCATATCACAACTCATTGCCTACTCGCTCCACGAGTTCAGGACATGCAAATAATTACACTGCAGGCACCAGACTTTAGGATTGGATGTCCCCTGGTCTGCACTGTCATCTTGTGAAGCTGGCTGGAGCTGACACAGCAGCCGCCGTGCACCCGCAAGACCTTTGCGCTATAGGAAATGCCTCAACAATGACTGATTGGATGTAGGACTCACACACCACAACCCAATCCCCAGCACGTTCCTCACCTCCGCAGCCTGCTTGTGCAGGAACTGGAACACAGCCAGCTCCCGGTCAGCGATGACCAAGGGGGCCTGCGCGTCCTTGAACCCCGCTGGGTTCCTGCAGTGGTGCAAGAGGCACGCCACACAATAGCATGCACTAACATCGGAGCGCCAGGACCCTAACCAAAGGGGGAAATACACCCCATGTGCAATGTTCTAAACTGTCCTCCTGCATCCTCCTCGAGACAAGATAGGTCCCAGCAGAAGAAAATCTCACAGAACGCACACATACCCGGCAGCAGAATTGGTTTGCTATCCGTTAGATTTCAGTTTGCACTGAATCGAAAGCTGAGCTCAGACACATAGCAGGTGCTTACAGTGAAAACAGGCACCCGGCACGCATGCACACGAAGACCCAGACCACAGACAAGCCCATGGGCCAGCAGACACACACACACGCATACACTGACACACACACACGTTCACACAAGCACTCACACACACACACACCCACCTTGTCGCAAAAGCCTGCAGCTGCCTGATGACAAACCGCCCACAGCTCACGCCGTCTGCTTGTCCAGGGGAGTCCGGCCGATTGAACTTGGTGGACTGCCACCAGTCCGCCCCCCTGAGTGACAGGCCCTCTGAAAGCATGATGGCCTCCAGAGCACCCCTCACCATGCTGACAGAGGGGTGGTCACGGACCTGCACAGGTGGGTGTGTGTGTCAGTTGGCACTTTGATGCATACATGTGCGGACACGGGCGGCATACACACACCCATCCACGCCCACGCCCACACCCACACTAATGTAGAAAGGTGTAGACCCAGAATAAGGAGTGTAGAGTCTGGGTTGCCACACATGATGTTGCAGTTGGAGTTGGTTAAAATGTAGTTTTGACAGACACATTACATGACAGACAAGATGCACCCTTACATATGTCCTTGATTAAAGTTCCAGCTGTACAGTTCCCCCATAGGGGAACCATCCTGCATCGTGAACCAACACACATGTCGACATTGATGCATGCACAACAGATAACACTGGGTCTTGTACTCATACTATTGGTCTGAGTGACAGTATTGATACTGGGCACACATAAGTATCAATACTGGTGCCAGTATCTACACTGGGAAAACACCTAGCCAGGGCAGTACCAGCTGCTAGGACAGCTTCAAGACAGCTTCAAGACAACCAAGACTTGAATCCTCTGCACCTCGCGTGCATGCAAACACGGGCAGGGCATGTCGGACACACCCACACACACACACACACACACACCCACACCCGCACCCACACACAGGTGTAGCAGTGCCTGCATGCTGCGTGCACCTGGTGCAAGCCGCCCAGGCCCACACTTCCTATTTAGCACCACATGCGTGCAATCCACACCGACTACCCAAGCTGCCCAAGCACGGGTGCCAGTTATGACCACACGTTGTCACAGGGTGGGCGCCAAACACAGGCACTCACATGAGGGTTGATGCTGTCGAAGAAGTCATAGTGGGCTGCCACCTGGCCGTTCTCGATGTCCACCCAGACATGCAGGAACTGGAAATGGTGGACAGGGTTTAGGTAACCTAAACCCTGTCCACCATTTCCTAAATTAGGTTGCCCTGGCCCGTCCAGTCCCCGACGGACGCCACAATTAGGCAGAGCTCCACCTTCTCCTCCGGCGTGTAGGGGGGCTCGCCCTTGCGGAAAACCTGCAGACACGCATGGGTCACAAAGGAATTCCGTCAACACTGTTCCTTCATTTTCCAGGGTCCACGTCCATCTTAGGCTGCTGCGGGAGGTCCACACTGTCTGATCACCGTACGTACCTAGTGAAGAAAGTCCAAGTATTTTATCTTTGTGACTGGGGTACGCTGATGCTACTTGATCTCTTAAGAGGGACAAAAGACTGGTAGGACCACATGTCAAGCCCACAGACAGACACAGGCACAGACAGACACAGGCAAGCACACAGACGCACCAGGTGCGTGCCCCGCTTGTTGTACGCGGCCTGGATGATGTCGCAGCTGCACGCCGCAACTGCCTGATCCGTACCCAGGATGGACGTGGCCCAGCCATTCAGGGCATCAGTCGTCTCGGCAGCCGGCCCAGGCGGATGTTTCATGGCCGTCATGGGGTTGGCCACCAGGGCCGCCCCCTCCCGAACAAGGCCCGGCTGGTTGTGGGTCACCACCTGTAGCCAGCACTTGTCCCGGGCCACCTGGTCCGATGCAGCCTGTGCAGCACGGGCAAACAACACCGGCACATACATGCACATGCAGTGGCTGGGCCATTCAACGAGCTGGCGGCACACCAGCACGGCAGCACGAACCCACAAACTCATGCTTTGCCCGCACAGGCATCTCCCCGCAGCTGTACAGAAAAACAACACACACACGCCACGACACCCCACAGCAATGAGTGCATTAGGCAGGGGGGACAATGTCCAGCTGGACCCCTGTCCAAGCTCAAACAAACAGGAACCAACGTCCACACAGGGCTACAAGCCACAACATCCAGCCATGGACTCCACGACAGTTGCTCTCACAGCGGTTGTAATAATAATAAGCAGGTGGCTTTAAGTGATAGGCAGAGTGAGACGACGCACACCCCCTTGGCCACACACCTCCAGCCACAAGCAAGAGCAGCCAAAGCCTAGCGCATGACACACACACAAACACACACACACACCCTGACAGCCCCCCTGACTGCAGCCAACCTGCCTCACCTCCACGGCTCTGGCCAGAACAATCACCCGGTCAATGGACAGCATCCCGTTATGGGTCTTCTCAAAGAGAAGGCCGAGGGAACTTGGGAGGAACAGAGCCTTGCCCCCTAGTCTTTCCAGCAGGGCCGGGCCACAGAAGATGTCCTGCAACAGGGGGGAGGAGGACCAGGGAAATGCACCTCTGTGAGTGGGCTACAGCCACTACAGCAGCCAGGCCCAGCCCCCACTCCAGGATGGTGATTTGGGTGGGCTATATCGTTACACCGTACCCCAAGGTCTGGAGTCAGTGCCTGCAGCGTGCAGTGGCAATTAATTGCCACCCTTGTATACTCCTGCCTGACGTGAAGCCTAACTGCCCAACATGCTCGTGCTGCTGGCAGGCTGCTTTGTCGGATTCATAAACACATGGATAAGCACCAGAAAGCAGCTTGCCAGCAAACCGCAGAGGCCTGTGCATGCAGGCAGGCCCAGCACAGCTGTTCTAATTGCCAGCCTCGTCTGCTTCAGGAAGATGCCTATACACCAAGTCAGGACAACCGCACGCTGCCATTACCCAGGCCAGGCCCGGTACCGATCACGGTATCCATAAAGAAACATCGGATCTGGTACACGTTCTCTTGTCCTGAGTGTCAGCCTGAAGAATGAAAGGAGATCACCGACCTCCGACTCCTGGATATCGTCCAGCAGGGAGACAGCCTCCGCAGGCGGGGGCGGAAGGTACTTGAAGGGGGCTTGGGTCTCGAGACCCAAGCCCCCTTCAAGTACCCGCGTGCCGGAGCTCCGGCACGCGATTGTCACCAGTCAGGTCCACCAGCTCCTCGACGTTTGCCGCCGGACGGGGGCCAGGAGGTGATGGCTGTGTCTGGGAGAATACCTGCTGAGATCTTTGGGCTGGGGACGCACTTCCAGGCGGAGCTGCAGGCAAAGGTCCCACTGGTACTGGCAGGGAGGGTGTGGGGTTTAGGTCACCAGCTGGTTCATGCGAATCGTGTCCCTGCTGGAGGGCTCTGTCCGACGTGTGCAACCTGGTTGCACACGTCGGACAGAGCCTAAACCCTAACCCTAAATTAGACAGGTGCAACCTACATTTTCTTTCTTACGTAGGCTACGTAAGAAAGAAAGAAAAGAAGAAAAGTAAAACTACTAGTTTTTGCGTAGTTATTCTTTCCCTGGCAGGGAAAACTTATTTTATATCACGAGAAACATGGTGACCAAATAGGTGTGGGACTCAACATGGTGACAAAAGAGAATTGCTCCATCAATCAACTTGACAGATTACACTTTAGGGCTCAAGGGCTCCCTGCTGAAATGCATGTAAGGACGAGCATGACTTCAGTGCAAGTACCAGGGATTCCTCTTTTCTTTTTCTTCTTTTTCTTTCCTTTCTTCTACGGACAGGACGAATTATTGTGAACAGGATTACTCTTGATGATGTAATCCTTCCCATTTTTCCTCGAGCCTTTAGGGAGGGCCCTATTTTGTAAACCCTTGTAGGGGCCGCTGGTAGGTAATCTTCGAGCCGTAGCAAGCTCCTTTTGTCCTTCTTTAGATTAATAATAGGGTCACGGATGGGGTTTGTAGAGTGCCTCCTGCCACAGATTCTCTAAGCTTAGACGAAGCATTGATACGTTCCTTCATGTGAAGACTCACAAGAGGACCCTCTTGTTATGCAAACAATTTTATTAGAGACAAAAGGGATCAAGCATTACTAGGTATCTGTAATAAAAAATGTCATCTGCTCAAGGTTCTTTCATGTAGCATTTCAAACAACACAATCAGCGTAACGTCTGAATTTTGTGATGCGCCATCCACTCCTGGTACATGCAACCATGAATATTCCTGCTAGCAAAGTAGCAGGTTTTACAGATAAGCTACGCCATGGGGACTTTCTGATCCAGATTGATGGGATGTCTGGTAAGAAAGGAATAAAAACTAGTTTCAAACGAAAATAAGTCGGTCAGACGTTTGAAGCCTTGGCAATGCAACACTACGACAGTATCTAACACACTTCTTGCACGTTCAAACTTGCAGCAATATTTAACTGTGTAAAGATCAATCAACACGTTAACGTCGGGAGTCAACTAGTCTGCAGCATACGTCAATATGACAGGTCCAGCTGCACGTGCAAAACTCTGCATTTCATTCATTCTCCTTATTGCAATTCACAAGAAGGGAATTGCAAACCAGGTACAAGAGGCAAGTTACAATTCATACCAATGCCTGTGCTCAAGGCAAGAGCTTTCTCGGAAGCATCTTAATCAATCATCGGTCAATACAATGATTTCAATTCTCTTTTCTTCTGCTGCCTGCTGATATTGATGCAGGTGCAGCTGCTGGTTACCTGTGGGCAGGTAGCCTGGCACAGATGCAGGCCCATTCTGAGCCTCCCTGCATGCAGATGCAGTTAGAACCTATGTCTCCAAAATTCACACAGAAAGGAAGGACTTAGCTATGCAAGCCTCCATATTTCAAACTGGTTTGAAGTTTGAGACTGTAGCTACGCATGCAATTCCAGCGCTAACAAAGACCTCACCTGGCCTTTGCCGGCTTTTCAAGCAGTTTTTGCTTCTTGGGCATTTGGGCCTCCACCTCCTCCTTGTCATGCCGCTGTGGCTGCTGTAGATGCTGCTGCTGCTGCTGCTGCTGCTGCTGCTGCTGCAATTGTTGCTGGTCATGATGCTGGTGCTGCTGCTCTCCATGCTTCTCTACTTGTTGCTGCTGCTCCCCTGGCTGCTGCTGCTGCTGCTGCTGCTGCTGCCGCCGCTGCTGTTGGCGGTGGTGTTGTCGGCTGTGGTGCTGCTGCTGTTGCCCATGCGATGGTTCTCCCTTCCTTTGCTGCAGCTGATGTTCCAACATTGCCTGCAAAAAAAGAAAAAGAACATCATGAAATGGCAGCTCTGTACTCACTGTATCAGTTTAGCGGATCTTAAGTCTGGAGACTTGTCCTGATAAATCTCCTACAGGACCGTGGAGCTCACCAATGAGAAGCAGGGTAGAACAAATTTGGAAGAGGGACCCTATGTAGGCCTAGGGGTAAAAGGATTCCGCTCCTGCAACTTAATTGCTGCACCTTCACACTTACCACCTTCTCCTTTGCGGCACGCAACTCTTTTTCCAGCCCCTCTTTCTTTTGTTCAGCTGTTCGCAGCATGCACGCATTTTCTGCAAGGGTAGCAGCTGCCTGCAGGCAAGAGGAAGAGTGGTACGTCGCAGCTGTGCTTGCAACTAGCTCATCAATCAATGTACACCTTACACACAAATCACCTGAGCCGTCTGCCAGGTTGTTGGCAGGACCCCCCAAAAGGCACACAATCTTCCCCATGTCCTGTTTGGATCCAACTTCATAGCTTGGATGTGTACCTCTTTGAACGCAATTGCTCACCTCCTGAAGGTGCGAAGTCACTTTCTCTTTGTAGGCGCGCAGCTCCTTCTCCCTCTGGATAGCCAGCTGCTTGTAAGCCTGGGCTTGATCCTTTGCTGCCGCAGCTTCTGTGTACAGCTGCACACTCATGGAGGGTCGCAAACACACACACTCAGCACACAGAAGTGCACCTAGATGCAGTGCCATATAGACAACAAAGGGAGCAATGGGCTAGGTTTTAGCAAGGGACTTGCATGTGTGGGCAAAGGGGGCATTAGTGCTGATGCAACATAAACGCGTGGGATGTGGTGGGCTCAATTATGGTGCATAGTGGAAAACAATCCAGGGTACTGGCAGCAGGCGTCTGGGGGAGATAGGTGCCAAAAAGTCACAGAGCTTGGCAAATATGGCAATGAAGAAGCTTCATAGTCGGATATTGACAGCGACAACTGAGATTTGGAGGCTACCCAGGTATGTTCTGGGGTCCCAAATCGATAGCAGATAGAGCTTTACTATGCCCCTCTTCTGGGTGCTCGATGCGCAGCCCCTACTGATAAGGTGCGGCATTCTCTTATGACAGTCATACCGCCACATCTGGCAAGACAGCGCACATTGCTTGTTATCGTTTTGACGTCTGGTGGCTTGACATGACTGACAATAGGGTTGACTGGAACGTGCTAATGGATACCACATGGCACAAGCAGACCTACTGACAGAGTAGCTACAACAATTGGCTGTGCATGAGCAACAGCCGATGCATGCAATGGGAGGGAATGCCTCAGACAGTGCTCTGTCTCAGGCAATGCTCTGTCTCTGATAATGCTGTCTCAGACAATGCTCTGTCTCAGGCAATAATATGTCTCAATAAACGTGGTATATTTGTGCATTTGGTGCAGAAGGGCCTGAGAACAAGCACACTTTGGCAGAGAATCCATACCCATCCTTGCAAGTCCATGCTGACTATTGCCTGCCACGTCAAGCCTCCCCACCATTCGTAGAACAAACTTTGTACCATTCAGATCAATGAAGACAACATACCACTTCCTTATGGACTCACCCCGCCCATCATCTGCATTGGCACAAGCAAGTAAGCAAGGAGAACAGATGATTCTCCAACAAAAGGCATAAGCACTTGGATGTGCATGCACAGGTGGGCGGTGTTTCATCTTGTGTGAGCGTGCCAGTGCTTGGATGATGGACACAAGGCCTTGACATGGGTAGAAGGATGGAAGGCTTGTGTTTGGGTCAAAAAGACATGAGGAATGCGTGCGCTTCAGTTGGCACTGTCAGTAATTGCTTTCACAGCTGATAGGGGGAGTCGAGGAGAGTTGGTGATTACCTGAGAAGCTGCAGCCATAGCCACCAAGTTCTAACAATAGGAACACACACTACCAGTCCCCTGTGCGCTTGATGTAATTGCTATGGAGACCCACTTATCTGACGGCTAAACTTTGAGCGTATTGCATTCCTGGGGTGTACAGAGTTTCTCTGGAATCATGCCATTGTCACTTCAGGGCAGGGTGCTTATTTTGGTCTGCAATCCACTTCTGATTTGGAGGGTGTTATCGGAACTAAAACTGGCTAGCGGAACGTCTGCTCTTGCAGTTGCAATGCTGGCATGGGGAGGCCTCTATACCTCCCCCTTCCCACACCTGAGCAAAGTAGCTTCCGCCATAGTCGACGAGCAGCTCTTGCCCCAAACTGATGGGTTTTATTGCTATAACAATTATGTACGGGAGCACATGGCCGTCTTCGTCATAGTACACGCATTCTGCAATTAAATCAGATTTGGGCATCAGGAGTTAGGCGCAGAAACCCACAGACACTTGGCAGCCTCACCTCCTTGTGCGAGCACCAAGCTACGGAATGCATGGGAGTGCATCCACCTATTTCAGACACCCATGAATGGTATCAAGCAATAGTAATATGGCAACCTTTTCAGGGTTCATGGCCGTCCCAATCACTATGCAATTGCGGTAGGAAGCCTGGCACACATAGACAAGGAATCTGCCTGACCTATCTGTTCATATTCTGTTAAGGCAACAGGCTCCACAAGCGGCGTCAACGATGCTTGCTGTTTGCTTCATCAGAATCAAAGACAATTTTGCACACTTTGGGCACACACTGGGCATGCCAGACATACACATTGGCCCAAAGCTTGGGCACACATTGGGCACACACTCAAGCACCCGAGACGCACAGTGGAAGCAGAGACACACAAATACACGCTCGCCACAGGGCACACTGGGCACACTGAAGCCACAGAGACGTGCATTCCTTTGCGGGTCACGCTTCTCAGGAGGTATCAGTGCGGACCCACCCAGAAACCCAACATTCTCCTCCAGGCGCTTGTTGTTCACAAAGTCCTGGCAGTGGTTGAGCTCCTTCATCTCGTTGCCAAGTTCCTGCAGTGCACAAGAGCAGCACAGTATCTGTGCTTAACCAACTCAAGGCCACCTCCTGCAGGACATGGAAGTATGTCTTGTACAGACGCGGAAGCAGCACGGACAGAATGCTTAGTCGACTCAAGGCTGTGTCCCTAGGTCACAGACATACACACACAGCTGAGGTGTGCCACATCCTGCACATGTAACATCATGACCCAAGCTTTTGAACCCTCTAAAAATGTCATGACCTCGACAGCAGCTTTTGAGACATGCAGGCATTCCGCGAGAAAATGCATAAGTGAACAAATTCGGGCAGTGGTGGACCGAAGCATACGCTGGCGCTTGCACAAAGAGAAAGCTGCAAATCTGTATTCATGACAAACATGACGCCTAAGAGTTCCAGGCTGCAGTTATCCCCAGATGCTCCACTATCTGCCTGTGTCCACCAAAAAGGGTTTTACTTCCAAAACGCATATTAGCACAACTCAAGGCTGTCCAAAGTGTCGTTGACGCTAGCAAACCTCACATTCCCAGTGCTTAAAAGGCCATGCAAATAAGCATTCATACCCTTCATCGCAAGCGCATGGCTTGATAGCCATGCTGGCTGCACCCTACTCTGGGGTGTCTGATCCGTACTGCACTCTTGCACTGCAGGATCGAAGCACTTGGCACGGCAGCTTGCCATTTTATGATTCAACTCAAGGATAAATATCTCTGTGGCATGACTATACCACATGCGGCTTCATAAGACCTCTGCCTGCCTCCAGGCCACTCTCACCGTGCTGTCAACTGCAAGCACAAGCATGTGTGTGTCAGATTTTTAGGAACCCCACTGCAACGCATATTCACTGGCCGCTACTGAGGGCAAATTGAGCATTGTACCTAAAAGCCTTGACAGTGTTGCCAATGCTTAATGCATTGACTCCAAAGGTCTACACTGGAGAGGGACAGGGAGAATGTATATGTGTGTATGTGTGCGTTAGAGATGAAAGAGAGAGAGAGAGAGAGAGAGAGAGAGAGAGAGAGAGAAGAAACAGCAGCAGCGGCAGCAGCAGCAGCAAATCTACAACCTTAATGCTTAGCCCATGCCATCTCACCTACAAGCTGGCCCTTGGACCAGTTGATCTCGGCAGCATACTTATGGTACAAATTGTTTGAGCATGTAGTGTCGAAATCTTCAGCTGCAAGCAGTGTGGTGCAACTGCATTAAGAATGTGCTGTGTTTGGTGTTTCAAGATTGCAGCCATCAGACATCTAAGAAGTCTGAGAACAAACAGCCCCTTTGAAATTGTGATCCTAGATGATCCATGAAAACAAAAAAGCAAGAATATTCTTAAAAACTGCATGGCTGCGCATGAAAAAGCTATCCAACGTTCCTTACTATTCATACACTGTACACGTCTTTCGAACCTGCAACAGTAAGTCTGCACCAGCTTTGCCCCCCTCTGACCTCAAATCATTTGCTTGCAAATACATGCAATTCAATGCAATATGCATGCGTCAGGTACACTCAACAAGCGTTCACAACCTTGTGAAATCTTTCATTAAGTGAGAAAAGTTTGGCTTGAGAGCAACGTGTAAGATTGCAATTGTCCTCATACGTGCTATAGCATTGAATCAAAATCCCCTTACATAAGTTTACACTGGTATCAACAGGTGTAGAAGCATCTACAGTACACAAAGTGCAGAACACACCTTTTCATACGTTCACACCCTACTCACACGTGTAGTAGCGTCCGCAGTACACAGAGATGGCTTCGTACTTGAGGTAATCACGTGTAGCAAATACCCCAACAGTTGTTGACCGGCTATCCTTAGCTCTGACAACGTGGTGGTCAGGATCTGGGCAAGTCAAGATGGCAGAAAAGGAATTGAAAGTGTCCATGGGCCTGTTACCTGCATGTAATTTTGCCTTTGGTTTTTTGTGTATTGGTTTTGGCTACAGGCCTGATTGGCTTCACATAAGCTGCCCTTGTATGGAAGGCATGGCCGTATAACCCTCACCTTACATGTCATATGCATTTTTGCATGCAGAACTGATGCACTCTGGATGGTCCCTTGCTTTACAGATGCATGTGAAGCACCTTTAAAAAGACAGCTCCTCCAGATACCAAAAAGCATGAAACAGAGTAGAACAGCATCAGCATATCGTGAAGCGAGTGGGCTCGTGGCTTGCCAAAGGAGCTTGTGGGTTAGGTGGCCAGTGGGTCAAGAAGCAGGCTTGTGAATTGCCTAGGCTCATCAGGGTTGTGTCACGCCAGCTCAGTGTGTGGATCCTGAACACGCTTCCTCTCAGAAAGAGAGAAGCACTGTGTACATTCAAGGAGCATCTCCGCGCCCTAGTGATGTCCCTGGCTCCAAAGCCCACCACATATGGCAGTCAACCTATTGGGCAGGAAGACTGATCCCTAAATGACCCAACGCCTTGAACCTGATTGACCTCCTTGACTTCAAAGCCCACTACATATGGCAGTCAGTCAACCCATCAGGCAGGAAGACTGATCCCTGGATGACCTGACGCCTTACGCACCAGTGATCTCCCTGACTTCAAAACCCTCCACTGAGCGCTCAACCCGGACGGCATCAATGACCTGCCAAGAGGGAGCGTGATTCCTGGAGATTCCGTTCCACCAGTCAATGCACACACATAACAGCGTGCCACCAGTCAATGCGCGCACATAACAGCGTGCCACCAGTCAATGCGCACACATAACAGCGTGCCACCAAGCAATGCGCACACATAACAGCGTGCCAGCAGTCACAGGATGCATGATACAACACACAGACACAAAACAGCACGTGCCACCAATCAGGCGGCACACCACACACCACAGACACAAGAACCGCATGCCACCAATCAGGCAGCACAACACAGTGACAAGAAGGCAAGCTCAAGAACAAACATTGTTTTTAGATCACTGCCTTACAGTGCTTAGCTCTGCCAAGGGAGCACCTAAGGGTCACCAATGGCTTGGGATGGCGTAACAGACATGATGCTGCATTTGCTGAAACTTACTACCTCACGACAATAGCGCGGAAGCGCGCAGAGGGGCTTGTATTTAGGGAGAAGATCCTTAGGACAGTGCAATCTTTAATAATCCCCACCTCTCCTGCTTTACTAGTGGCCTTCATAATGTTCAAGTGCTCTTGCTTCAAACAGAGGCAAGGCCTCTCCAGGTTTTGCGCTCAACCTGTCATCCAGTTTGCGTTTCATGCCCTTAAGGCGGGCATGAAAGCTGCGAGGCAATCCTTTCAACAAATAGTTCAATGCGCTCAGCGTAGAGGCCAAGTCTCACCCACGTTTTTTATGGAGACGAGTGTTGCCTCCTTCTGCTTGCGTCTTTGTGCCTCAGTGCCTCGGCATGTGGCTTCCCTCCACCTGACACACCCCAAAAACGTGCAAATGAAGAAGCAAGCACAGGCAATTTCCAATATCCCTGATGCCTTTTTCAATTTGTCCTTCACACACTTTGTTATTTGTACAGGTGCACACCTGGTAAGGCAATCTGCAGACAAGTCAGAGAGCTCCCTTTACATGCAAGGTCAACACAGCCTCCACTCCCCCATCCTGTTCATTGCACACTCTCACATACCATATACACCTCCAGATACACATAAAGTGGAGCCACTTACCAGGGCTGTGTTGGCGGCACTTCAACCACTGATTTCTTGCGAGATGGATTTGCTCTGTCGTAAATGTCAAGAACTGACTGCCGAAGCTCTATTTTCTGATAAATGTTGTAACAGGCACGATTGTACAAGGAGTGTGTGTGTGCATGTATGTGTATGTGTGTGTGTGTGTGTGTGTGTGTGTGTGTGTGTGTGTGTGTGTGTGTGTGTGTGTGTGTGTGTGTGTGTGTGTGT
>LFIK01003444.1_pt1 | contig 12848 bp, 6 predicted proteins | sample 643401 | NCBI WGS metagenome assembly LFIK01 (sample SAMN03777447, study PRJNA286221) | soda lake metagenome | biome: soda lake; feature: Kulunda steppe; material: water; isolation source: sample T5-Br brine of Lake Tanatar-5 | place: Russia: Kulunda steppe | collected 2010-07 | reverse complement strand
TATAACCCAATTCATTTAATCACCCTTGTATTCTGAGCTTGTAACAATAGCTTGTGTTCTGAGCTTTAACAACTACCCATAAGTACTCAAAATTTTAAACAGAAACAACATTAATAAATACAAATTCCAATGTGTAGTTAGATAGTTTTAATGATTGATTATAACCTTGATTAGTACATGAGCGGTTAATCCAATATAATTAACCACTTACAAATAAGTACCCTGCATACCGTCCATCCCTGCCTTCGTCAAATCTCAACTACGCTAACGTTTACTAATTGCTTCGTTGAGTATACTTTAGTGCAGGCGAACGAAGTCGAAGGATCTTATCGCAAAAGACTGCTCCTTACGTAAAGCCTTTGTTTTTCTAACCGGCCGGAACCACGAGATCCTTCACTGTAAACTGACCCACTGTTGACACTGTAAACTGACACACTGCCAAACTGTTAACACTGATCACTGTAACCTGCCCTTTGCGATTCCCCCTTAAACTCGTACATTTATCAAAACTTAAAAAGAGTGCTGTCCCATATTAAGATGTATAAAACGCTACGCATTTATTTTCCGCTCATAATCCTTTTCCTCCTGTTACCGGCACAAGGTGCCGGTCAGCAATCGAACCTTCCCATCGGCGACCCGTTCGAAAACTACCTCCGCATCCTCCAGCACGAACTGAATGACGAAAAACCCCACTCCTTCAACATTCGACCAATATCCTCAATACCCAATACTCAATACTCAATACCTACTACTCACCCCTGGAGCAACCATCTATTTTTTACTAATACGTCAAATAGTAGCTTCCAAATCTTCACCCCCACCACAACCGTAACCTACAACTCCAACTTTCCGGCCGGACAAAACGACGGAGCCATGTGGCAGGGGCGTGGTTTTAACAGCGGCTTATCGTTTGGCGGTTCATTTAACTATGGAATTCTTGAAATAGCCTTCCGCCCCGAAATGGGAATTGCACAGAACAGAGGTTTTGAACTGTATCCTCTCGCACCTGCTCCGGGAGTCACAAGATTTGCTCTTCCCGCCAATCAAAACGTTCCTCGCATTGATGCTCCTCAACGCTTTGGTGACTCAACCCACAGCTGGTTCATTCCGGGACAGTCTTTTATAAAACTTCAATATGCAGGTGTCTCCGGTGGACTGTCTACGGAAAATATGTGGGTGGGGCCTGCCATCTATAATCCATTGATGATTAGTAATAACGCCCCCGGTTTTTTCCATGCATTTTTGCAGACAGAAAATCCGATTCATACCCCTATTGGTAACTTCGAAGGCAAGGTTTTTTGGGGAGCTCCACAGGAATCCGATTACTACTTTATTGAGCCGAGAGATCAAGACCGGTTCCTTTCCGGAATAACCTTAGGCTACTCCCCATCGTTTATCGAGGGGCTTCATATCGGAGTTTTCCGCGGAGTGATGGAGTATATCCCCGATGATGGAATCGGAATCGACCTAATATTAAGGCCTATTAGTGGTCAAGATACCGGTAACTTCACCGCGGGTGAAGAGAACACGTCAAACCAAATGGCATCTATATTCGGCAGATGGAAACATTCAGGGTCAGGATTTGAGACCTATTTCGAATGGGGCAGAAACGACAATTTCAGAGACGGCAGAGACCTCTCCATTAGCCTGGAACATTCACGTGCCTATATGCTTGGGTTCATAAAACCATTCAGGATTCAACAGAATCGAATCTTATCGGTTAATTTTGAAATGTCTCATCTTCAAGTTCCAAGAACGGTAGATTTTCGTAGTAACGCTCCTTTTTATGAGCATACAGCCATCAGTGAAGGCTGGACAAATCGCGGACAAGTATTGGGAGCAGGAACAATGATGGGATCCAATAATCAAAAAATTAACGTTCAATTTTACGACCAATGGGGCATACTCGGCATCTCCCTAAATCGAATTGAACATATGAATGACCGTCTCTGGTTTCGAAGAAACAATATTATAGCGTTTCAGGAAGATGATGTGGATGTAGAATTTCGTGAGCTTAAAGAGGTAGAATTCCGACCCGGCATTCACGCCCTGCTATTCCTACCCCACAACTTGGAGCTGCAGGCCGACATCTACCCAAGCTTTTTCCGCAACCGTAACAACATCTACCAAAACCACGAACGAAATCTAAACGTGCAGGTAAGCTTGAGATATCAACTTCCGGGCTTTGCGCGATAAGAGCAGTAGATGGTATATAGACTATAGTAGATAGACAATGGACAATGGACCAAAAGCAGTAAGAAGTGAGAAATGAGATATGAGAAATGAGATATGAGATATGAGATATGAGATGTGAGATGTGAGATGTGAGTCACCTACGCGTAAAGCTTCGGTGACCAAGAAAGTGAAAGCATGCTCTGAGCTGGTAGAAGGGTGAAAAGTTCTCTAATATGTCACCCCTTACGCAGTGTAACGAAGATACGGGGTCTCCTTCTGTGATCAACGGCATCACATATTGAACGCTGAATATAATGGACAATCAATGAAGGTGAATACCTTCAAACATCCGGTTTTTATATGCAGGTTAATAGTTATCAGTTATTTGTTAATCGGAATTTGTAAGGTGAAATTGGGTTTTAAATATGAACTGAAAAGGCAGATGTGAGAAGACCTGACAGTCATGGATACCGATACTTCGGTGCATTCCCGGTGCATTTCCCGGGTTTCTGTCAGCGTCCGGTTTTATTGAAATGAAAAGCATGCCCTGAGCATAGACGAAGGGTGAAAAACGCAAAAGACAAAAGGCAGAAGTGAAAAGAATGCTCTGAGCTGGTAGAAGGATTGAAAAGTTAAAATCCCCTCCTCGTACTGAACTCGATTCAGTATCTAAGGGGACAGGGAGGTGTGTAAAGCTACAAAGCAACCAAATTAGTTTAGAAACAGTAGATCGATAACCGATGAACAACAAGATTAAAAACCACAAAATGAGTAATTCCATCCGAGGGCTGATCCAAAAAGCATGCCTGCTATCTACCATCTACCTTCTACTATCTACTGCGCCCTTATCCGCACAATCAACCCACATCGGCGACCCCTTCGAAACCTACAACCGCATCCTCCAAGCCGATACCACCACAATATCAGAAACTACCCCCTCATTCCACATCCGACCAATTTACTCAATACCTAATACCCAATACTCAATACCCAAAAACCATCCCTGGGCTAAACACCCCCACTTCACCAAGAAAAACAGTTCAAGCCCATTCACCCTCTACACCCCCTACTGGACCACCACCTACAACAGCGAGTATGCCTACGGCTTTAACGACGGCGCGATGTGGCAGGGGCGCGGCATAAATCACAAATATTCCATCGGGGGACTGCTGAAATACGGACCGATTGAGATCTCCTGGCGGCCGGAGTTTGGGTACGTCCAAAACGAAGACTTCGACCTCGCCCCGGATTCTCCCTTCTTCCCCTACCCGTACGACCTCAACGAATTTGCCGAAGGCCTGGTACGTATCGATACCCCGCAGCGATTCGGTGACGAATCGTTCACCTGGTTCCATCCCGGACAGTCGTGGATACGGCTCTCGCAGTGGGGAGCCGCCGGCGGCATCTCTACCGCGAATATGTGGATCGGTCCGGCGAAGTACAATCCGCTGACCCTCAGCAACAACGCCCCCGGCTTTTTCCACGCGTTCCTGGAGACCGACGGACCCATAACTACGCCCATAGGCAACATGGAAGCCAAAATTTTCTGGGGCGGACTGCGGGAGTCCGACTACTTTGATGATGATCCCACAAACAACCTCCGTTACATTACCGGACTGACTGCCACCTACTCCCCCTCATTTATAGACGGGCTCCACCTCGGCTTCTCCCGAATATTCTACGAAAACTACCCGGAGGACGGCCTCTCAAGCGGACATCTGTTCCGCACCCTGCAGCCATTTACGGAAGACCGATTTGCCATTGAGCACGACGTTCATTTTGTAAACCGGGAAGACCCCATTACCTACACCGCCAATGCGGCGGAGCGTCTCTTTTCTGTCTTTGGGCGATGGGTATTCCCGGAAGATGGCTTCGAGGCGTGGTTTGAGTGGGGACGAAACGACAACAGCTTCGACCGGCGTAACTTGCTCACCGAACAGGTGCATACCCGCTCATATGTGCTTGGTTTCCTGAAACGGTTTGAACTCACTGACCAACGTTGGCTCACTTTTGACTTTGAAATGACCCAGCTCGAAAACCTGGAGAACATCACTTCCGAAAACCACCCGGTCTGGTACGAGAGCATTGTCACACCACAAGGCTTCACCAACAACGGACAAGTCCTCGGCGCAGCCATCGGCCCGGGCTCCAACAGCCAGCAGACCCACATTCGTTACTATGACAATAGGGGTTATGCAGGCATCTCAGGCGCCCGAATCATCAACAACAACGACCGCCTCTTCCGCCACTACGGCCATATCTCCCGCAACCAGCCCCGCATCGGGCCGCGTCCACACTGGAGAGATCAAGTCCCCCAACGCCCCAACCTTTACGACCTCCACGACACTCAATACCGCCTCGGCCTCCACTCCCTCCTCTTTCTGCCGGGAAACCTCGAACTACAGGCCGACCTTCACCTCGCCTGGTTCTATAACAGACACAACATCTATGAGAATGATGAGAAGAATACTAATTTAATGGTAACGGTACGATATCAGTTGCCGGGGTTTTTGCGGTAGATGTGAGACGTGAGACGTGAGAAGCATGTCCTGAGCTTAGTCGAAGGGGCACAAGACCTGGCAGAGCACGGAGCGGAGCGGAGTTCCTGCCAGAGTCTGGTTTTTAGTTGATCAGAAGGACCTGGCAGAGCAAACCAACCAACGCTCCTGTCATTCAGAGCCTGCCCTCCGAAGCCTTCCTGATCTACATAGCCTTGGCGAAGTAGATGGCGCAGGTGGGGAGTCCGGTGTTTTCCCGGACGACGAAGAATCTCCTCGCAACGAGCTACTACTTACGTAAAGCCGTTGTTTCACTAACCAGCCATTGTCTCTGTCATCCAGAGGATTCCGGTGCATTTCCGGATGACGAAGGATCTCATCTTAAAGGGCTGCTCTTTATGTAAAGTCGTTGTTAAAGGACGCAGCCATAACAAGGAGATCCTTCACTGCGCTACACTACCGTTCCGCTCCGTTCTGGATGACAATGGGCTTTTGTTGAGGGGTAAACCACCGGCGTTTCACTCCATCAACCATGCAACACTCCTAATCACGCCGGTGCATGGCACATACCTACCTCATTCGGCCCAACGGTGAGCCCTGATCTACTATCGAGTGGTGAGCGCCGTACCCCTCACACCCACGATCTGTCATTCAGAGCGAAGAGAGGAACGATAGTGACGAACGAAGCGAAGAATCTCCTTGCAAAGGGCAACTGGCCATTTAAAGCCGTTATTTAAGGACAAAGCCATAACAAGGAGATTCTTCCTCTTCGTCACGAAAAAAACACTCACCTGCGCTCAGGGTTGACGCAAAGAAGTGACTACAAAAACCTAATCCCCCAATCAACTTATTTCCTAATCAACTAACCCCCGTTAAATATATTTCAGCACAGGTAGATTCTAACACTGGAACTCTCTAACCCTCTAACAATGCCACTTTTCATATCCCGAGCGTAATCGAAGGATGATTCCTTATCTTCAATCTGAAATTTTCAATATTGAATCTAAACACCTCTCAGCCGTCTTGCCATCCCACTTCTCGGGGCGCATCGGTTTGCGGTCTTTATCAAGTGTGTTGCGGAACTCTTTGCGAACCTTCTCCACATCATTCCCGACCAGAACGCTGGCACCGCCATGTTCGCGGAGGGTAATCGGTCGTTCGGTATTCCACCGCATTGTAAGGCAGGGCGTCCCCAGCACGCAGCACTCTTCCTGTAGGCCGCCGCTATCGGTGAGCATTAGCGCGGCTCCCATATTGAGGCGCAGCATATCGTGATACCCCACAGGCTCGAGAAGTACAAGGTTCTCCGTGGCTACAGCTTTCTCCCAAAGGCCGAATTTCTCCAGCTGCTTTCGGGCTCGGGGGTGGATCGGCCAGACCAGCGGCATCTGCCCGGCAACTTCCTCCATCAAAAAGGTAAGCAGCGGTTCCAAAACCTCTTTTTTATCTACATTCGATGGACGGTGCATCGTCATCACGGCATAACCGTCATCTTTTAGTGCCTTCTCGTTATACTCCGTATCATGGGCAAGATTCTCCTTAATCACTGCATCGAGATTCCTTTCTTCAGCCTTCTCCCGGTTCTCCTCCAGGGTATCAATCATAATGTTCCCCACAAAGGAAATTCGCTCCTCTTCGGCTCCCTCACCGCGCAGATTATCCGATGACATTGCATCCGGTGTCAGCAGAAGATCCGAGAGCCGATCGGTTACAAGACGATTAATCTCCTCCGGCATACCGATATCCCCGGAGCGGAGGCCGGCCTCGATATGGCACACTTTTATTTTCAGCTTCTTCGCCGTCACCGAGCAGGCCAGCGTGGCGTTTACATCCCCCACTACCACAACCCAGTCCGGTTTCTCCTCCAGCAGTACCTTCTCAAAAGCGATCATCGTCTCCCCCACCTGCGTGGCGTGGCTTCCGGAACCGATCTCCAGGTTAATATCGGGATCGGGTATACCGAGTGACTCAAAAAAAGCACTGCTCATCCGCACATCGTAATGCTGACCGGTATGCACCAGCAGGTGCTCAATGGTGCTGTTTTGATTCTCTTGGTTCTGTTTCTCTATAGCTCTGCAAAAAGGCGCAATCTTCATAAAATTGGGACGTGCGCCTACAACTGAAATAATCTTCATTAAATCTTGACAACCTCTGTGTTTTCTAATTTGACTTATAGTTATTCAAACTTGAGAATGTTAACAACAAGTTCTTGATCCGATAATCTAAAGCGACAAAAATATATCCTTTTTCAAGCACCATTGGTAGTGACAATCATGTAGTGTTTCAAGGTGCAAGGTACAGGTAGGCAGGTTTGAAATGTAACCCGAAGCCCCTGCTTCGGTAACTCCGCATCGTAAAGCGTTGTTCGACCAACCGGTCCTTACAAGGAGATGACTCATTAATTAATACGTCATGCCGGCCCCCGAGCCGGCATCCCCTTCATATATTTATTATGGGACGCCTTCAAACAACGCTCCCTTCATCCAGAGTGAAGTGAGGAGCAGTGCGACGAACGAAACGAAGAATCTCGTCTTAAAGGGCAGTGCATAAATTAAATGAACACCCCTCTTTTTCTCCCCTTTTTAGGGGAGAGTATTGCCGTGTTCACAACAGTAGCCATAACGTTGTTATTCAGCTAAAACTTCCAGCATCTCTCCGGCCAATTCAGTTCTGTCGTACGCCCGGGCCAGCTTTCCTGAATTCTCCGATAGCCTCTCATAAAGCTCTCTGTCTTCTGCCAGGCGAATGGCGCTTTCAATAAAGGCCTCTTCATTTTCCGGCTCAAAATAGATTCCTGCACCAAACTCCTCAATAATCTCTCGCGCCTGTCCATCAACCCCCAACAGGATCGGCTTTTCCATCGCACACGCTTCAAATATTTTGGAGGGGATGACCGTCTTAAAGGTATCCGACTTTTTCAGTGGCACTAAAGCCGTATCCATCAGTGACAGGTACTCCTGTATCTCCTCTTTCGGCACAGGGTCTAAAAACGTAACGTTGTCGCAACCCAGTTCTTCGGCAAGCTTTACCGTATTCTCCTTCTCGGCCCCATCCCCCACAAAGAGAAAATGAATATCGGGATGATCTATTTTTGAAATCGAGCGGATAATAAAATCGAGCGAGTGGGCCAGGCCGTGCGTCCCCAGATACCCGTAAATAAATTTATTACCCAGGTTATATTTTTTCTCCAGCAGATCATTCTTCTCCTGCGGCTGAAACTGATCGAGATTTGCCCCGTTCGGCACCACGCGAATTTTCTCCTCTTCAATTCCCCGCTCCACCAAATTGGTTTTAAAAGCGGGTGTATTGGGGATAATCACGTCGGCATCCCGGTAGAGATAAAGCTCAATTTTCTCCAGGATGTTATAAAGAGTACCGGCTTTTTTGAGCGCACCTACCGTAGCGATCGATTCCGGCCACAGATCCCGAAGTTCAAATACCCACGGTTTCCGCTTCAAACGGGAGAGGAACCATGCAGCCCAGGTGGTAAAAAACTGGGGGGATGTAGCGATAATCACATCCGCCTTCCGGAACAGACCAAACAGCGATGCCATCACGGCAAAGCTTACATAGTCGAGCGTTCGCCGAATAAACCCTTTGTTTGCCGTTATATAGCTCCACACCCTCACCACCTTTATGCCATCTATATACTCCTCACTCTTTAGGCGGTTTTTATACCCTTCGTACACCTCACCCTGCGGAAAGTTTGGAGCGCATGTCAGTACCGTTACATCGTGCCCCGCATCCACCCACTCTTTGCAGTGCTCATAGGTTCGCGTAGCCGGGGCATTTACCTCCGGCGGAAAATTATCTGAAATAAATAAAATCTTCATAAAATAATTGTTGAGTTGAGCTTACCTTTGAAAAGAATTTGAGCTTTTAAGGCTTCTTCATACTTGTTAAATCCTTGAGCGTACTTGTACGGTGTTAAATTCACGGCATCAGCACCATCAAACCGAATCTCTATATCACCGACTTTTAAACCATTTGTTCCCTGTCTTGTTACCGAAAGTTCAGGGTGTAAATGAATATACGCAATAGAGCGCACATCTTTGCCGATTATCTCATCCGTAATCGTTAGCACCTTATTGTTCAGGCTCCAGCTTCGTACATGCCTAACCCCCAAATCTTTATACCCCGAATGCGATGCCTTTACAGAATGATCTGACTCCTCAAGGATTTCGGCATACGCTCTTTTTCCAACCCTGAATGCGCTCCAAACCTCACTCTGTTCTCGGCCTTCTACCATTACGGTATTGTGCATTTCGGTAGAACGCTCCATTCTCCTTCGTTCATTCGCTTCATAGGTAGAAACGCCGGGGTCAACAATAATGGGGGTTTCATTATGATGCAGCACAAACGACAGCGTATCGGAGTGGGCGTGACCCGGTATATAATCCGGACCGATATCTCCCACATCCATGCAGATCTCCAGGCCGTTCTCTTTAAATCGTCGATAACCCGACTCACTTAGCTTTGACTGTTGAGGCGTAATACTCAACCTGTCCGCATAGTCGATAATCTCCCGGGTTGATGCAGCTATTCCCCACGCGCTGTCATTTACCATCGGCCAATCCCCGTTTTCGAAGGTGATCTCCCGCAGCCAACCAAGCATCTCCCTGCTTTTGGTTTGCAAATAAGTATATTGAGATAGTTCAAACTGGGGATTTTGCTGTGATAGATTTAAGCAATCCAGTATCCTCTCTAATAGAATGGCATGATACATGGGAGATCTTTCAAAATGAACGCCATCATCGAGGACCTGCTCCTCAAGCTGAGTCGTGACAATCTCCTCCCCTTTCTGCAGCAGTTTTTGATCACTAAAATAGATCCCCCCAATGAGCAGAGAAAAACCATTCTCAAGCAGATGATTTCCCATCAGGTGATACTCAATATTATCTAAAAGAATGAGGTATTGTGCATAGAGAGCACTATCAATTCTCTTATCCGCTACCTCATGTTTGACCAAAAACTTAATCCAGTTGATCCCCCGAAGCGAGATCGGGTACGGCTCCATTCCCTCCCGATTGCTATCGGCTTGATCTATAAAATCCCCAATAAGTTTAAGCCCAACATCGGTTGTCATGGAAGACTGATGCAGGTAGTCAAAGTAGTTCAGATTATACGCCCAAAGTTTGCCGTACCCCAAATAATTCCAATCAATTGAATCCGTAAAAGAGTGCGGCAGATTCAAAAATGTAAACTCTCCGTCTAGATACGACTCCGGCCGATCGGCAAACGACACAAACGAAAGCAACCTGCCTCGTTTCTGAACAGACTGCGAATAAGAAAACCCGGACAACCTCCTCCACCTACTCCGCAACATATACCACAACCTATACCGAATCTGAATCGGCTTGAGGTGCTTGAGCGTGTGGTAATATCTTAAGAGCTTTTTAATCATTCTTTTTTTTAACCACGGAGGGCACAGAGTTAGAGCATTTAGCTTTTGGCGGTTAGTTTTTGGCGGTTAGCAAATAGCCAAAGGCCAATAGCTAATAACTAGCCCTTGGCTATTTTTGAAATAAATGAGTTCAATTGTTTCTGCAGTACATGAACTTTATCAAGCTCTATTTTAAGGTTTTCATCTGTTAAATATCCGATTTCATTGGCAATCATTAACTGGGTCTCTACTTCAAAACAAGATCCTATGGCAATTTCGAGATATCTTGTAAACTCAACATCGGAACGCCGTGATGCCCCTTCAGATATATTTGATGCAACAGAGACAGCTGCACGCTGAAGTTGACTGCTTAATCCAAAGCGCTCCTTTTTGGGAAACTGTTCTGTCAACCGGTAAATATCTTTTGCCAACTCTATTCCCCTCTTCCAGACCTCATAATTCCTAAAATTCCTCATGATTTTTTTATTTGATTAGTAATTGATAACAAAGAGCCAATCGCCAAAAGCCAATAGCCAACAGCTAAATTCTAAACGCCAACAGCCAATAGCCAAAAACCAACAGCCGGCCAATAGCCAATAGCTAACCGCCAACAGCCAAAGACCAAGTGCCAAACGGTAACTAAACCTTCACAGGCAACCCGGACTTTAAAGATTCCATCGCCGCCAACGTCGCCTCACTCGCATTCACAATTTCATCAAAAGGAATTATCGGCTCCCCGCCCTCGGCATACATCTTCGCCAAGAGCTCAAACTGCTTCATTCGGCCCTTGTTCTGCTTTGTTTTGAGCATACGGTTTCGCCATCCGCCAAAGCCATACCCGTGCAGCGTTCGGAAATTATCAATCACCAAATTCTTACCCTGATAAAACACCTCAATTTTCTCCTTGGAGTAGCTCTTATGACCATTCGCAAAGTAGTTCAATACCCCCAGGGAACCATTCTCATACTTCAGCAGCATGGCGGCATTGTCCGTGCCGGGGTCATACTCCTTCCCCATCCCTTCCATCGTGACCGATACCACCTTCGAGCCGGTCAGGCACGAAATCAGATCCACATAGTGGCACGCCTCCCCGATAATTCTTCCCCCACCAACTTCCAGGTCCTGCAGCCAGGAGTCCTGCGGCACAAATCCCGCGTTCATCGTCGCAATAACATTCATGGCACCGGGTTTCTCCCCCACCTTCGATTTCACCTTCTCTACATGGGGCGAAAACCGACGATTAAAACCAACCGTGACGGACTTTCTACTCTCTTTTGCTACTTCCTGAACCTCCTCCAGCTCCTTCCGGTTCATCGCCAGCGGCTTCTCCACAAACACATGCTTGCCCGCCTTCAGCGCCTGCACCGTCATTCCCGCGTGCAGATTGTGACGGGTCGTAATAAGCACCGCCTCCACATCACTATCCTCCAGCACCCGCTCCAAGTCGGTTGTACTGTGGGGCACCTTATACTTCTTCGCAAGCGTCGTAGAACTCAGCCCCGACGAGCTCACAATATACTTCACGGGCGCCTTCACCTTCTTCAACGCCGGCAAAATCCACGACTGCGTAAAATTCCCCGCACCCACAATCGCCATCGTCCCGGAACCACCTTCAATCTCCGCATCCGGAATCGTGATGGTACGGGCATTCCTGGTTGGCTTTTGGCCATTAGCGATTGGGGCTTGGTTTTTGGAATTTGGAATTTGGAATTTGGAGTTTGGGTATTCCAGAATCGATGCAATGCTCTTCCCCCCATCCATATCCCCATAAATCTCCAAATAATCTTCCAGCTTTACTCTCTCCGTGATCAGCGACTCCACATCCAAACTCCCGCTCCGAATCGCCTCCAGTACCGCTTCAAAATTCCGTTTCTCCGTCCATCGCACATAAGGCAACGGATAATCCTGACCCCGCTGTTCATAATCTTCATCATAGCGCCCGGGGCCATACGAACAGCTTACCTGAAAGGTTAACTCCTTCTCGTAAAAGTCTGCACGGTCTATATCTAAACCAATTACACCCACCAGCACAATGCGCCCGCGCTTGCGGCTCATATTGGCTGATTGCTTGATCACGGCATTTGACTGGGTACTGGCGGTAATAATCACGGCATCGGTGCCCACCTGCTCGGTTAATTCCTCCATGTACCGAACCGGATCTTGTTTGCCGGAGTTGACGGCGTTAATACCCAATGACTCAGCCATCTTTATCTTCTCTTCGTCCAGGTCGAAACCTACGACACGGCAGCCGTTGGCTTTTAGCAGTTGGCAGGTGATCAAGCCAATCAACCCTAAACCAATGACTGCCACTGTTTCTCCCAGGGTGGGCTGAACCAAGCGAATTCCCTGTAGACCAATCGCTCCTACAACCGTAAACGAAGCCTCTTCATACGAAACGCCTTCCGGGATCTTGGCAACCAGGTTTTTGGGAACCGCTACATACTCCGCGTGATGCCCGTTGGAAACCACCCGGTCTCCGGGACTGAATTCGGTTACCCCTTTTCCCACTTCTACTACTTCCCCAGCCTGGCTGTACCCCAGTGGCAGAGGTGTTCCAAGCTTACGAAATACTGCCTCAACGGTAGGTTGGATACCATCGGTTTTCATTTTGTTGATGACCTCCTTTACCCGCTCGGGCTGCTGACGTGCTTTGTCTAACAAGTTCGCCTGACCAAAACTGACCAGCATTTTTTCCGTACCTAAAGATACCAGAGTGCGATGGGTTTTGATGAGCACTTTACCGGAACCGACTCTAGGTGCAGGAACTTCTTCTAATATAGTGTCGCCGGATT
>LFIK01003443.1_pt1 | contig 12850 bp, 15 predicted proteins | sample 643401 | NCBI WGS metagenome assembly LFIK01 (sample SAMN03777447, study PRJNA286221) | soda lake metagenome | biome: soda lake; feature: Kulunda steppe; material: water; isolation source: sample T5-Br brine of Lake Tanatar-5 | place: Russia: Kulunda steppe | collected 2010-07 | reverse complement strand
TTTCCAGGGCTGGGTCATGTACTGCTGCTCTAGGGACTGTGAGCGCTTTGCCAAGCGCAGGTTGCTGTACAGCCACACCAAGACAGTGGCATGCTTGGTGGTCAGGCGGTTATGGCTGTTTCTCAGCACATGGCCAAAACTACTCCAGCTCTGCTCACACCCTGATGCTGGTGCTGACGAGCTTCTTGGGTTGTTCTTTGTTTTCTGCTTCTTGCTGCCACCTGCTGCTGCTACTGCTGCTGTTGCTGCTGCTGCTGTTCAACAGGTTGCCAGTTTCAGAGCTCGCTTTGCTGCTGCCTCCTGCTCTTTTTTCACCCTCTTTGCATGCTACCGCTGCATCAATGCTAGCACATCTGCTGGCACTTTCTCACAAGGCTGAAAAACAGAACAGGCAGGGGTGGGGTAGTGGTCCCTTATGCGGGAGGCACCTCCAGTTCACCCGTGCAAGCAGTGCTTGCACCGCACCTTGCACCCCCCCCCTTAAACCTAGTCCCATTCAGGGCCCTTGAATTGAGGTGTTTTACGTGTAATGGCCACACAGGTCAGTTGTGGGGTAGTCAGGCTTCCCCTGACCCTCCTGGCCTTGCTTCTGTTTTTGTTAGGTCAGTATGACGATCTAACGAAAAAATGCGAATTAGACACGAACTTCAACGATGGGGACCTCCCAAACCGTCAATGTTAACATCCTTGATTCTAATGATGCCCTTGGATTCAGAATTGGTGTGGTGGGTGGAAGGAAATCTTTGAAAAACATGATGTGATGGTGAAACAGCGCACACCATTTCCCGCACACAGTCCCAAACTCCGGCCTTGATGTGCCTGCACAAGTGTGAAATCAGGCATATCCTGGATTTGGGCGTGGGAAGCTCTGCCGCTAAGCTGTGCGCTATGGTGTGGCAGATGTAACTCAGCATTTTGGCCCACCGCTCCCCACCCTCACCCTCGATCTGTTTTATTTCAAATTTTCCTGGTTTCTTATGCTTGCCGCTTGCCGCAACCCTCAGGCTTGTTCTTGTTTGAAAGCATGCATGGGTTGTGGAGGTATTGCATTTCCTGTGTTTACACTCACATCCGGTCGCGACAGGGTCACCCACGGAACAAATTCTCCCGACCCTTTTACCCACATCCGAATTTGCAGCAGCAAATCATTATGCAAGTGATGCATTAGTTCTGGAAAGCGGCAGCATTGGAGCAATTTTTGGGAAGTGCCATTTTTATGCCAAAATGGTGCAAAATGGTGCTCGAATTGTCAACTGAGTGTATGCCACGCCCCCACCTTGTATTCTTCACACAGCCTGACTGTCTAAACATATGTACTTTCTATGCGTGGTTGGAGCTGGCAATGTGGCGAGTCTGTCAGCAGCAAAGCAAATTGCCACATTTGGGGGGGTCCAATGGTGGGGATGACCTAATTGTCCATCCGGTTCACATGTATGAGGTTATGCAAAATGAGTACCTTAAGGCCAGCTGAGCTGCCATTGTTTGGTAAATACAGCTTTGTAACCCTTAGCTAAGGTCAGCCATGGGAGGAGGCAGAATATTTCAAGTTTGCATTACTGTCATAAGCTTGATGAACAGCATCTCGACTAATTTTCAAGTGTAATTCCAAAGTACAATCAATTACTCACTCTGTTCATCAAACTCAAACCGGTGAGCGGTTGAACCAAGCAGCTGTGTGCAACTATTTGATGTTCGCTTGCACTCTGCACCTTTCCCTGTCTTGCAGATCTCCGAGCTTGATGATGACAAGACCAAGACTGTGGGCTCCCTAGATTTGCCCAAGAAGGACGCTTAGGTGCCACAAGTTTTTGCCTGCATTTCAGTGTATTTTTTGCCATCAATCATGGACACGTACGGTTTGCTGTGCTTGCTGCTTTTGCTTGAGTCTGAGTAGACATGGAACTGGGACCAGCAGTGTACTAAGACTCGTGTACCTCAATCAATGGTCAAGTGCAGTTGGTTAACTTAGATTCATTGGCTAGCTAAGGCTTGGCCTGTGGGTGTGCTTTTGCACGGTAGAGGCTAAGCCATCGTGGCACCTCTAGCTGTATGGTACAGAAAGGCCAGCGGGTTACACAGCTGCAAAAAAAGGGCATGGTTAGAGACATAGATCAGCCAAGGTCCCTAAGGTCCACAGCAAAATGACCAGGATCAATGGGCTCACACTTCAGCAGCCTTTCCTTGAGCAAGTAGGATTGTGTGAAACTATTCATAGCAGATTAGATGTGGGATGACCAGCAATAGCAATCATTGCACCGTGAGCTCAGTTGCATGTCAGCTTGCAAGATCTTTCTCGCAGTGGAGCTGTTGCTTTGAATTAAAGCATGGTGTAGCCGTACTGCCGCCCGGAACCAGTTGAACTGTAGAGACTCTAGACCACACTCGCACACGACTCACCAAGAAGGGGTTGTGTCTTTGACCATCATAAGGTAAGGTAAGGTTTCAAGGCTGTATCCGCCGAACGAGGGCAGCTTAGCCGGTTGTGGCCTGACCATCATAATCCTCTTGAGCACTGTCAGCAGGCATTTTTGTGAAGGTTTGTCCATTTCTTTACCCTGTTGTAAGAATGGGGTGGCCCAAACCTGCCTTGTATACATACAGCAGAAATTGCATCCGTTTTAAGGAGCCACATGTACATGTGTAACCTTAAAGAAAAGACTACGCTAACAAGGTAACCCCTGCTTGCGTGAATTAAGGAAGAACTTTACATCTGGTGCAAGCACCAGGCAAACCTCCACCATCAAACGAGGAAGAGGGCCATTAGTGGGGGTCGGGAGGGTTCTGAAGAGAGCCATATGTTCTTTCCTTGGTGTTTTTCAACCTCCAAGTCGTATTTATGATCTTTGTTGCATATTGAATAGAATGCGTATTTAGATCGAGATTAAGTTTTCTTACTCTACACCGGTCTAGGCCAAGCTTACTGAGAGGTAGTTCAGTGTGAAATTTATAGATGGTCCCCATCACTCCAATAAGGATGGTATGTAGGCTTACTTTGTGGCATTGCTCAGCAGGCTGCGCAAAATCTTTAAGTAAGGTCATGTTCTTATATGAACTGTTTGATTCAGAAATTACCAGCTGTGAATGGACGTAGCGCTGCAACATTACGAGTGCCCCATCTGCAAGGAAGGCACTCACAGCGATGACCATCCAGCCTAACCTTGCATGCGCCATCATAAAAGAGAGGAGGCAGATTGCTTGTGTAAGAGTTGAAGCACATCACCTCAGACTTTTGCAACTGACATTGAGAGACTTTCTTCATGCGTATGCTCGTAGTTTGTTCAACATAGTCTGCATGTGGTCGTTTTACATGAGGCAGAGGTCATGTGCGAACAGCATGAGGGTCACCCAAAAATTTGGAGAAAGCAAAAGAGCATGAAGGAAAAGAAAGAAAGAAAAGAAAAACCGCAAGCAGCAAAAAAGGAAAAGAAGTTAAGTTACATAACTGTACCTGCTGAACGAGGGCAAGTACATTTAAGAAGTGCAACTTCTGGCCTGCTCATAGAAAGTGAGTTGTTCAGAAATACACTTGTGTTGTCAGGGCTCTTCTGGTGCAAGCACCGTTTGGCTTTCTGGTTTTTGGAAGATGTGACGCATCGGAGCTACGGTCACCAATTCGTAGCATAGAAATAGCCCTAGCCTAGTATAGCCGTAGCAGTGGCTATAAAACAGTGACTGGTCCGGCTGCTCGATCCCGCTGCCCACCAGGTCCCGATTTCACTGATTTGACATGTGATTAATTTAAATAGTTCACTCAAAACAATGATTTTAGAAGTTTAATTGGTGTTGAAGAACCCTGTTTAGATATACAAGTAAACTGCCATCACCATCAATTACTGATTGAGGTTAGTAACCTACTCGCGCGACAAGCGCGCCTGTGGCGCACCACCTAACCAATCAAAAAAAGAAGAATCTAAAGTTTTATAATCCAATGATGGATCAGAGGATGGTGATGGCCTACTGTAATGATGAGAAAAAGCCGAGACATGTACTTCATACAGGACCAAGTGGATACGGCTTGACTCTTAAAACAGCTGCACTAGTACACTAGAACCAGACAGATTGGCGCATGCTATCAGGTAGAATTATCTCTATACATTCAGGTGATATCTGGCAAGAAAATGCTGCGCATGCAGATTTACGGACAGCAGACCCTACAATTCCTTTTGATTCACTGAAGTATGAGGCCCAAAACAATATCCATAGAAAATAGAGATGCTCAAGCCCTTAAGCCACGTGCCTTTACAACCTTTAGAAGAGATCTTGGACAGGTCTTGCATAACCCCAACAGCAACAAAACAAGCCAGACAAAACCAAGCACTCAAATACACATTTACACCTTGAATGTTAGAGGCTTGTCGAAAAGCCGCTTGGACATTCAACAAGCTCTACACTGTCACAAACCAGATATATGGTTCTAACAGAGACAAAGCTAAATTAATTGAGGAGAAGGCCTTGGCTAAATGATCTGCTCAAAAATTGCAAGAGTTGGTCTTCCCCCATTGCGACTGGGGGCACCTTGGTTTGTGTCCGGAGCAAGCTCACTGTCCTTAATCCCACAAGCCTCATAGAGATGGATACTAATGGACGATTAGTGGCTGAAGAAATAGATGCTAAAAACACACCCCTCCTACTCTTGGGCACATACTGGCCGTCAGGCTGTAGCGCAAAGGCTCTATAATTGAGAAAAGAACTGCAAGCTCAGATAGCACACTTTATAGAAAACAATGGCCAAGCAGTCTCAATCGTCCTAGGGGATATGAACGTCACACTCTATGATGACGATAGATCAAGCTGCCTCCGTTACCCAGCAGATGATATATACAGACAGTATGTTGATGAAAGTCAATTATAACCGATAGATGCCAAACGCGGAGAATTACAAGAACTTAACTTGCTTAGACAATGGACACACCAGCAGGCCACGGCTAACTTAGGTAAAAACTTAAACGCCCAATACACAAACAGTAAAATTGATGATATACATCTCCCAGCAAATATTGCTAGCAGAGTTGCTTTCATAAGCAAGTGTTACCTTGGCTATCAAAGCGATTATATACCACTCTATACAACAATCACCACTGACATCCTAAATTGCCAGATTCAAAGAAAACAAACAAGCCAGCCCATGAAGGGAAACAAAAACAAAACTCTTGCACGTCCGATCTCTGAAGCTGATCAACTATCCTTCACCAATGCCATTCTTGATCCAGCACACAGATTGCTACAAAAACTAGAAGTGATTCAAAGATGACTTAATCCAATTCATGATGAAGCACGAGGATTTCTAACCAGTCTTGAAAGCAAAAGCGCCAAGTCCACTTTTAAACTACGTGAGCTGGGAAAGAGGACTGCAACAGAAGTCGTTGAGGAGCAAGCGCAAGCTATTATAGACTTGATGTATGCTGCCAACAAAGGGGCTCTAGAGGTTTGCACGACAACTTTGGCTGGCACCAATACTGGCCAGCACTACATAAATTGCCCTACAAGTAGAAAGAGACAGAAGATCACCAAGCGATTGAACACCATAAAATGCTTCAAATCTCAGCTCAAATCTGTAACAAGCTCAGCAACGTCTTTCGAAGAACTAGATGAACAATACCCAGAAAACCATTCCCTCAACTGTGCTGCGCATGACTTGAACAACTCCATGCCGTAGCACATCAGACAAGGGACTATACACAAACAAATACGGAATGCTGAATATCATATAAAGAGCAAGCTAGCCCTTAAAGACAAAGCACATGCCAAAGAATGCCATCAAAAAGAAAGAAAAAAGCAGCAAAAGACAATAAATAAATAGCCCCAAAAAGCCCATGAGCAAATCTTTGCAAGTTCTTATCAGAAACGATCAGGCTTATCAGCCCTCAAAGATCCAAAGACAGCCAACATAACATCTGACCCGCAAATGGTTAAGGATATCATTTTTGACTTTTACAAGCAGTCCCTGTCAGCTGTCAAACCCAAAACAGGCAAATACCTACCGAATAAAGCACCCCGACATTACCCAAGGGAACAAATGCAGGCCCCTGATCCATTTGAAGTTGAGTCACGTATTACAAGGGATGAAAAGAAAGGAACACGAGAGAGAGACCCTGGCTACACTCCTCAATCATAGACCTGGCTACATTCCACAAATGCATACGATCATTGAGCAAAAACAAGTCCCCAGGCCTTGATCGAGTGGTGAATGAAGTACTCACAATGCTGCCACCTACTTTCAGCCAAACTATACACAAGCTTTTTACAATAATGGGGGCTACTGGCTACACCCTGGAAACCTGGAAAACAAGCGAAACAGTCCTCATAGACAAAGAAAAGGGGGATGAAACTGACTATACATATTTTAAACCTGTAGGAATGGCCAATACTCTATATGAGCACTGGACACGCATGTTGACAAACACTTTGCATGAATATGCGGAAGCAAATTGCCTACTAAGGACCAGCCAGGCGGAAAGCAGAAAGATACAATACACCGGCTTCAGAATATCATAATGGCCCTAGAAGACGCTAAACTCTTTAAACAAGACATGTACGCGTTGATCGTAGACTTCACCTCTGCATTTAGTACAACAGACCATGACAGGATGCTATGGATCATGTATGACCGAGGCTTCCTCACGGACGCCATAGCGGTAGTAAAGAACCTTTACCAAAATGCCACAACCCAGGTCCGTCTACCCCAAGGAGGACACACAGACCAAAATCCTGTCGAATAAGGGACAATACAAGGAGATACTGTGTCCCCCTTTTTGTTCCTCTTGTACATGGAACCACTCCTCAGGTGGCTTTAAGTGGGAGGACGTGGGTATAGCCATGCCTGCCTAATACCAGTATGAAAACCTAGCAAGGCACAACATACCTGATAATGATAAAATTAGCAATGGCTCTTTTGCAGAGGACCTCTTATGCTTAACTCAAAGATTGTGCAATCTTCACATACAGGCTGACAAACTCTCAAAATATGCAGATTGGGCAGCCCTCCAATTGTCAGGAAAATCAAAAGTAATAGGTATTCTGCATCTAGCCAAGCAGACCGGCATATACGGAACGGATCAAAGTCAACATCTAAAAACCCAGCTAAAAGAGAAGGTATTTGTTCAAGGGCAGCATGCTCAATTTATAAGAGACACGAACCCCTTCAAATACTTAGGCGTCACTCTCACAAAGAGCCTTAGTTGGAGCTACCAGCACAAATGTATGACAGATAACCTTACTCATAACCTCAACGCCTTAAGTAAATCATATGCATCCCCATCACAAAACAAACGTATTATAAGTACTGCCATCATACCAAGCCTAGCTTACCCCTTTCCGGTGGTACCATGCACTCCTAATCTAACAAACAGATGGGACCAAAAAACAGGACATTGTGTGAATAAAAAGTTTGATATGGACAGGACCAACCCCTCCACAGCCATCGTCAGAGAACACACACAGTCATTTGGACTAGGATGCCCTCCTGTGAGTGTGGAATATCATACGCACTGTGTAGAGGCCTTGACTAACAGTCTAAATTGTACAACTCCAAGACATGCAAAAATAACAAAGACACTTCCGCTCAAACATATTACAAACCTAAACCTGATAGCTGATGCACTTCTTGTAGCCGAAAAAACCTCTTCGATGCCCATGCGGAGACTGATTGGACTATAATCTGAGACAAAACCTCTTCGATGCCCATGCGGAGACAGATTGGACTATAATCTGAGAGTACGCCAGTTGCTGAGCATACAAAGATCAAAACTACGCATGTTAATTGACAACGATGAGCATTTCACAAACAAGCTTGGCAAAATATTGCTGCTTGTATCTAACAAGGAAATTATGTTCACCATTCAGAACTTGATAGTGAGCATAGTTGATTCCCTCAAATCTCTCGGAGTAAACAGCCTTACAAAATTATTCCAAGGGTATAACAATAGCCATGTCGTATCACTGACCTCTCTCCAAGACAAATGCAGAAACAGCTGGAAGGAGAATCATGAACAAGCATTTAGATGCTTGGTTGCTCTACCCAGCAGCCCGCCCACTCAGGATATAACACCTGATATAGCTCGGAATATCTTCAAGTCAAGCAGAATTCCAACCTTACCAACTCTCGTAACAAACCATACTCCTACACAAATAACTAGGGAACCCTCATCTATTCCCGGCCTGGTCACTCCTTTTGCAAGACAAAAAATACAACCAACTTGAGTCCTGGCAACTGTGATACAGCTAAAAAGAACTACTATACAGCCAAAATAATGCACCAAAACGATATGTCCACCCTATAACTGGCAGGAGACTGCGTGAGCCAAGTTCATCAAATCCTAAATTAGAAAAAAGCACCAAAACTGCAAATGATACCTTGATTAACCTCCAGCAACAATCATCCCTCCAGGATGAGGCAAACAAGACGAACTCAAGAGATATGGACACAGAATTTTCAGGATCGAACAACAGAAGGCCACTGTATAACCAATGGTTATTAACCATCAGACATGCAGCTAGAGTCCAGATAAGACAAATCACAAGGATGAGGACAAGTAGGAACCAATACAAACAACCGAATACACATCCTGAACATGTGCAATTGTCTCAACAACCGTTGATGAAGGGTCCACCTTCACATACTCAAACTGTGACACAAACCCATGATTTGAGCCTGTGGTCAGCTGAACCTACGAGGGGCTCAGAGAAGCAGCTATAAAAAAGAGTATGAAGCCTAGACCCAAGAAGCATGCCCTCACTTCCCAAAAGGAACTAACAAGGCTTGACAGCTCAGACCTGGCATCCTCCCTCTGGAACTATAGAAAGAACACAGCAGCACACTTTAAAGACCCAACAGAAATGTTGAACACCATCTATCATGACCACCTCCAAGCTAGAAGGGTATTAGACAGTAAAATATGTTTAAACCAAAGGAAAAGGAAATTTGACCAAAATGAAGTAGCAGGAAATAAAAAACAACATTTAGTGCAATAAGAGCCTCTAGTGGTAGAAAGATGGGCACTGCCAACTATAAAGAAGGTCAAAGATATTCAAATTAAAAGCATAACAAACCTAACTAGATGCTGCTTTGAGGATGCCAGCTGTGAAATATGCTGTGATCCTCGGACTAAAGAAGAACAGCTTGACCCAACGACGGACATGTATCAGTGTAGTACTTGTCACAGGACATACCATTGGCAATGCCTCTTGGACCTAGAATGCTATACTGATGCCCAACGTGATGGTATCATGGCAAATGATGATTGAGCATGTCATGCTTGTAGCCACATAACCCCTACCCCAAAAAAGGAGTCAGAGCAAGAGTTAATAGAAATAACCTGGGCTCCGACTTCGGAGCTGGAAGGACTATAAATGAATGGAAGAGCCTCAAAACAAGAGTTTCTGAATATGATACCCAAGTACAAGCACCAAAAGATACAAGCTATGATAACCTGGAACGCCAAGGCTTTGACCTTCATCCAGATCCTTTAAATACTTGGAAAACAACATAAGGAGATACGATCAGACAAAAAGCTGTCTTTGAAATGCAGCTTACTAACCCAGAGCTGGATATTCAACCAGCTGGGAAATGCGAAGTGTGGATCAGAGAGATAATTCAAATTACTCAAGTCAAGGTGGCAAGGACAGAAGCTCACTGCATTGACACAGAAATTCCTATAAGCCCTACAAACTATGCCACACTTCCACAAGTCTCAGATGCTACAAGGGCTTGTATATACACCCCTGATGGAAAATGTGTTGGTATGCTGAGTACTAAGCTACACATAAATCTAGCAAATGCCTTCCACCATGCACAGGCTTCAGGCTATCACAATCAAGTCATACCTAAACACCCAAAGACCTTAAATCTGACCTAGTTGGTCTCCTCTCTTACAAACAGGAATGCACCTCGAAGGTTCATAAACAAATAAGTCAATAAGTTAAAGACACACACATGCGAGCCTTACCTGATCACATACTTCAAGCACTTCAAGCATGGGCTATGGTGACCAAGGACAGAACAGCATCTGATTCAAGCTTTGGCTGTTCATTCAAAGAGGTGTGGAGCAAAAGGAAAAGAGGTATAGTTTTTGGATCCAATTCCAATCCTTTAGCTACTAAGTTCACAGGCGTCTCGGTATGCCACCCTCTCTATGACGATAGTGTCATGCTTAACATGGTGCGCCATGCAATCTACTCATCTATTTCCACTGAAAGTGTTACTGCAACTTTCCTGCTCCTCCCAAATTGTAAGGGCCTTAATGCAAATGCTTACATGCAGATTCTTACAAAATATCCAGAGCATTGTACTATCTTGGGCACTATTCCCCAGGCATCAGTGACCTATCGCAGACAAGATTTATGGATTGGAAACAATACAAGCTCTCCAGCTCCTGAACAAGATCTTGAAATTATTGTTATATGGAATAATGAAGCACAGCACATGCTATTCGATGAGCACCCAAGGTGGTGTGCAGCCTTGTCTAATGCCATACCCGAGGCAATTTTCCAGCCCTGCCCACATCCACCCACTCAGAACATGGCAAAAGTAATCAAAATACCAAGATCATTTCGGAAGAAATTGAATGACTCAGCTTTCACACAGAATACTAGATCTATCACTACAGCCCCTAACCTCACAGCACTTACAAATAATTATCTTAGATTGAAGGTTCCAGACTGGCGTCTGTGGGCCTGCACTGATGGTAGTTGCCTGACATATAAAAGTCAACAACGTGTTGGAGCAGGAGTCTTTATACCTGCGACAAAAACAGCCATCTATGTTAACTCTGGCGGAGTTGGGATAAGCAATAGAACTGACTGGCATAGCTTCTGCACTAAGGGCAAAGTGTACCCACATAGCCACGGATAGTGCCTGTTCTCTATCTCAGATATGGAAGCAATTCTTATTTCCCAAATAATACAAAACACACACAAAAATCAAACTCTTGGAAAAAGCATCTCCATGATTATCGAATCAGATACTCCCATCAACTTTTGTAAAGACCACATCGGTGTGATTGGAAATTCATTTGCGGATGCTATAGCAAAACATGCTGCTCTCTATAACTATGGGCATGACGAAGCATTCCCACCACCATCACCTGACGGTAATCCTTTCGCCCATATATACTGGCTTGCAGAAGAGAACAATGAGACTACTCACACTACCACTAATATCAGCCTTGCACACTACAAAACATTAAGGACAAACTAAAAGCTCACATGAGCAAGCATCACAGACTTGGAGATGCTAATACTAACACTGAGCTGCGCTCTTTTCTTGGCTCAGCCAACTATTTCCGGAAATGTGTTCAAGGATTTTCCTCCATTGTCTTCCCATCGGTTCAACTGACAAAGAGTCAGGCCAAATTTGACTGGACAGACAAGCAGGAATGCGCTTCCCGTCAAATCAAGCAAGCCTTGATATCCGCCCCTGTGCTTAAGCTGCCTGATCCGAACAAGCCATACGAGCTTATTGCTGATGCATCTGTCAATGCAATTGGAGTTGTCCTGGTTCATTCAAGAAGGACATCCGGTAGCTACCTATAGCTTATTACAGCCGCAAGCTATAGCTTATTACAGCCGCAAATTTGCACCTGCTGAAAAGAACTTTACGACTGGTGAACAGGAATTGCTGGCAAAACATGATGCACTCCTACAATGGAGATGTTGTTAGGAAGGACCTGAGATCAAACTTGAGACAGACCACAATCCGCTTGTGTATCTGGTCTCCCAGCCTTTGCTTTCACGCAGACAAGCAAGGTGGATGGAATTTTTCTTCAGGTTCAATTACAAAAGGGTATACTGTCCTGGCAGAGCCAATGTGGCTGATCCGTTATCAAGATATTCTGCAATGAGCTGCAATATGATGCTGAATAGTTTCAGCAATCCGAACAATTCAACTTACAAAGCCATAGTAAATGGTTATGAGCTTGATGAAATGTTTTCCAATCCGCAACACATTCGCAATTTTTAAACAAGTCCCAGTGGACTTTTTGAAAAATTTCGGGGGGAATCGGTTAGTCATTGTCCCAAATTTTTTTTTCAATTCGAGACCATATCTTATTTGTGAACCACAGCATTTCGCTTGCATCCGGGCATTGACAAGACGTTCAGGCGGCAGGCGGTGGGGCGCCTGCGATGGAAATTCGACTACCCACTGGTGGCCACGGCCCCTCCCGGTCCATATCCTCGCAACCTGTGGGTTCGGGGTTCGAACCTCACTGGAGGCTGGCTAAGCTGCCCTTGAAAACTTTAAACTAAAACCTTCAGCTGGCAATTATCAGCCATTAAACCAATTAAGCCAATGAGCCAAACGTCATGGCTTTCATACAACCTCAATCTTGTAAATCTCTCTTTTCACATGAATGGGCCCCAACAAATCCCCCATGGCCCACTGGCAGGATGGTGAGTCGTCCCTGAGATTTTGAGTTGTGCCCCAAGACTCCTTGCCGCATTCACATAAATGACCTGAACTCATGCGATGCACGTACTAGCTTGGGCACTATCTTGGGCCTCACATTTGGCAGATGCACGCATTTAAATCGTTTCCCTTCACAAACTAGGCATTCATAATCAGGGCCAGTTGCTCTTTCATGATCAGGATGAAGCCATTTACTGGGAGCCAAAGGCAGCCACACATTGAAAAAGAAAAAAAAGGGGGAAAAATGTAGTTGTATATACTCCTGCAACACAGCGAAGCTGTTTAGGGTTGCCAAGTGCAGACGACAAATGATGTAATTCCCAGTTCAATGGGACGACTGGCACGATTACATTTGGACACTATTACCTCTTCACATCCTATCATACTGTTTGAACCAGTGTCTAATGATATCATGATTTCTTGAACACCTCGCTGTTTGTTCGGGAC
>LFIK01003440.1_pt1 | contig 12853 bp, 15 predicted proteins | sample 643401 | NCBI WGS metagenome assembly LFIK01 (sample SAMN03777447, study PRJNA286221) | soda lake metagenome | biome: soda lake; feature: Kulunda steppe; material: water; isolation source: sample T5-Br brine of Lake Tanatar-5 | place: Russia: Kulunda steppe | collected 2010-07 | reverse complement strand
GGGGGGGGGGGGAGATCCTCCGGAGAGATCAGATCTAAGAGAAAGAGCAAAAGAGCACAGTATTCACCTCGGCCGCATTCGCATCATCTTATGAACATACTGTGGGGTTCGTTTTAACAGTAGGATTGTAGAGGGGCTGGGACGAGCTGACGAGTTGCACTTGTCGGGGGATCCGGATTTCAACGACACTTGAAGAGGCATTTCTGATCTTTTTGCACCATAATAAAATTTCTTGATATTTATGCAATTGTGAACAGAGTGGGGATGCCGTTGCTCCGTTCCGCTGCCCCAAGCGGCCTGCTTGCTTTCCTTTCGAGGAGGCCTGGTGCAGCACGAAGCTATGCTGGAGGTAAGACCTAGCCCATCCTCATTCGTCATACCTCACCCCCTTTCGTCATCCTTTGTCCTCATGTGCACATGTCTAGATCTCTTGTGTGCGATTGCTCCCTCATGAGATCAATGATCACTGACCAAGACGTAGTACTTGTGTGCAAGGAGGTTGCTTGGTGTGCATGAGCAACTGGTAAATAGGCCACATGACTGGTCCTCATGCTCACCAAGCAACCTGATACAATATGGCAGTAGATCCATGGCAAGAGGTTTATGCGCACACCCCTGTAAAATTGTATGAATGTGTCTGGATGCCAGGTGCCACCAGGATCGAGGACTTGGGCAATGGGACATCTGGAGGTGCTGGTAAGTTCAAGTTATGTGCCTGGCTGTTTTACAGCTGAAATCCAATATTCTGGTCACACAATGTGCACAGGTGGTGGGGGCGAGGTTGGCGTGCAGTCAGGACGGGCTTCGCCGGTGAGGCTTCTTTTGTGAAAGGAGGCCACAATGCATTTGCTGTTTCCTCCCTTGAAACATTACCCAGCTTTGAAGCCAGAATTGTCTGTTTGCATTGGTACAAGGTACTCCATCCAGGCCAACTAGCCTTAGTCCCAGGGGTGACAGACTGACGTCGATGGTGTCCCGCAGCTCAGGTCGCTGGGGTCTCCCTGCCAACAAAGCGAGTGGCTGATCAGTGGCAGCAAGTGCACATGCAAGATTTGAGTTATGGATGTGGTGCAATCTTGGTCAGCACAGAAATCTTTTGCATTACTTTGGTGAAATCGTTAAAAGCAGGCAGGGAAACCCGCGCCTGGAGAGGTTGCCAACCGCGGTGGTTTTGGTGGAGTGCAAGCCGCTGAGGACACCGGAGGCAGCCCTTACGTAGCAGGTTAGTCTGGCAAGGTAGGAGGCGGCTGGTTGTGGGGAGGCAGACAATGGGTGGGGTGTCGAGCAAACAAATGGTGGGTTTGACATGGAAAATGATGGGCGTGTGGCGAGGCAAGCAGACATCCGGTACAGCAGGGCAGAAAGCGTGACACATCCTCCTCCTGTACCCTTCCTCGATAGACAGAGGCTTGGACCAATGGATAGGGGCTCCTGTAAAATTCTGGGATTAGTTGGTGGCTCCATCAAGCGTCTGAGACAAGACCATACACACATGCATGCACACGCACAAACACACACTGGCGCACACATTAAGCCCTGTCTGCCTGGCTGTGAGTGGCTGTGACATTAAGAGTTATCAGTTAATAGGTCAGCACTTTTGCTTACATATATAACCATGCTCAAGGTTTGATCATGGTAAGAGGTGTGATCGCATACTGCATGTGCTCTGGCAACTTGGCATCCCCTTCATGCGCCTTTGTGCATGCTTTGTCACCAGCAACTTGAGCCGCAAATGACACGTGCTGGTTTGGTGGGCCCTGCTTGCATGCTCACAGGGGGTGGCACAGCCGCAGGTGAGGGGCCCGTGAATTCGTGCATCGAACGCAGCGAGGAGCTGGGGGAGGCAGAGGAAGCAGATCGGGATCATGCAGCCATCGGATTTAAGTTGCCGTCTGTGCCAGGTGCTCGCCAGCTGTGGGTGAATGTTGTTGACTGTTGCCTTCTGTGCTCGTCAGCCGGGTTTGTAAAGCCGTATATGCTTGCCAGCCGGTTTTATGTGGCCACATGTTGCCTTTTGTGATTACACTCCGGGTATAAGTTGCCCTCTGTGCTTGCCATCTGGGACAAGGGGAGGAAAGTGGGGCAGGTGTGGCTCTGTCGGATTTGTGCGGGTGCCAAGGTGTGCGTGGCAGGGGGAGAAGGGTGGGGGTGGTGTTTGGCACAAGAGGCAAGTGCCAAAAAGGCCTGCTCAGCCATCCTCACCCCGTGATTGTCAATTTTTGCAGCAGAGCCTGGGCTTTGCACAGAATGGTCCTGCAGCCAAGCTGCTGAGCTCAGGCTCTGCAGGGGCTGGCTAGGCCAGGCACGACAGGCTGCAGGCCTTGTAGGCTTGTAGGCTGCCCTTGTCCGGCTGGTAGAGCTGTTCAACCCTCGCCTCCAAGGACTTCGCAGAGCCGGAGCGTGCCCTTGCAGTGCAGGAGCCGCCGCAGTTGTGCACGCCACCGCACACCAAAGAACCCCGCTGTGCCCATGAACCTGCGGGGGCGCTGCGCTCTTGCGCCTGGCTGCACTAGCTCCTTTCTGGTGCGACCCATGGGCCAATCAACCATTCCAACCACCCCAACCACCCAGACAAGGCCCTCTTACTGTCCCACAAGGCACCATCTCAATTTCTGCCGCCGCACACCCTGGCCCATGGTCTTGCACACCCTGCCCCATGGTCTTGCACACCCTGCCCCATGGTCTTGCACACCCTGCCCCATGGCCTTGCACACCCTACTCTATGGTCTTGCCAGGGCCAGATTTAAGTTTGGGTTTGACGAGGCCAACCAAGGTCCAGAACCCGCAGCAGCGCACTCCACATGGTCTTGTCAGGCTTGGAATGATGGTCACGTTGAAGTGTACACATGACCCAGCGCTAGCTCCCCGGTCCAGCATGGCTTGGGGGGCTCTACTTGCAGCGCCTGTGCAAGGGAACACTGCTGTGCTGTGTGTGTGTGTGTGTGCCTGTAGCAGCCCATTGTGCCACTGCGTGAAAGGGGACAAGTGGGCCGTGATGCTTGAAGGGGCCACTGTGCTGCTGGTGTCTGAAAGTGCAGCTGCAGCGGTTGTGTGTGCGACAGCATGCGACTGCAGGAGCTGCTAAGGGCAGAGGCCACACGGTACGCCTCCATTTGAACAGTAGCATCATGATTGGCGCAGCGCCAGCCGGGCCACCGCACACCCTATTCCATGGTTTTGGGAGGTTTGGAATATGGTGGCCACGCCAGAGTTTGCGCAAAAGTTGCGTTGCCATTATTTTGAAACTTCCAAAACCGTGAGGGCGGGTGATGCGCGCCTGTCTCAGACACTGGATCACTGCCAAGCACACATTGAAGTTGTGCACTGACGTTCGGGGAGCGCAGGTGAAGAAGCCTTGAAGGGCAAGAGGGCGCACCTTGCCCACAACTCTGAGGCCTCTGGGCCTGTGCCTGCCGCTGACCAGGCCCCAGCTCCAAATCCAAGCCAGACAGGTGTGCGCATCACCGAATCTTGTGGTTTTTGTCCCCAGCCAAGCAGGTGTGCGCATCATCGGCTCTTGCGGCTCTCGTCCCCAGCCAAATATGTGTACATGCACCCAATGCCCGGTTCCAGCACCAAGCAAGCTCAAAACCTTGTGCACCACTGATTCAGGCTGCAGGCGCTAGCCTGTGCTTGCTACTGCTACTCTGCTCCTGCACCAGCAGGACATGCCAAAGCAGCTGGCAATGCTTGAAATTTGCAGCCAGACAAACACCAAATGTTTGGCATGTCCTCTAGACCCCATTACTAGTCTAACGACTGTGCCTCTGCCCCAAACACAGGTCAAGGCAAGATGCATGCCCTTTGCAGGTTGCAATCTCGTGCAACCAAATGCTCAAGAAAGAAAAGAAAGAAAACGAAAGAAAAGAACTCTCGCTCAACTTAGTCTCATCAGAGCCAAAAAGTGCAAAGCAAATTTGCCACTCTGTCTGCATGTGCTGCCCTCCATGCTTAAAGAAAGTTGCAGCAGCATCATTTCAAATGATTCATTTGTATCTATTACAGCCTTCTCTGACTTGCTACGACCTTTGTTAATTTTACAAATGTGCACATGCATGGCCGTTTGGTGCAGGCAATATAGGTATTACCAAACTGTCCCACTAACCAAGAAGGCATCAGTACTGCCCCACAAGGCATCAGTTAAACCACATGCATCCACTCACCTTAACCACACAAATCAAGCCGGCAACAAAACAGATGTACACAGCACATGCATCCCCAATAAATGTACTTGCATCCCCACAAAACACATGCGTCCCCTTATTACGACCACTGCTGCGCGTGACAAACACACTTCAAATTGCAACGCCTGCTCATGCAGCTGAGGCAAGCGGACCAGGCAGCAGGCCTGGTGGCACCATTGAGGGGTACGTCCACACAAGGCAGCATGACACACACGTGTGTCATGCACGAACGCAACTCGGACGTCAGTAATACCCAGAAGCTCTTACCATGCACTGTGTTTCTCCGAGCAGTGTTTGCAGCTTTTGTCACGCTGAGTGCAGCTTCTCTGTGTACTGCCCTTGGGTCTTTCCACCTTGCCCCCCCGCCCCTGTGTTGTGGCTGCCCCATGACAAGTTGGAACAAGGTTGCGTGCTGTGTGTAAATAGCACCCCTGATGCACTGCACACACGCTGAAAGGTGTGCGTACACACATAATGTAGCATGCGCACTCACACATGCACACAAATGCCTGTGCATACCAACCTACAGGAGAGCTTGTGACCCTGCAAAAGACATACCCCCCACAGAGCCCTTGATGGGGATTGAAAGAGAGGCTCATCAGCTCCCAAGGCCACCACACACCACTGGTCCTGGAAACCCACGTGGCTGACTGGAAAACGTAAAGTCACATTTTGAGCTGAGTTGCATTGCAAGGACAAGTTTGATGCACTTTTTGCTGCAAAGCCAGCTTTACAAACTTGTGGAATGCCTGTTATTAGGCATTTCCTGCACCATATCTTCCGTGTCCATGTCCGTCAACCAAAACGTGGAAGCATTCTAGGGCATACACACGCGCGTGTGATTTTTATTCATTTGTAGAATAATCCATGCAGGAACCCATAAATGATGTCAATGTTGTGCATTGGCTCCTTTGCAGTTCTGCGGCTTACAAGTAATTAGGTGGAATCATCAGCTGGGCTGTCAAATTATACAATCCTCGGGACAGTGCAATCCCAAAGACAGGTAACATAAAGGAAGAAAAGTATTGCAAAGATACCTGGCCTAGGAGCCAACTCAAAGCTGCCAATTGACAGCACAGCATGCTTTGCCAGCACCTGCAGCAAAGCCGCATGCAAACTAAGCCTCCACAACATCCTTCTAGGAGTGGGTGGAACCATTTACAGCCCGCACAGTTTGGAGCCTTTCAAGACTGGTCTCAATGCTAAAAATACTACCAAGCTTGCTTTCAAGCTCCACGCTCATTCTGATCAGAATGCTTGTATACTTGTCAGTATCTCAGACGCGCTCTCGAAAAACCTTTTGCCACATCTCATTATCGAGGTCAGGAGTAGGGCACTGCTAGTTATTCTCTTGATCCCCATTGACTTCTTTTCTCTTGCTTTGGGGTCACACGGTGTCTCGAACCTTGGTGCCCCCTTTCCCTTAATCGTTCCAATTTTTACATACCTCCCGAAGGACTTAATTGATGTAGGGCGTATTTTCACTGCCTACATGGTTTTTTCCTTCTTATCTAATGTGTGTTCAGTGTATAAATCAAGCCGATAACTTCATACAAACTTGTCTCCTGCTTCTTGATGATTGGAGTTAGCTGCAACATACTCTGCTACATGCGGATAGTCAGTGCAAAATATATTTGTGTAGAAAGAAAGAAAGGAGGGGAACAACTGATGAGAGAAAGGAATTACTATGCCAGCAAGGATGCCTTTGAAGGAATGTGTGAGGGAGGGCTGTGCTAGCTCCCCCAGGCATACCCTCACTATGAGAAGGAGGCGTTCGGCTGCTTGATGGGGCTTCAGTCTTCAGTGTATAAGGGTGTGTATAAAGAATTTATCTTAGATGCTTTTTTGCAGAACTGGAGGGGGAAGTGTGCCTTGCGTAGCCCAGGCCAATACAAGGGGATAAAAATTGGACAAATTGGATCCTGTTTGTCACCCATGCTTTTGTTACACACATGTCATCTACTTGGCCAAAGCTTAGATGCAACCATAGCAATAAGCTTGGCTGGATATTGAATTTAGTGGCAGTGGAGGCATTATGTTGATTTCACCAAAAAGAGAGAAAGAAAAGAACTATGTATGCAGCATAATTCCCTGCATCAATAAAGGTGAAGGGGTCACCTTGGGCCTAGGCACCGTATGACCCCTCCTGTGAAACAGAAGCAACAGAAGTCAATGGGGATCAAGAGGGTGTCTAGCAGTACCCTATTCCTGTCCTTGATGATGAGAGGTCACTTGAATTTTTCTCACGAGCACATCTAGTACTAACAAATGTATGAGCATGCTGAACCGGATGAGCATGAAGCTTCACATAAGCTTGTTAGCTTTCTGAGAATTAAGACCCATGTTCTCAAGAGGCTCCTAGCTGTAACGGCTTTCAATGGTGCCACCCACTCCCAGAAGGATTGTGTGGGGGCTGACGTTGGCGGCTTTTGGCAAAAATGTTGACAAAGCACGCTGTGCTATTGGTTGATGGCCTCAAAGTTGGCTCCTAGGCCTGGTATCTTTGAAATACTTATATTCCACGAGATGGATGTGCCGCTGATTGGATGTGAGCTGACTAGAGTTACAGACACTAGACAAAGACTGGTAGGCTGGTGTTGGTGCTGAGAGCACCCCATCCGGATGGGGTCCCCTCTAAATCCTGCCTTTTCTCTAAATGCATACTTGAATGGGCATCTGGTACACTTCTTTTTTAGCAGAAATCTATGATAATGGTAGCGTCTGGATGACTGGCTGTGAGTCTTTGTTTTGTAGGGCGGTGAGGGGCCATTCAGGGATGGTTACATTAGTAGATCCTTCATGAATCTGATCAGGGATCTGTAAGTTTTGTAATGCCAAGCGGTCTTCGCTGCCAAAATCCATTTGAAGTCCGAATTTGAACAAAACAGCGCTGTTATTGAGCTAGCCTACTAGGGAGCCTGCTCAAGAAAGGCTACAGGCAACGTTGTGGTGCCAGCGCTCATTAATCATACTGGAGATGTTCTGGTGTTAACAACCTGTCAGTACTGTCATAAATTGTCAGGTACTGTCATAATAATGACAAAAGGGGTACTGGTTGAGGTCATCAAGCAAACAGCGTGGTTCTGTGTACATCTAAGTATGCCTGAGTGTGTGCTTGCATGCGTGCAAGTGTGCGTGCAAATGTGCGTGGGCAGTGCAGGGTCATGAACACCTTGGAAGACTCCATAACTATCAGCTGGAGGCTGGGAGAGCGTCGAGAGCTGATAGGCAAATATACTATTAGTAACATTTTTTCGAAATCTTTTGCTCTTACTTACCTAGATTGGTTGCAATTGAGCTACTCGCTCTGAGCACCAACGTAGTTTTGTAATTTGCAGATTTCTTGACTTTATAGGAGACCTGTCAGAGCCTTCAACGTGTGTGAATCTGTTGCAAAGGAAGTCTTTTGGCCTCGCTCAAGATGCCATGCTTGGTGCTGCCAATATAGGGGCCCCAGAGCAAAGCCTTTCCACGTGCGCAAGTGACTTTCTCCTTTTTTGCTCTGGCGGATCAATTGTCGCATGCCTCCCAAGTGGTCCCCCACTTCCTGCTTAGCTGCCGCAGCAAAGTGTGGTGAACTTAACACCAAGGTTGGCGGGCTCAATGAGGTCACCCATGCCTACAAGCCTTGAGACCCTTGTCATGGCGCGCCCTGCCTTCCAGCTGGCACGCTGGTGCAAGTACCAGGTCATGAATGCGGGTGGCAGGCTGCTTGATGATCTGGCTAGCTCTCTAAACAGTGTTTTAGGCACGGGCAGGGTGTGCGGAAACAATGGGCAGGCCAGCTTTGTGGGGTCGCCTGGGCAGGAGGTCGCTAGCCGGCCTGGCCATGTGCTTATGTGTAGTGCCTTCAAGAAGAAGTTCTTCCAGCTGCCAGTGTGCAGATCTCGCCACGTCAGTGATCACTGCACAATGAGTTTGTGCTTTGTGGTTGAGGATGCCGGTATGCTTGCAGATTGGTCTCAGAGTGCTGGGCATAGACGCGCCCCTGGGGCTGTGGTGAGCGCTTTGCTCTCTGCTGGCGGCCGGATAGGGCTACAGCTTATGTGGCAGTCCTAGAGGCCAACTCAGACCTCCAGGGCCAGTTTGAGCGAGCTATTGTTGAGAAGGACCTTGAAATGGCTTGTTGTCTGCGTGGTCTCTGGTTGTGCATGCTGCTGGTAAGCCTGGGATAGACATGACCAGAACACATATTCTTTGCACATCTCAGCGCAGTCGGGGGGCTGCACAGGACCCTCCTTGGCTCCCCGAAGAATGTGTTACGCTCCGCTGCCAATTCAGAAAGGTGGTGTGTAGTGGCAGGTGGTTCATGCTTGCTGGGAGGCTCATAAACTGTACAGGCTCACAAACAGGCTTATGACACTATCCCCAGACAGGTTCTCTGGTCTCACTTCCACTGCATACACATGCCTATACCTTCCTCTCTGCCCTTCAAAACCTGTTTGCTGATGACCAGTGCCTCATGAGGCTCCTACAAGACGGATATGAAATCTGCAAGGGATAAGCCTACTGTGGGTGTGAAATAAGGGTGCCTTTTGTCTCCAGTGCTCTTCTCTGTGTATTTTAATGACATTGGTATGATTGCTGAGGGAGTGCAAGGTGCAGTCACTGGGTCATAAGATATACAGGTCACACACATGGTGTATGCAGATGACCTGACTCAGCAGAGTCGGACTCTGCTGGCTGATGCCCCGGATACTTTGCTAATCATGCTTAACAGGCTTTGCGTTCTGTGCACGTTCAAAATGCCTCACCATTAACACTGCAAAGTCAGAGGTGGTCAATTTAAAACCAAAGCGCGGTGCTGAGGTGCCCGTTTTCAAGTAAGCAGGCCCTGCTGTAACTTAGTAGAGGGCCCCAGGGGCCGCTCTGGCTCATTTAGGTACCCTGGCACGCTGTTAAACAGACTAGTGTGTGTGTGGGTTTGTCCAGGACATTTTCCTATACAACAGGCGTCTTTCTTCCCTTTGACTAGCTGCCTTTGAGGCATGTGTAGTTCCGGTTGGTTTCTAAGGCAGTCATGATTGGAGCTCAGTGTCTACCCTTCAGACGTTGCAATTGAACTTCTATATCCCGTTGCTCTTGAAGTCTTGGTTTGGAGCAGGGGGCGGCTTGTCATCCTTCAAATCATCACTAGTCCTTGTTTTCTCAGGTGGACGAGACTCTGTCGGGCACACAGCTTTTTGGGCCAGCTTGGATTGAATGTGTCTCCTTTTCCTTAATTGATGTAAGGAGTGTCACTGTGAAACCAGTAGTTTCACTGCCTACGCAGTTTTTTCTTTTGATCTCAGACAATGTGGATATGTGGACAATGTGGTGTTTTTGGCTGGCAAAAACTAATCAGCCCAACGGCCAAGCTGGCGGTTAACCCAAACTTGTCCACTTATACCCCTTGCATCGTTTTATGAGACCTTCTAGGCACTTATCCCTCAACCCAAGTAATTTACATTGTAACGCCTTGCATGTCATGCAGCGTGAAGGAGTTCGCTCTTCAGAAGCTAGCAGTTGAACCCCCAAAAATCCTGTTTAGTGCTACGTGGTCGCATTGGACAGCGAAAGCTTGCAACCATCTCATCAATGATAAGTAAGCTCAGGTTCAATCAGGTATAGCAGGCCTGCCTGAAAATAGTCAAGGCAAAACCGAAGAATCAGAAAAAGTTCACAGTTCAACAGCAGCGGTTAACAACACCTGACAGGCAAGTCCAAAAATAACTTACTTGACTTAAACACTCATTTGATCCAATGTGCGACAAAAATCATCAAGACAAGGGGCAGGATGAAAAATAGCGCAGAGCACATGGTTCTTTTCAGCCTAACCCCCACTTTCTAGTTCGACGGGGGAGGGTTTGTCTGATGCTTGCACAAGATGTAAACCTCTTCCATAATTCACACGGGTTTCCCTGTTGAGATAGTCTTTCCTTCCTCTTTTTCCCCACCAGGCAGAAAGTGTTAAGTGATAGGTCAGTGCTATGAAATTGATCCCACTAAGCTGAAATTTGCCCTGCACGCACTCTCAATGACTTATCTTTGACAGCATGGAACCATCCTTGACACAAGGAACTATCCTTGAGAGCATGGATTGATCCTTGACAGCAAAGAAGTATCGTTGACAACAGAGAGCTATCCTTGACAGCACGGAGACTTGCAGAGTGGAGGGTATTTGTGTGTTGAAGCAAATAAACAGCGCTGCTCATGGTGCCTTTGCAATAGGAGCACAGACAGCATCGGTTGTGAATGAAGATGCTGTTGCCGGATAGGATCCAAGTTACGTAAAAATTTGTGCCATCCTAGGCACCCGACACACGAGGGTGGAGCAGGTTTGACAGCAAGCCATTGATGTGCAGTGAATGCTGACAAAATGCACCCAGTCAGTGTTTCACAGTACTGGGCACTCCCCAAGCATGCAGCCCCAGAACTATCACAAATAAAACACAGCATCCTCGCGCGCAGTGGTTGCATAATGTATCCAGCACAGTTTCTAGTTTCCTCCTCAGCCATTCAGCAACCTCTTAGCAGCAAAGGGGTATGTCTACCAACAGAACATAGCAGCAGCGCTCCAGTGAACACACACAGGCTAGCACGCTCGGTGCTGCATAGAGCCCAGTTGTAGACATGCAGAGACACTTTGAGGAGTGTTGCAACTTGGGATGCACGTTTTTATTCTTCAGCATGCTGTTGCGCTCTTCTGCGCAGCGCTGAGTCCTTAACTGTTGCAGTGCACCTCAATACACTTACCCTATCTATCAGTAATGACTCCTGTCCCTTTAAATCATTCAGCCGCCAGAGATGCGCGAGTTGCGTGCCTTGCACAGTGCGCCTTGCATTCCTGCTGCAGCCCTTGCAGCCACACAACTGCTGGCGCGGCTCAGAAGGCAGGTCCACTTTAAGCTGCCAGCATCACAGCCAAACACAGCTTCTAGCGTAATAGTATTGGCTCAAACAGTGCGGCCTCACTTGCTGCCTTGCTGCCCAGATCACTGCAGGATAGCAATGGCAGGCTCGCCTAGTCAAGCCAACAGAAGCCTCCACAGCCGCATGCGTTACAGCCTGTCTGCGCTTGGTGCTTGAGCCCCCTGCGCTCATCACTCCCATTTGCTGCCACCATGCTGTGGCAGTTTCACACGCTGGCCAGTCCTCCCCACCCATCTCTCCCAACTGTCCCATCATACTCCCACAGGCATGCCATGACCTATTTCTGCGCCAGAAGGTCAGAGACCTTAGGTCAGGCCTTGGTCTGTGGCTCATGCTGGGCTGCAAACCGGCTCTATCCGCCTACCCTGGCATGCGCACACACACACGCACACACACAGCGGCGCCTCTACCTGAAAAGTAGGGCCGCATACCCAGGCAGGCATGTGCAGCGGTGCTGTCTGTACCCAGGCACACGTAGCTGCGCTGGCATCCACCCTAAAAAGGGCCACGCACTGCCGCCACTCCAGCCAGCCTTGGCTCAGTTGCTGCATGGGTGCGCACAAGCTAAATGGGAGCGCCAGAGGTGCGCCAAAGCTCCGCAGCAACCGCAGCGACCAGCGCCCTCCTAAAGCACCTCCTCCTACTACAGCCGCAGCTGTGGCCTGCATGCCATCACCCCCACTTCTGCCGCTGCAGCCTCCCCGCCTCACCCTACTTCTGCTGCTGCAGCCTCCCCGCCTCACCCTACTGCTGCTGCTGCAGCCTCCCCGCCTCACCCTACTACTGCTGCCGCTGCTGCAGTCTCTCCCTCACCCTGCCACTGCTGCTGCCTCACTACCCTGCCCTACTCCTGCTGCTGCTGCTGCGTTACCAGGCTCTTCCGCCGTTGGCGCCGCACGCCCGACCCGACCAGCAGGCTGGCAAACGCGAGCGGCCCGCGCGTGCCCCCGCTGCTGCCGCCCCCCATCCATCCCTCCGCCGCGCCTGCCCCCAATCCCTGCGCCTTGCTGGCGCTGCTGCGCTGGCCCAGAAGCTGCGTGGCCTCTATGTGCGCGTGCACACGCGCAAGCGCGCTGCCTGCCTTGTAGATGCCGCCTGTCGTCGCGGGGCTGGCGCGTGCTGTGCTGGTGCGCGGGCTGGTGCGCGAGCTGCCACTCCCGTCGCCGCCGCCGCCGGAGCTGCTGGGCCGCCTGTGCCAGGAGCCGGCCCTACGCAGGGACGCCAGGCCTGCCTGCAGGCTTGCAGGGCCGGCGGCCAGCTTTGCTGCCAGCTGCGGGGCGCGGCTCTGCAGGTGAAAAGATGCGCACGCGCGTGTGTGCATGTGTGCCCAGCGTGCGCACACCTGTGCATGTGTGAAAATGTGTGAAAATGTGTGCGCCGTATGCATGTACAAATGGCGCGCTTTCCCTGGAGCCGTGCAGTCGCACGTGCACATGCATGATGAGTGGCTTGCCCTTGGCCTGCAGCTGGTGGAGAGTGGACAGCGGGCGTCCGTGGGCGAGGAATGCACACATGGAGAAGGAGCACACGCATGCACGGGGAGACGTGTTTGCCAAACTTTTGATACAAACAGAGAGGGAGGGGAAAAGGAGGCATGGAGGGCCTCTTGGTTTTTCACCCAAGCAGCCTGAGCCGACCCATGACCCTAAGCCCTAAACCCTTGCTTGTGAGCACCACGGCAAAGGCCAGAGCTTGGCCTATGTGTATGCCCCTTCCCCTCTCAAACCCCTTACGCACAACCCCGCATTCCCCCCCCT
>LFIK01003439.1_pt1 | contig 12854 bp, 22 predicted proteins | sample 643401 | NCBI WGS metagenome assembly LFIK01 (sample SAMN03777447, study PRJNA286221) | soda lake metagenome | biome: soda lake; feature: Kulunda steppe; material: water; isolation source: sample T5-Br brine of Lake Tanatar-5 | place: Russia: Kulunda steppe | collected 2010-07 | reverse complement strand
GTGCGGTTGCGGGTTCCACCTGCACGTGCACGCCAGCCCGACCAGAACACGGCCGGACTGGCGTGCACACGCAGGCCACCTCGCCAACCGCAGGTCACGAGCGTTACGCAACAAGACCTAAGAAACTGGAGACGCTTGGGGAGGTATGCCAACTCAAGGGCCAGGCCGGCAAGGAAGCCCTGACCGGTGGATCTCCTGGGCCCGCCGCTGCCGCAGCCCCGCGTTCGTCGCGCTGCAACGACGCATCGTCAAGCACCGTGCCGCGATCGACGCCACCCTCGATCACGGCCTGTCCCAAGGACTCATCGAGTCCACCAGCACCAAGGTCCGCGTGCTGACCCGCATCGCCTACGGGTTCAAGTCCCCCGAAGCCCTCATCGCCCTCGTCATGCTCTCCCTCGGCGGCCACCGTCCCGCACTACCCGGCCGCTCATGACCCACACATACGGCAGGAGAGCCAGAAAACAGCACTCCTATGAAACGAAACCTCGACCTCGTTAGGTACGGGCCAGGCGAGGGCGTTCATGTTGCCCTGGCCTGCGCATCGATACTTGACGCACAGCACTTCTTCCGCTACAGTCTATGACGGTAGACAGATAGCGGAACGGCAGGACCCAACATGCCCAACACCACCAAACCGTCTGGCACCAACCCGAGTGCCCGATGATCGAGAACTGGACCCCTCTGTACGACATCGCCGTCGCCGTCCTCACCGGCGGCATCCCAACCGTCGTTGTCCTGTGGTCCGCCCGACGGCGCCGCACCACCACCGCAACGCACACCACACCCGCACGCCCCTCCCCCGCCCACCGCACCGCCGCATGAACAGGCCCGACATTCCCGACGCCTCCGCCGCTGCAAGCCCCAACCTGGACGTTGCGGCCCTCAGCTCAACAGCCCACCGAGGAGAACCACTCATGGCCATCATCGAACTTGCCAGCGAGCAGCTGCAGGCGGAACAGGCTCTCGTCGAGGACCGCTACGTCGGTCGACGGTTCCGGCATCTCACTGACAGGACGGAGGGAACGGCAACGGCCGCAAGAGCCAACACCTTCGGCGGGAACCCCGTACTCACCATCACATGGGACGATGGCACGGCCTCCGGGCACTCCCTGAGCGCGGTTGTCTCTCTGTGAAGGCCCCGGCCGACCGTGCCTGACGGGGTGCCGACACCGAGGACTGTGATGGACGTTCCGTCCGAGCTGGTCGTGGTGACCCATCTGCGCTGGGTGGTGGACGACCTGACCGCAGGTACGGCGGGCCGCTGGCCGGTCCGCTGGGTCGACGACTGGCGGGTCCCCGAGGTCGACGATCCGTCATCGACCGCCTGGTGGATGCCGACCGGGCATGCTGCCCGGCTGGTGAGGGCGGGTCTGGACCTGCAGCTGGCCTGTGTGGATCCGGGCTGGATGGCACGGCTGCCGGTGCGGTGGTCTGGCCGGCGGATCGTGGCCGGCACCCTCGGGTGGGCGGCGTCCCACCCGGACCTGCTGCCTGCGGCCGGGTTCGTGAAACCGTCGCTGGCCAAGCTCGAGGCGCTGCCCGGCGGCTGGGCTGAGGATCTGCCGGGCACCGTTGCGGCAGCAGCCGAGGTGCTGCCGGCAGCCACACGCATCGAGTGGACGTCGACACGGCTGGATCTGGCGGTCGAGTGGCGCACGTTCGTGACTGGCGGGCAGCTGTGCCGCCCGTCGCCGTATCTGGTGCACGGCCAGCCGTGGGAGCCGGAGTTCGACGGCCGCGACGATGCCGACACCGACGGGGCGTGGCGGTTCGCCCGGCAGGTCGCCAGTTGGGCGGCACAGACCGGGCAATCGCCAGACAGCTGGGTGTTGGACGTGGGCTGCACCGCTGACGGCCGCTGGCTGGTCGTGGAAGCGAACGCGCCGTGGTCGTCAGGCACCTACGGCTGTGACCTGGGCCGGGTCGTGGACGCGGTCGTTGCTGCGTCGCTCCCGCCGGTCGATCCGCGGTGGCGGTGGCGGCCCGACCCGGCCGAGCTGGCTTAGGCGGCGCGGGTGCTGGGGGCCCGTACGGCGATGTTGTGGCGGCGCAGCGCCGCGAGGACGGTGGGTTCGGAGCAGCCGAGCTCTGTGGCGATGTCGGCGGCGGACCGGCCGGTGTAGCGGTCTGCGAGCCAGGAACGGTCGTTGAGTTCTGCGATGGTGGATGTCGGGGTGTGCGACGGGCTGCGGGTGCCGACGCGGCGGGGTGGGATGCCGTGGCGGTCGAGCCAGCGGCGCACGGTGGTGGCGCCGACACCGAGGTCGCGGGCGATCTGTTCGGCGGACGCGGTGGCGTAGCGGGCGGCGAGCCGGTCGCGGTCGGTGAGGTCGTCGGGCACCGGGGCGGGGCCGGGACGTCCGTAGTGGCGCCGCAGGGCGTTCTCGGCGGCGGCGCGGGAGCAGCCGAGGTCGGCGGCGATGCGGTCGGCGATCTGTTCGCGGGTGCCGCCGTCGGCCATGTAGGGGTCGAGGTGCTGCCGGTAGCACAGGGCCGGGTACTGGGTCTTGCGGGGCCGGATCGCGATGTCGTGGATGTGGAGCCAGCGGGTGACGGTGTTGGGGCTGACGCCGAGTTCGGCGGCGATCTGGGGGCTGGACTTGAGGCGGGTGATGTACTGGTCGGTGAGCCAGTCGGGGTCGGACAGCCGGGTGGTGTTGGGGTCGAGTTCGCCGCGGGCGATGCGGACCTGGACGTCCGGGCGGACCTCGAGCTGCTGGTTGCGCAGGGCGCGGACGACGGTGGTGGGTGACACGTCCAGGTCGGTGGCGATCTCGACGGTGGTGCGGTGACGGGTGTGGTGCTGGTCGGTGAGCCAGTCGGGGTCGTTGAGGTTGGGGTGGCGGGACCGGTGGGTGCGGGGCAGGTCGATGTTGTGGCGGCGGGCGGCGCGGGTCACGGTGCCGGGGGTGCAGCCGAGCTGGGTGGCGATGTCGTTGGCGGTGGTGCCGTTGCGGGCGTGGGTGGCGAGCCAGGTGGGGTCGTTGAGTTCGGGGTGGCGGGACCTGCGGTTGCCGTTGGGCAGGGTGACGTTGGCGCGGGCGGCGGCGCGGGTGACGGTGCCGGGGGTGCAGCCGACTTCGCGGGCGATGTCGGTGGCGGTGTGGCCGGTGTTGGCCTGGCCGACGAGCCACTCGGGGTCGGAGAGGCGCGGGTCGCGGGTGCGGCGGCTGTGGGCGGTGAGGTTCGCGGCCCGGTAGGCCTTGGAGACCAGGGAGGTGCTGCAGCCAAGTTCGCGGGCGATGTCGGTGGGGGTGCGCCGGGCGGCGGCCTGGGTGGTGAGCCAGTCGGGGTCGTGCAGTTGGGGGTAGGTGGCGGGCCGCCCCCCAGAAGGGGCGGTCATCCCGACCGCACCGTCCTTCTTCGAGCTGGCTGTCTTGGAGCTCACGGGCCCGCCGGTGGCGGCGCCGCGAGGCTTGCGCTTGCGGGGCGTGGCGTTGGGGGTGGTGCGCAGGTAGCGGTCGGCGATCTGGGAGGTGCTGGCGGCGGTGGGTGCGGGCGGAGGTGCGAGGGCGCCGGTGGCGCGCAGGGCCCGGATGACGTCGCCGCGGGCGATGCCGGTGTGTTCAGCGATCGCGGGGGCGCGCATCCCGTCGTCGTAGAGGGCGCGCAGGTAGGCGGCAAGGTCGGGGTCCACGGTGGTGGCCATGGTCGGGTCCTGAACGGCGGCTGCGGGCCGCTCCACAGCTGTGGAGCGGCCCGCATGGTCAGAGGCGGTTACGACACCCTGTCCGTCTTGGTTGGCTTGGGTCGACGGTCGAAGAGGGGAAGTACAAGGACGGGTCCGAGGAAGATGGTGAGGAAGACGGCGATGTTGGCTGCTTCTGTGACGAATTCGGGGTTCATGGCTAGCTCCTCTGCTACTTCTTCCTTCCCTACGGGCTTTTCGGAAACAACCTTGCTATCCTGCAAGCATCAGTAGCAGTAGATAACAGGTTGGTTCCCAGATGCCTCTCCCCCACCCCGCAGCCGTTGGCGCCCTTCTCGGTGTCCACATCGGTGACAGCCTCGGCGCCACCGTCGAGTTCGCCCCTCGCCACCGGGCCGCCCGCACCCTGCCGGCCACCCCCAACGATGTGAACATCGTTGGGGGTGGCCCGTTCGGCTGGAAGCCTGGTGACGCCACTGACGACACCGACCTGACCGTTGCGCTGGTCCGCGGCTACCGCGACACCACCAACGGTGACGTGGTCGTGGCTGCCGCCAACCACATGCTGGCCTGGTACCGGAACGGCCCCCGCGACATCGGTGGCGCCACCGCCTCCGGCCTGTCCCGCTACCGCACCACCGGTGACCCCTACAGCTCCGGAGGGACCTCGGAACGCTCCCAGGGCAACGGGTCGCTGATGCGCACTATGCCCGTCGCGATCGCCCGTGCCGACGACCCCAACACCCGCGCGGCCGACGCCGCAGCCCTGTCTGCCGTCACGCACGCGCACCCGGTGTGCACCGACGCGTGTGTGGCGTACTGCGACCTGATCGTGGCCATCGGCTACGGCGCCGACCCGGCCAACGCGGCCGCAGCGGTCGCTGCCGACCCTGACCGGCACCCCGAGGTCGCTGCCGCACTCCGCCGGGGGCTCACCACCGGCGCCGGCGACCTTGAGGGCGTCAACGGCGGCGCGTCCGGCTGGGTCCTCACCGCCCTTGCCCTGACCGTCGCTGCGGTCATCGACCCGCGGCCCGCTCCGCAGGTCCTGGTCGACATCGTGCGGCTCGGTGGCGATGCCGACACCAACGGCGCGATCGTCGGAGGGGCGCTCGGTGCCCGCGACGGCGTTGACACCTGGCCGGACCGGTGGGTCGACATCCTGCAGTACCGCGACGAGCTCACCGTCGCCGCAGACCTGCTGCCCCGCTAGCCGGGGGGTGGCGTGCCACCCCGCTACTGACAGCGGCCGGTGGCGGTTAACCATGTTTGGAAGACCCGCTACCTGCCAGCTGCACCCGCCCGGAGGGCTCATGGCATCCGCACCGGCAAAACCCTGGTGGCGATGTGGGCCGCGGAACGATCCGCAGCGACCACCGTGCTTGTCCTGGCACCTGCGCTGGCGCTGGTGCGCCAGATCATCGACGAGTGGTCCGCTAACAGCGCGTGGGATAACTGGGCGGTCCTGCCGGTTCGTTCCGCTACCGACGTCGCCACCGCAGGAACCCACCGAACCGATCACACCCTGAGTGTGACGGCGTAGGAATCCCCCACCTTCAGGTGGGGGAGGAAGTCATCCTTGCGGCACCTACGGCCACTACCAGCACTGAACGACAGGTTACGGCAATAGAAGAACCCCAGTTGGAGATTTGTGATGAGTTACCAAGGAGCAATTAGCAGCCAAGTACTAGAACGTGCGATTGCTGAAGCATTGGCAGAATCCAATGGGACGCCGTGGGACCTGACTCCACTGCAGGATGTGGAGGCTCAAGAGGCATCGGAGTGCGCGGACTATGACGTCTACCACCGCGATGCACGAGCCGTGATCGAACGCCTACGGGTCCTTGGCATCATCAGCAGCACCTGACATCCGGTTGGTCAAGTTGCGATGCTTCTGGCCGCGACACAGAGGGCACAGGTGGCCACGATCCGTCGGCATCACAAAACTCGCAGCACTTCCATCCCCGCATCCACGAAGCGATTAGGCAGATCGCCGCGCTGCATCCTGCGTGCCGTTACGAGATGTGTGCCGCAGGCGCGCAGCGTGCTTTGACCTCCTCCCCCACCTGAAGGTGGGGGAGGAGGTCAACCGACCGATCTGACCAACGAGCAGTGGACGCTGCTCGAACCCGTCCTTGCCCGAGGGTCGCGTGGCCCGCGGCCGTCGGTGGACCGGCGCATGGTCGTCAACGCGATCCTGTACCAGGCACGCACCGGCTGCCAGTGGCGGTATCTGCCGGCGGAGTTCGGCCGGTGGAACATCATCTGGAAGACGTTCGTACGGTGGCGTGACCCCTGGGTAGAGGCCGCAGGCTCCCTGCCTTCAGGCGGGGGTTACGCCGTCGCGGCAAGGTCCGGCCGGCAGCAGGTGGACGGCGTGTCATTACACCCGCGTGGGATGATCGGGGCATGCGGATAGGACACGTGCACGTCGTCAAGCTGACACCGGCCCAACAGGCGCTGGTGGCAGACGACGGGCCGTGGGCGCGTTCCAGCAGGGACGTGTGGAACGCTGCCCTGCAGGAACGCCTCGAGCGACCGAAGCCGCGGATGCGGCGCGGCATCAAGGACAAGCCCAAGGTCGCACAAGCGGCCTGAACAGCATCCCTGGCGCCGGGCCGGCACCAGGGACCTCACGGTTCGAACGGACGACGCATCAACTGTCCACAGGCCCTAACTGCCGGGAACGCCCAGCAGCGGCGGCGGCTCCTCAATCTCCTGGGTGTCCGTAACAGTCCCGTGCCCGGTCCGACCCGGACTCGGATCATCCAAGGGCGGCGCACCGCTGGCGTTGAGATCCCTGACCTCGCTGAAGAACTATCTTTCTGACACCGGCCTGTCCAGCCGGGGGCGGATTCCGGCTGACCGCCCCTCTCCGCCCGAGGACTTGTCCTGGGGTGCTCGAGGTCACCCAGGACCTCGAGGAGACCGGATCGTGCGAGCTCCTCGGGGGTGTCGCGGACCAGCCGGTGAACTGAAGCCGCAACACGAATAGCCAGCCGGTCGTCCTGATGCTGGAGCCAGGACCTCGGGAGCGCACGGCTCGCCCAGCGGAAACTGAGCCACCCCTGGGTTGCGCACAGCAGCGTCTTGCGCTAGTATCCATAGCAGTACATGGTTGTCCGTCGGCGCACAGGAACCGCCCAACCCGATGGGCAAGCCGCGAACAACCGAAGCCCGACACAACCAGTAGATCGCGGTAACACCCACCGCCCGACAGAAGAGGTCGCTATGGGCACCTTCATCGCTGACCTGTTCGACCCCGAACTGCTAGCCAAGCGCGTGAACGAGCGGCACGTCCACGCCCAGCGGCACCCTGAACTGCCGCTGACGATCTACAACTACACCGAGCGGTGCGTGTTCGACAACGCCTGGGACACCGTCACCCTCACGTGCCGCGGGCTCATCGTGAGCGACGACGGGCAGGTCACGGCGCGACCCTTCCCGAAGTTCTTCAACTACGGCCAGGAAGGGGCCCCCAACCTCGACCTTTCTGCCCGAACAATCGTCACCGACAAGGCCGACGGGTCGCTCGGCATCCTCTACCCTGACGGTGACGGTTGGTCCATAGCTACCCGCGGGTCGTTCACCTCCGACCAGGCCATCCATGCCACCCAACTCTGGAAGGGCCGCTACGAGGGCCGAGTGATGGTCGGAGAGGGTCTCACGTGGTTGTTCGAGATCGTCTACCCCGACAACCGCATCGTGCTCGACTACGGCGGCATGGATGACCTGATCCTGCTTGGCGGCATCGGCATCGCAGACGGCGCCACCCGCCCTGTCAGCCAGATGTCGATGGGGTGGCCTGGGCCTGCGGTCACGACGTTCGACCATCCCACCCTCGCCGATGCGCTAGCAGCCCCACCTCGCGACAACGCCGAGGGCCTGGTCGTGCACGCCGTCGACACCGACCACGACCCCGTCACTACCGACGACCTCAACAGCGACGACGCCCCGGCCACTGCCGCCGACGACACAACAGCTGGTTCAACGAGATCGCGTCACTCATCACGATGCTGCGCCTCGATGACCCGGCCCTCAAGCAGCTCCGCAGCCAGCCCCTGACCCGAATCGAAGCTGCGCTCGCAACCAGCGCCCACACCTACCGGCAGCTCGAACAGCTCGCGCGCCTCGCGGAACGCCCCACGGTCCTCCAGGGCGTCATCAACCACCTTGAGACCGCCGCATGGGCCAACGGGATGCTCCACCGCCCCGAGGTCGACCAGTGATCGCCCCTGCCCGGTGGGTGGCCGCCCTCCTGGTGACCTGGCCTGGGGCGCTCGAACTCAGGACCTCGAGGAGCTCGCACGATCCGGGCTCCTCGAGGTCGTCGTTGTTCAGCCGGCCGCCAGCCGCCGGGCCGACACCGCAACACGGGCCGCCAGATCGTCCGGCAGACGATCACGGCCGTTCCTCCCGCAGCGGGCTTCGTCGCTGGCGCGCTCCAGCGCACGGCGCCACATCACCTCGACATGCAGGTCGAAACCGGGGCGGCGCCACTCATCGAACTGCGGCGGCAGGCCGTCCAGCAGCGGCGCAACCCGGTCCTCCACCTCGGAGAACCGGTCCTCCGACGGCCAACGGGTCGTGCTCCACAGCCCGAACAGGTCCGTGGGCTCCCCCGCAGGGAACCGGACCGGCAGGTCGTCGCACGTCTCCAGCAGGTCCTCGATCCAGCCGTCGATCGTGTCCGGCGGCGGGAACCCGTCTGCTGCGTCGTACATCCCGTTGGCAAGCCAGGAGCGCGCTTCCGTTTCGGCCGCGTCGACCAGGCTGTCGACCGCCAGGTCACGGACCCGGGCCAGCGCAGTCTCCACCAGCGGCACATCCGCGTCGCCGGTCAGCTGCCGCAGCCAGCACACCTGCTCCGCGGTGAGCAGCCCGTCCTCGTGGGCGCCGGCCAGCGTCACCGCACCGCCCTGTCCGTCATCGACGGTGAACGGCACCTGGTCCAACTCCAGTTCGAACGCGTCCAGCGGGAGTTCGCACCGGTCCGCGGCGGCCACGAGCTCCGCAGCCGCGACCGGATCGACGTAGCCGGCACGGACCAGCGTCAACGCCTGGTCCGCACCGACTTGGCCGACCAGCACACCCATCCCGTCACGGTCCAACCCGGGACGCGGGATCCCCATCTCGGCGAACTCGCGCCAGGACGGATCACCTGCCGGGTCTGCGCTGTCGGTCTGCGGGCCGTGCAGCACCTCGGTGGCGTGCAGCCAGCCGCGCTGCAACCGGCCCCACAACTGGTTGTCGATCTGTACTGGGCCGCCGCCCTCGCGGACGCGGCGCAGCGCCTCCATGTACGGCTCGCCCGTGATGTCCTGCCGCTGCCGGGCCTGCCGCTTCAGCTTCGTGTTCGTCGTCATCGTGTCGCCTCTGCCGCAACGCGAGCCTGCGCCTCCGTCGCGGACACACGAGTGACGCGAGAGAGGCCTGCGAGTCACCGGACCCTGGGGGTCTTGCCCTTGGTCGACCAGAAGCGCAGGTTCTGGTCCGGGAACACGCCACGGTGGCGGCGTTGGCTAGGAGTTTAGCGGGCGATCTGGTGCCCGCCAGTGGGTGCATGGCCCAAGCCAGCGATTTGCTGGACTGGCCCGCCGAAATTGCCCACACAGTCATCATGTGCTATGATTACGTGCAGTAGATGGACAGTGGGGCCCTGATGCACACCACAACCACAACAGATCCCACCCTCGCTGGACTGTGGCCCTGCCACAACGAACTCAACGGTCACCTTGTCCCGTGCGACGCATGCCGAACCTTCAGATCCAACCCCGACCGCTACGCCTACACCGGCGCCATCATCAAAGAAGCCCAACCCGGCGGCCACGCCGGACTCACCCGCGCCATCCGACACCCCGCCATCGTCACCCATCACGACAGACGCCGAACACACGTCGTCCCACTAACAAGCAAGCCCACCAGACGTAACGGCACCCACCGTATCCCCATACCGAACCCAGAAACAGTCGGACTTAACCGCCAGTCCTACCTCTACAGGCACATCACCATCCCGCTATCCAACATCGACCTCGACCTCGACCTCGAAATCGGCGGCGCGGACACCGACCTCGTTGACATCCTCATCGCACACGTACGGCTCCCCCCCGACGTACAGCAGGCCCTGCGCGCCACCGTCTGCGCCGACCGCTGAACCCCCACGCCGCGACGCACACCAGACGTCCACACTCGAAAAAGCAGCAAGGACAGCGTCACCCATCAGACCGGCAGCCCACAGCCCGGAAGGCGCCACGATGACCACGGCCATCTCCACCCGGCCCACCCTCGAAGACATCGCCGGCCACACCTCTACCCCCACCTCGACGCTCGAACAGGCCCTGGCTGACGCCAGCAACCCCCGCGCGGCAGAGCTCGCCCGCGCCCTCGTCGGCGCCCTCACTGCCGGACCGACCGGAACCATGCGTACCTGGATGGAAGCCCGCCACGGCCGCACGGTCGACACCGTCCAGATCAGCCCGCTCGGAGCGTGGGCGCCCCTCGGCCGGCACATCAACGCGGCCCGCGCCACCTACGTCACCTTCGACGGGTCCCGCCGCGACTACGCGGGCATGCGCGTCCTCGGTGCCACCGCCCAGGCCCTGGTCGTCACCGACGGTGAAGACACCGTCCTGTACGTCAACACGCCCTGACCCCGACCCCAACCAGGAGACCGACATGCTTGCCCCGAGTGGCCCCGCACCGACCGCCGAGACCGCATTCGCCGAGATCGCCGAACAGCACGGGCTCCTCACGATGTACCCCGAAACACCAGGTTCCGGCCGCGAGGTCTACCGGGTCGTGTCAATCTCGACCCTGGTCGCCAACGCCCCCGAGTGGATCGTCGGGTGGACGCACGACATCGCGCACGCCGTCGAGACCGCCGAGCGACTCACCGAGACCGCACCCGCCGGCGGCAAGTTCCACGCGCAGCGCGGCACTCTCATCGCGTGGGCTACCGCGTAATCCGACCCCGACCTCAACCAGGAGGCCGACCGGCCCCGCACCGGCCGCATCGACCACCTGCTCACCGCAACCGCCCCCACCCTCTAACCCGAAAGGCCCACCATGCCCGTCGTACCCACCCTTGAAGTGTCCACCGCCCACCTGCCCGACACCGAACGGGACCTGCTCGAACAGGTCGATGAGAACACCGCGAGCTTCCCGGTCCGTGTCATCCAACACACCTACGGGTGGCTGGTCCCCGTCCCCGACGACGGGGACACCCTCGACGACGCCTACCGGACGCTGCTGCGTGACGGCGCCCCCGCGTTCGCGCTGCTGCTGACCTACGCCGCCGGCACCGGCGCCCGGTTCATCTACCTCGACGCCGACGCTGACACCCACCCCGGCCTGCCAACCTACGACGAGGACGCCACGGACACGGACCTGGGCATCAGCACCGGCAGACCCGTGCAGCACGCCATGAGCGACTACGTCAGGATCCTGCTCGGCAAGGACCTCGTGCACCGCAACGGCCAGGTCGAGGTCGACCCCGGCAACTGGCGCACCATCATCACCGCAGTCATCGACACCGACGGCAGCCTCGGCGGCGACCCCGGCGACATCGTCGTCGCCTTCGACGGCGACTCCCGCGCCTACGCCCCCAACCAGCCGGTCCGCTGGCAGCCCAGCCCCAACAGCTGAACAGCCCGTCGGCCCCGCCAGCATCCCGCGGCGGGGCCGACGGGCTGTCTTTACACAACACTGAACTCTCACAGACCGACAGCCCACCGACCGACAGAACCTGGAAGACGACTCACTATGAACGAACACATCATCGAAACACTGATTGAACTTGGCCACCGAGACCTCGCAGAACAGATCAACGGCGAGTCCGACTATGACGCCCGGCATGCGGTTCGCATCTCTGGACATTCGCTTCCTGATGACCTCGTCGAGTGGGCGTCGGACCCGGTCATCGAGTCGCCGTCCGGCTGGTCGTTCCGTGAAACGCAGGAGAACGGCGATCAGGTCGACTGCATCGGCTGCGGAAACTCGCTCAACGACGACTACCCCATCGAGAACGACCTCGATGGGTACGCCGGTCACCCCGAGTGCCTTTAGGAGATGACGTGAGTCGCCTGGAAAGGACCTGTAATGCCCGACTACAACATCCGCGTCCGCGTCCCTGACGCGGCCATCACCGACCGCAGCGCCCTCGACAAGCTCCTGGCCGAACACCTAGCTGACGCCGACGCGTTCAACAACAACACCTGGCACATCTTTGAGGGCTGGGTCGACGACATCGCTGACGAACTCGACCGGGTCGCCACCACCTACCGGGTGGAGTCCGATGTCGACAGCGACGAACTCGGGTTCGGCATCCAGCGGTACAGCAGCCAGCGGCGCACCTACAGCGTCGCTGCGGGCCAGCCTGTCCTGACCGCCGACGACCTCCACGCTGCGGTCAGCGCAGCGAACGGTGACCACGACCGGCTCGTAGCCGAACTCCAAAACCGTCTGCCTCTCCCCAACCCAACCTGACCGCCGACCCGGGTCCGCCCAGGCGGGCCCCACCGACCAAGGAGCCGACCATGACGGCACACCACCCGACGATCAGCGTGGTGGAACTGTCCGCCGACGACGCCGAAGCAGCCGGCCACGACCCGACACTGCGGGGCGAAGAAGGCCCGCTCGTCGCTGTCGAGATCATCACCGGCGATCACACCACCCGGATCGTCGGCGTCCTCGTCGAAGCCCGCATCTCGCCGGAGCATGTTGAGGAGGTGTGACCGCCCCTGCTGTTCCGGGACGGCCCGCCACCGCAGCCGACCATCCCCAACCCCCACCCAAGGACCGCCATGTACGCAACCATCGCGCACCGCAACACCGACGGCACCATCGCCCGCAAGTCAACTTCCCGACCCCCAGCGACGGGACCTACACCGCCGCCCAGTTCGCCCTCGAGGCCACCAACCCCAACCTCGCGTACACCTCCGGCCAGCAGGAAGGCCTTGATGACCTCCGGGCCCGCTACCGACAGGTCGCAGGACGACCCATCGCTGCCGGAGACCTCATCGCGATCATCCCGAACGACGAGACCAGCGTCGCTCCCCGGGACGAAACCGTCCTGATCGTCGTCGACCCCGACACCGGCACGCTCCAGCTCACCAGCCACCCGGACGACTGGCACCAGGCCCCCACTGTCGAACTCCACGGCGCCACCATCATCTGACCCGCACCATGGCGGCGGCCCCGCCGT
>LFIK01003438.1_pt1 | contig 12854 bp, 10 predicted proteins | sample 643401 | NCBI WGS metagenome assembly LFIK01 (sample SAMN03777447, study PRJNA286221) | soda lake metagenome | biome: soda lake; feature: Kulunda steppe; material: water; isolation source: sample T5-Br brine of Lake Tanatar-5 | place: Russia: Kulunda steppe | collected 2010-07 | reverse complement strand
GCCCCCAGGCTGACCAGGCCGAAGCCGTCCGCCTCGCGCCGCAATACGGTCAGGGAACAGTGATTGGGCCGGAAATGTACCACCCGGTCATCGCCCAGGGCCGCGCCCGCCGCCGCGTTGATGGCGATGAAGTGGGTAACCACGATCGTGTTCGTCTCCAGTTCCCACAGGGCATCCAGAACGCCCTGACGCCATGCCTGCAGCCAGTCGTCCAATGCCGTATAGCGCTTGCCGGCAATGCCGCGCAGCCAATCCCCGCGCTCGGCCAGCACATCGGTAGGCGACGGGATCTCGCTCACCCGCGGCTCGACGCGGGGCTCCCCGGCCCAGTATTGCAGCAGCGGGGCCGCTGTTTCCCGGGTTCGGGCCATGGGGCTGACCACCACCGGCATGGGGTCCAGCGGGGCAAAGCGTGACACCAGGTGTTGCGCCTGCTGGCGCCCTAGGTCGTCCAGGCCGGGGTCCGGGTCCGTGTCCCAGCCGGCGGCAGCACGACCATGGCGAATCAGATAGATCAGGGCCATCGTGCGCTCCTCAGGCCAGGGTCTTCAGGGCGCTGCGGGCAAAGGGCTCCAGTTCGTCGACCCGCCCGTCACGCAATTTCTGCAGCCATTCCGGGTCCTGCAGCAAGGCTCGCCCGACGGCCACCATGTCGAACTCGCGGTTCTGCATGCGACGCACCAGTTCATCGATGCCGGCCTGCTCCACCGGCTCCTCGCGTCGCTGGAACACGCTGCTGATGAAATCCTCGCTGAGCCCGACACTGCCCACCGACATGGTGGGCTGCCCGGAGAGCTTCCGCGTCCAGCCGGCCAGGTTGAGATCCGAGCCGGGAAACTCGGGCTCCCAGAATCGGCGGGTGGACGCATGGAACATGTCCACGCCGGCTTCCACCAGCGGCAGCAGAAACTCCTCGAGTTCCTGGGGCGTGTTCGCCAGTCGCGCCTCGTAATCCTGCTGTTTCCACTGGGAGAAGCGCAGCAGGATGGTGAAATCCTCGCCCACGGCGCGGCGCACCGCCTCGACGATCTCGACTACGAACCGCAGGCGCTTCAGCAGCGAGCCACCATAGGCATCGTCGCGCTGATTGGTGCCTTCCCAGAGGAACTGATCCAGCAGGTAGCCGTGGGCGGCGTGCAATTCCACACCGTCAAAACCCAGCCGGCGCGCATCCCAGGCCGCCTGGGCGAACGCGGCAACCACATCGTCGATATCCTGCTGCGTCATGGTGCGGCCGTTGAGCTTGCCCGGCGCGTACAGTCCGGACGGGCTATAGCCCGGCTCATCCGGAATCGGCCCTACGCCGGGGCGCCGCACCGCACCCACGTGCCACAGCTGCGGCACGATCGCACCGCCGGCCTCGTGCACACTGTCCACCACGCGCATCCAGCCATCCAGCGGTTCCTGTCCGTAGAACAACGGCACGTTCTCGTAGCCACTGCTTCCGGGGTGGTTGACCACGGTACCCTCAGTGATGATCAGGCCCACGCCCGCCTCCGCGCGGCGTCGGTAGTAATCCCGCACATCCTGCCCGGGCACACCATCCGGCGAGAAATTGCGGGTCATGGGGGCCATGGCCACGCGGTTGCGTGTTCGTAGGGTCTTGAGCTCAAACGGCTCAAGCAGCGGTCCAAGATCCAGGCTCACTCTTGCCTCCAGGCTAAATCGGTTTGGCGCGGCATCCACCGTGCATGAACTTGTGGCAGACAAGCAACATTAGGTAACCCGTCCACGCAATGCAACGCGCCGTCAGGATTCCTGCACTGCCCGCGCCTGCCAGGCATCGCGCAGATCGCGCTTCAGCACCTTGCCGATGGCGCTGCGCGGCAGCCGCTCGGTGAACAGGACACCGGCCAGCCGCTGGGTCTTGCCCAGTCGCTGGTTGGCCCATTCGCGGATGCCGTCGGCATCGCTCCCGGCGTCGGCGCGCGGCACCAGGAACCCGACCGGCGTCTCACCCCAGCGCTCGGAGGGAACCCCGACGACGCTGGCCTCTGCCACGTCGGGGTGCTCCAGCAGGACCTGTTCAATATCGCTGGGATAGATGTTGAAACCACCGGAGATGATCATGTCCTTCTTGCGGTCGACGATCACCAGAAAGCCGTCCTCATCGAAATAACCGACGTCACCGGTGCGCATGAACCGCTTGCCGCTGGGGTCGTGCCATTCCGCCTCGGCGGTCTTCTCCGGCTGGTTGCGATAACCCAGCATCATGGCGCCCGAGTGACCAACCACCTCGCCGGCCTCGCCCTGCGGGAGTTCCCGGCCCGCGTCATCAATCACCCGCATATCGTGCCCCGGAACCGGTCTGCCCACCGTGTGCAGCTTGTCCGGGAAACGGTGGGCCTCCAGTTGGCAGACGCCGCCACCTTCGGTCATGCCATAGGTGTCGATCAGCTCACCCGGCCAGCGGGCCAGCACATCCCTCTTGAGGTCCGCCGGAAACGGCGAACTGGTGCAGAACTTGACGCGAAAACTGGAAAGGTCGTAGTGATCGAAATCCGGCAACGCCATGATGCGCCGGTACTGCACCGGCACCAGGGTGGTATGCGTGACCCGATGCTGCTCGGCCAAACGCAGGTAGGTCTCGGCATCAAACTTCGCCATCAGCAGCACCGTACCGCCCAGGCCCAGGCTCTGGAAAAACGGCAGCAGGGTGGTGTTGGAATACAGCGGCGTGGACAGCAGCGCCAGCGAACCCGGTCCGAACTGCCGATCAATGCCGCGCTTCACGTGCCCCCAGCGCTGGCTGTGGGGCTGTTCGATGCCCTTGGGGACCCCCGTGGTCCCCGAGGAATAGATGATGTTGAGCGACCAGTCCGGCTTGATGTCCACCGGCTCCGGCATGGCACCCGCCGCCGCCAGCCAGGTGCCGAAAGGCTGCCCGGCAGGGCTGTCATCCAGCGTGACCATCGGCATGGTCAGACGCTGGCGCACCGGCTCCAGCGCATCGGCCACGGTCGCATCCACGAACAGGATGCGCGCCGCTGCATCCTCCACCATGCCCACCAGCCCTTCCGCGGTGGTGGACGGTGCAAGCGGCGCCACGGTGACGCCGGCGCGGATCGCGCCCATGTACAAGGCCGCGTAGCGGATGGAGTTGGCCGCACAGATCGCGATCGACGCCTGGGGCTTCACCCCGTCACGCTGCAGGCTGGCGGCAATACGGTCCATGAGCGCATCCAGTTCTGCGTAATGCAGAACCTCGTCGCCCTGCAGCAGGGCCGGTGCCTTTGGCCGGGCGGAGGCGTGCAGCCGCAGCAGTTCGGACATGCTCACGAAAGGGCGCTGCAGCAGGTTTTCAACACTATTTTCAGACATGGGCGACTCGCTCTTGCTTCCCGGCAGCCGCAGGTGTCTCGGGGCTGCCCGCATCCAGTAATCCGGCCAGAACGCGCCGGGCCGTGGCATCCGGGTGTTCCAGCATGAAACAGTGACCTCCGTCCACCGCATCCGCCCGCACCCGGTCGTTGATGGCGGCAAAACGGTTTGCGGATTCGGCCACGAAGGGGTAACTCTGCGCACCGTAGAGTACCGTGGTGGGCGTCTGAACCCGCGCCAGGGATCGCCACAGACGGCGTGGAAACGAACCGAAGATCTCCGCCTCACGGCTCGGTCGGCACTTGAGTTCCACGCCACCGTCCACCGGCCGCAGCCCGTGCATCACGTAATCCCACAGGCAGCGGTCCTCCCACCCCCGGAACATGCCGCGCCCGCGCAGACTGTCGAAGGCCTGCTGTGCGCTCGGCCAGTGGCTGCGGCGGCGGCGTGCCCGCTTCGCATGACCGTTCAGCCTGGACAGGCCGGGGATGCGGGTGAACGCCATGACGCGAATCATGGCCGGGCTGAACAGCACGGGATCCAGGAGCACCGCACGCCGGAACAGGGCCGGATGCCGCGCCATGATCAGGCTGCTGACCACACCGCCGAAGCTGTGCCCCAGCGCATAAACCGGCTGGCCCCGCCACAGGCCGGCATGCCGTTGCCAGGCCTCCACGCAGTATTCCGCCGTGCGATTCCAACCCCGGAAGCGCCCGCCATGATCACTGTCTCCATGACCCTGGACATCACTGAGGAACAGGTCGAAGTGATGGGCGAGGGGTTCCAGCATTGCACGGTAAACCAGGCCGCAGTAGCTGTTGCCGTGCAAAAAGTGCAGCACCGGCCGACCGCTGGGCGGGCTATGCATACCGCGCACGGTAAAGCCGCCGGACACCCGGCATTCCCAGGGCTGCAGCGATAGCGGTTCAATTGTCTGTACTGTGTTCGGAGTCGGATTCATCGGGTTCCACGATCAGGGTCAACCCACGGGCATCCACCACGCGAACCACCCGTCCGGCGGGCACGGACTGGCCGCTGCGACAGCGCGCGCGCCAACTCTCGCTCGCCACCCGCACGCGCCCGACCGGATCCAGACCCACCGATACGGTGGCGGAGCGCCCCACCAACGCCTGTGAGCCATGCGGCACCATCCGCTCCAGCGCGGGACGGTACAGCGGATACAGCAGGATATCCTTGAGCAGCCACAACAGGAACAGCACCAGCCCGGTACCGGGCTGCAGCCAGCCCAGCGATGCCGCCCACCACAGTATCGCCGCGGCAAGCACCAGGCCCGGAATCTGCAGCAGGCTGTAACGAAGCAGCGGCCCCATGGCGGTGCCCGAAGCGATCCGTCACAGTCCGTAGGCGGTCCAGCCGCCATCCACGTGCACGGTCTCACCGGTGACATAACTGGACGCAGAGGAAGCGAGGAACACGGCGGTGCCCACCATTTCCTCGGGCCTGGCCATGCGCTGCATGGGCGTCCGCCGCTGCACCCGGTCAGCGAAATCCGGCCGTGTCTCGGTAAGCGCCTGTACCAAGGGCGTTTCCGTGTAGGCAGGGGCCAGTGCATTGACGCGAACACCGCGCGACGCCCATTCCACGGCGAGGACACGGGTCAGCATCTGTACGCCGCCCTTGCTGGCGCAATAGGCCAGCGAGCCGGTCAGGGCCGTGGTGGCAGCGATGGAGGAGATATTGATGATGCTGCCCTCGCCCTGCCGAAGCATCTGCCGGCCAACACGCTGCGCGACCAGGAACACACCGGTGAGATTGACGTTGATCACATGCTGCCAATCCTCCAGCGGCAGGTCCTCCGCCGGCTTCTTCACGGTGAGCCCGGCATTGTTGATCAGCACCTGAACGCCCCCGAAGCGCTCCACCGCCGAGGCCACTGCCGCATCCACCTGGTCGGGCTCAGTCACATCGCAGGGCACCACTGCCGCAGCCACGCCCAGGGCCTCGGCCTCCTTGGCCACCGCCTCCAACTCCTCTCGGCTACGGCTGCACAGCACCAGGTTACTGCCGGCCTCGGCCAGCCCCAGGGCCAGACTGCGGCCGATACCGCGCCCGGCGCCGGTGATCAGCGCCGTCTTTCCGGAGAGATCGAACTGTTTCATGGGTCTGCCCTCAGGCCTGGAGGAAGTCGCGCAGGGCCGCGATCATGGCAGCCGGCTGCTCCACGCACGGCAGATGGGCGGCGCGCGGAATGATAACCAGCCGACTGTCGGGCAGGGCCTCATCCAGTTCGCGGGCCATGGCGGGCGGGGTGCCCGGATCGTCCTCGCCGACAATAACCAGCGTGGGCGCCTGAATCGTCGGCACCAGGGGCGCCAGATCCATGTCGCGAATGGCGGCACAGCAGCCCGCGTAACCGTCCACGGTTGTGCGCGCCACCATACTGCGGAACAGCGCCTCCGTCGCCGAGCCCCGCATGGCGCCGGTGAACCACCGTTCCATGGCAGCGACGGCAATGTCGCCAAGGCCCTGGGTGCGCACCTGCTTGATGCGCTCGCCCCAGGCCGCGGATTCCGGCATGCGCATGGTGGTATCACACAGCACCAGGCGATCCACGCGATCGGGATGGGTGGCGGCGAGTTGCTGGCCAATCATGCCCCCGATGGATAGCCCGCAGACGTGAACGCGCTCCAGGTCAAGGGCATCCAGCAGCCCCAGCGCGTCCTCCGCCAGCCCGGCCATGCTGTAATCCCCCGGCGTGGCCTCGGTGAGGCCGTGGCCGCGCTTGTCATAGCGCAGAACGCGGAAATCCCGCTGCAGGTCCGCAGCCACCGCATCCCAGACCCGGTAATCCGTGCCCAGGGAGTTGGCGAACAAAATAACCGGCGCGCCCGCCGGGCCTTCCAGGGAATACTTGACGACGATGTCGTTGATCCGGATCGCCTGCATTTCACAGCCTCCACGAAACTCGATTGCCAGGGCTAATCCAACCAGTCCTGCTCGTTCAACTTCGGCACGGTGACCAGGGCCAGAGCCTCGACCCGCATCAACGGCCGGCGTTGACGCTTGGCCTGCTTGACGTACTCCGCCGCCGCTTCCGAGGCCTCACAGGCCCGCGCCACCTCGTCCAGCAGACCCGGGACCGCGTCAGCAGGCTGAAACAGGGCGGGCGTAGCGACCAGTTCCCTGGCGAGGAGCCAGCCGCGGGGAACCATCATGACCAGCACCAGGGCGGTGACAATCACGATCCAGTCCGGCAACAGTACGGCCATCGCCACCCAGAGGGCCAGAAAGAAAGCGATTTCCACACCGATGCGCTGCAGGTAACGGCGGCGCTCCCGTTCCAGCGCCTCCCGCGTCTGCGCGTCGGGCGGGCCCTTGCGGTTGATGATCCAGTAGGCGAAACGTGATGCCATCGCATCCGCGAAAGCCACTTTCCGCCCGGCCAGCAAGCCCTTCATGCAGCATACTCCGCTTCACCCCGGTGAAGCGAAGCAGGCTACCACTCCTCGCCCGAGACGGCGATACGGGTGGCAGGGGCCGCCACGTCGGCGTCCCGGTGGCGGGTCCGGTAGGCACGCAGATCGAAGCGGCGGGTATGGAGCCGGAATTGCCAGGTGAAACCGGGCCAGAGGGTCACGTTGCGGCCGCTGACCGGGTGCAGGTACCAGCTGCGACAGCCGCCCGCATTCCAGACCGTGCCCTGCAGACGCCGTTGCAGGCGTGCGTTCCATGCCTGCTGCGCCTCCGGCTTCACGTCCACGGCACGCAGCCCGGCACGACCCATGCGCCGCAGGGCATCCACGACATAGGCGATCTGCGATTCGATCATCAGCACCACGGAGCTGTGGCCCAGCCCGGTATTCGGCCCCAGCAGCATGAACAGATTGGGAAAACCGGACACGGTGGTGCCCTTGTAGGCCTGCGGCCCATCCTTCCAGAGCACGCCGAGATCCACGCCGCGGCGGCCGAAAATCATACCCTTGGGGATGGGATCGGCCGCGCGGAATCCGGTGCCGAGAATGATGGTATCCGCCGGTCGCTCCCTACCGTCGCGAGAGACGATGCCGTGCTCCCCCACTTCCCGGATACCGGTGGTGACCAGGTCCACGTTCGGGGCTGTCACCGCTGGATAGAAGGTGTCGGAGAGCAGGATGCGCTTGCAGCCGAACAGGTAATCCGGGGTCAGTGCCCTGCGCAAGCGTGGATCCGCCACCTGGCGGCGCAGGTGGCGTTCCGCGGAGCGCTGTAGCAGGCGCATCAGGCCAGGGAACTTTGCAAAGGCCAGCACCCGGGCCTCCAGCATCCAGTACAGGCCCCAACGCCATGCGCGCTGCAAGGCCGGCAGGCGCTGGAACCAGTTGCGCTCCCGCGGGCTCACCGGGCGATCGGGCCGCGGCAGGACCCAGGCGGGGGTGCGCTGGTAGAGATCCAGGTGGCGGACACGGGGCTGGATCTCGGGCACAAACTGGATTGCAGACGCCCCCGTGCCGATCACGGCAACGCGTTCATCGTCTAGCGGCTGGCTGTGGTCCCACTGCTGGGAATGGAACAACCTGCCCTGGAAGCGCTCGAGCCCCGGGATCTCCGGGTAATGCGGCACGGACAGCGCGCCCATGCCCGCCACCACCACGTTGGCCGTGTAGCGCGCTCCGTGCTCATCCAGCAGATGCCATAAACCGGCATTGTCATCCCAGTCCATTCGGCGGATGCCGGTGCCCAGGCGCAGGTGCGGGGTTACGCCGAAGCGTTCCGCGCACCGCTGCAGATAGGTCTGGATCTCGGCCCCGGGCGCGAACATGCGCCGCCAGCCGGGGTTGGGGGCGAACGAGAAGGAATACAGGTGGGATTCCACGTCGCAGGCGCAGCCCGGGTAGCGATTTACCCACCAGGTGCCGCCCACGCCGCTTTCCTTGTCGAAGACGACGAAATCCGTCTCACCGGCCTGACGCAGTCGGACAGCCATGCCCAGGCCGGCGAACCCGGCGCCGATGATGACCACCCGATGATGCGGAATACCGTTACCACTGACGGCCATGCTCCGCGCACCTCCCCGATCCATAGGAGCTCACTCCATTACCCCCGGAAACCCGACCACACGGGTTCAGGCTTTTATTCCGGAGGCCGATCGCCAACACTGTATACCGTCTGCCGTTAACGGAACGGCATGCAGCGCATCCCTATTACAAGAAGGTATCACATGCCCATCGCCAAATTGCTGATTGCCAACCGTGGTGAGATCGCCGTCCGCATTGCCCGCGCCGCCTCGGAACTGGGTATCCGGACTGTCGCCGTACATCCGGAGGATGACGCCGGTTCACTGCACACGCGTCTGGCTGACGAGTGCCGGCCGCTGCCGGGGGTCGGCGCCGCGGCCTACCTGGACATGAATGCGGTGATCCGCATCGCGCAGGAGACCGGCTGTGACGCCATCCATCCCGGCTACGGCTTCCTCAGCGAGAACCCGTCCTTCGCGGCGCTATGCGAGGAGCAGGGCCTGCACTTCGTTGGTCCGTCTGCAAACACGCTGGCCCTGCTGGGCGACAAGGGGCGGGCGCTACGGCTGGCCCGCGACTGCGATGTTCCCGTCCTGCCCGGCAGCCGCTCTCCGGCAACGCTGGATGAGGTCCGCCGCTTCCGCTTGGATACCGGCGGCGCCATCGTCATCAAGGCAGTGGCCGGTGGCGGTGGCCGGGGCATGCGCATCATCGGCCCGGACGATGAACTGGATCGGGCCTGGCACGACTGCGCAGCCGAGGCCAAGTCCGCCTTCGGCGATCCGAGCCTGTACGCGGAACAACTGCTGAGCGGCGCGCGGCATGTGGAGGTGCAGGTGGTCGGCGACGGCCACGGCGGCCTGATCCACGCCTGGGAACGCGAATGCAGCCTGCAACGGCGCAACCAGAAACTGGTGGAGATCGCACCCGCTCCGGGGCTGCACCCGGCGATACGCGACCGACTGCTGGATGCCGCCCTGGCCATGGCGCGACAGGTCGGCTATCGCGGCCTTGGCACCTTCGAATTCCTGGTGGATTCGCAAGGGGAACACTTCGTGTTCATCGAGGCGAACCCGCGCCTGCAGGTGGAACACACGGTCACCGAAGAAGTTGTCGGCCTGGACCTGGTCCAACTGCAGCTACAGATCGCCGGCGGCGAGACCCTGGCCTCCCTGGGCCTGAGCCAGTCAGCCGTGCCCGAGCCGCGCGGCTTCGCCATCCAGTTGCGGATCAACCAGGAAACACTGGGCGCCGACGGCCGCGTGCGCCCGGCTGGCGGCACGCTGCGGCATTTCCAACCACCGGGCGGACCAGGGGTGCGCGTGGACAGTCACGGCTACGCCGGCTATACCAGCAGCCCCCATTACGATTCGCTGCTGGCCAAGCTCATTGTCCACGGCCGCAGCCCGCGCTACGCGGATGCCGTGACCAAGGCCGGCCGCGCCCTGACCCAGTTCCGCATCCAGGGCGCAGCCACCAACATTCCGTTCCTGTGCGCGCTGCTGGAACGGGACGAAGTGCGTGAGCACCGCGTGCATACCCGCTTCGTCGATGCCCATCTGGCGGAGTTGATCTCCGCTTCGGCAGAGGCAGCACAGCCCCTGTTCGGCGAGGACCCGGCTGCCGACCATCACCGGGAGGCCGCACCCGAGCCCGCATTGGCCGAGGGCATGGTGGCAGCCCGTGCGCCGATGCACGGGCAACTGGTAGACCTCAGCGTGGCCGCCGGCGATGCGGTGGCGGAGGGCCAGGAGATCGCGCTGATCGAGGCCATGAAAATGCAGCATGTCGTTACCGCGCCGGTTGCAGGCGTGGTGCGGGAGACGGCCGTCGAACCGGGCGTACTGGTGGCGGAACAGCAGTTGATCGCGGCCATCGAACCGGTGGAAGCAACCCGCGAACAACACGCCGCGGCAGATGCTGTTGACCCGGATCATATCCGGCCGGACCTGGCCGAGGCCCTGGAGCGCCATGCGCTGACCCTGGATGCAGCCCGCCCCAAGGCCGTGGCCAAGCGCCACAAGATCGGCCAGCGCACCGCACGCGAAAACGTGGAGGACCTGTGCGACCCGGGCAGCTTCATCGAATACGGCGCGCTGACCTTTGCCGCACAGCGCCAGCGGCGCAGCGTGGATGACCTGATCCGGTCCACGCCGGCGGACGGCCTGGTGGCGGGGCTCGGCGCCGTCAACGGCGCCCTGTTCGACGACGAACAGGCCCGCTGCGCCGTGCTGGCCTATGACTACACGGTGCTGGCCGGCACCCAGGGCACCATGAACCACAAGAAAACCGACCGGGTGCTGCAGGTGGCCGAGGAACAGGCGCTTCCGGTGATCTTTTTCACCGAGGGCGGCGGCGGGCGGCCGGGTGACACGGATAACGCCACCAAGGTGGCGGGGCTGGATCAACCCAGCTTCCTGCAGTACGCGCGCCTCACCGGCCTGGCACCGCGCATCGCCATCGTCTCCGGCCGCTGCTTTGCCGGCAATGCCGTGTTCGCCGGCTCCAGCGACCTGATCATCGCCACCCGCACTGCCAGCCTGGGCATGGCCGGGCCGGCCATGATCGAGGGTGGCGGCCTGGGCGTGTACGCCCCCGAGGAAGTAGGGCCCATGGACGTGCAGGTGCCCAACGGCGTGGTGGATTGCCTGGTGGAAGACGAGGCCGAGGGCACCGCCGTGGCCAAGCAGCTGATGGGCTATTTTCAGGGGCGGCTACCGGAGTGGAACTGCGCGGATCAACGCCTGCTCCGCAGCAGCATCCCGGAGAACCGGCTGCGCTCCTATGACGCCCGCGCACTGCTTGCCACCCTGGCGGACACGGACTCGGTGCTGGAACTGCGGCCCCGCTTCGCTCCCGGCATGATTACCGCCTTTATCCGCATCGAGGGCCGACCGCTGGGCGTGATCGCCAACGACCCGCGCCACCTGGGCGGTGCCATCGACGCGGACGGCGCCGACAAGGCATCCCGCTTCATGCAGCTGTGTGACGCCTTCGACCTGCCGCTGCTCAGCCTGTGTGACACGCCGGGCTTCATGGTCGGCCCGGAGGCAGAGAGAACCGGCCTGGTGCGCCATACCAGCCGCATGTTCGTCACCGCCGCCAGCCTGCAAGTGCCTGTGTTCAGCATCGTGCTGCGCAAGGGCTATGGTCTCGGCGCCATGGGCATGACCGCAGGCTCCTTCCATGCGCCGGTGTTCAACGCCGCCTGGCCCACCGGCGAGTTCGGCGGCATGGGGCTGGAGGGCGCGGTGCGGCTCGCCTACCGCAAGGAGATCGCCGGCGCCGGGGACGAAGCCGCGAAGCAGGCGCTGTTCGACAAGCTGGTGGCCGAGGCCTATGAACGGGGCAAGGCGTTGAGCATGGCGGTGTCGCTGGAGATCGACGCGGTGATCGACCCGGCGGATACCCGGCACTGGATTCTGCGCGGCCTGAAATCAGCCCGCCAGCCCGGTCCGCGACAGGGCAGGCGGCGGCCCATGATCGACACCTGGTAGCCGGGACAGGCGCATGGGCTTGACGTATGCTAAGCATTGAATAATGAAAATCCCGCAGGGAGGAGACACACATGGGAGCTGCCGCAACGGCAAAGCTGGATCTGGGCAATGACAAGCCCATCACGATCCACAAGGTGACGATGGACCAGCCTTGGGTCTGGCTGAAGGCCGGATGGAAGGACCTGACCCGCTGCCCTGGAACAAGTATCGGCTACGGGGTTATCTGGGTCGTGTTGAGCCTGATCCTGGTCGGCGGGCTGTGGATGGCGGACCAGGGCTCGTGGCTACTGCCACTGTTCGCGGGCTTCATGCTGATGGGGCCACTGGTTGCGGTGGGCACCTATGACATGAGCCGGCAGCTGGACGAGGGTGGCCAGCCCTCCCTGGGGCGCGCGCTGTTGACCTGGCGCCGTAACGCCACGCAGATCGCGCTGATGGGCGTGCTGCTGATGATCTTCCTGCTGGCCTGGATCCGCTTCGCCACCCTGCTGTTCGCCCTGTTTTTCGGCGCGAGCATTCCCACTGTTGAAACCAGCCTGGTGTACACCGAACTGCTGCAGTCCGGCACCGGGGTGGCCCTGATCATCGTCGGCTCCGCCATCGGCGCGGTGCTGGCCTTCACCGCCTTCGCACTGAGCGTCGTTTCCGTGCCGCGCCTGCTGGACAAGCCGGACACCAGCGTACTGGAAGCCGCCATCACCAGCCTGGCCGTGGTGAAGCACAACCTCAAGCCCATGCTGCTGTGGGGCGTGATCCTCAGCGTGGTGACCTTCGCCGGCCTGGCCATCGGCCTGATCGGCCTCGCCGTGGCGCTGCCGGTGCTGGGCCACGCCAGCTGGCGGGCCTACAAGGACCTGGTGGAAAACGGGGACTGAAAAAACGTCAAAAACGCCGGGGCGCACAACGCCCCGGCATCTCAGACGTCGTCAGATCACGCGCACGACGACATTGCCGATCACCTTGCCCTGCTCCACCAGTCGATGGGCCTCGGCGGTGCGTTCCAGGGGCTCGGTGGCCGCCACGCTGTGCACCAGGGCGTCGGCTTCCAGCAGGCGGGTCAGGGCGCAGACGGCGCGCTGGC
>LFIK01003437.1_pt1 | contig 12856 bp, 18 predicted proteins | sample 643401 | NCBI WGS metagenome assembly LFIK01 (sample SAMN03777447, study PRJNA286221) | soda lake metagenome | biome: soda lake; feature: Kulunda steppe; material: water; isolation source: sample T5-Br brine of Lake Tanatar-5 | place: Russia: Kulunda steppe | collected 2010-07 | reverse complement strand
GACAAGCCAGCAGACCTCTCCTGATTGGTTTGAAGGTGGGGAGAACGCTCAAGAGAACGTCTGGTCTGAACAAGCTTATGAGCATAGTGCACAGAATGAGCATGGAGTTTGAGAGCAAGTTTCTTGATGGATAATTATCTGTGATATTGTATGACCATGATGATGGGCAATTCAAAGTCGCCCTGGTGTTTTCATGCGCACGAGGCACTTGCAGTGACCATATTGATGACTTCCTGCCAGGCTTCCCACACATAGATTCACAAAATGCAGATCATGACTACAAACTTTCTGATAAGTTACGATGCAAAATAGGAAGGAAGAAAGACATAACTGCAAACGTGCTGACAAGTGACAATGATGCAAAATAGGGAGGAAGAAAGACTATGTTCTGATGGCATGTTAAATGAGAGAGGCATGTGTCCAGTGCAAACACTTAACATCTCCACTATCCAAAAACGAAAATTGGACTTCAGTGTGGATTCAAACCGCCACCTACCCTATGGCTACGTCATGAACTAAGGGAAGTTTCCACCCGATCAAGCCGCGCTTGGCACAGATGCACAAACAATTAGCCTAATCGTGCAGTGTGCCTCATTCAGCCACTCTTCTAGGTTTGCGAACTATGTACAATGGTGCTATGATCATAGTACCATTGTACATACTCATAAGGTAGAACCTCACAGGGACCAGAAAGCAAGGGTATTTTGCCAGATACCCATGGGCGCAGCCGCCAAGGGTATGCTTGTGGGACAGCAACTGCCCACTTTTGTGTCTTAACAGGCACCGAGCTCTACCCTCAGTACATGTGCATGTTGCCTGGGTTCTCTCATCTCCACTCCCTGCTTACTCTGTGGCTTTTAAGTTCTGTCCAGATCCTAGCTGGGGTTCTCAAATTATTAGCTGCACAGGGCCTGACATACACTAGCATGGACTGCACCCATTGCCTCACCACACTATGCCTCACCACTCTGCTGCAAATACAAAAGAAAAACTATGCAGGCTGTCACTGAAAACGCTCCCAAAGGAGGAACAGAAAAATAAGTCAATGGGGATTAGGAGGGTGACCTGCAGTGCCCAACTCATGGTCTTGACATTCAGAGGTGGATAAAGTTTTTTTAGCTCTATGATCAGATGGTATCTGGTGTTGACAAATTTGGTTCATGAAAATCGTGCATAGGTGTTATGGGCTTATCACTATTCCACACAACTACAAGTTCCGCATGTTCAATGCGGCATTAAAATCTCAAGACTTATGGATAGCCGCTAGAACGTAAGCTACTGGAAGAGTGGATTGCAAACGTCTGTTCCTAGCCCAAATAAACTTAAGGCCACTGGTTAAACAAACTAAGGCTGACTTTTGGATCTTTTGCTGAGGCTAAAAGACAAATTTTGCCACATTTTTTACTAAAAGGTGAGGCGTTTTACAACAAGTAGTACTAGTATGCCTCGTCAGTGTGAGTCGGGCTATCATGTGACATTTGAGAGGGGAAGAAACTAATAAAAAAATTGGCGTTCGAGACCGTGCTTAAGATCAGAAAGTTATTAGTTGGAGATATTTTACTGGGCCCAGAGTATTGGAGGGCCTGCTATTGATGATTTCTAAGAAAAACTATGCAAGCATCAAAAAGCTCCTCACATCAATTAGGGAAAAGGGGCCACTTGGGAAGAAAAGCCCCTTCACCAGATAATTTCTGTTTTCTGGATTTGAGAGAGCACTTGATTAACTGAGTGAAAGAATCATTCTTGATCTTGATGATCTCTGTTGATCTTGATTCAATCATTCTTGATCTTGATGATCAAGGTCAGGGCTGCAAGATGTCAGCATAAGCTCTAAGGCTCTGGGGGGAAAAAGCGGGGCTGTTTAATCATGTGTGCGTGATGGGGAACTTTGGCATGACAGATTTGAAATTTTGAGAAGAAAGTGGTACCTTGTGCCTCTGAGCTCCTGCCATGGCTTAGTACTCCAGTATATACATATATGTGCCAAAGGCTGGGCAGCACTTGAGGGGGCAAGGCATTTTATTCTAACTTGAGAGCTGGATGTACTTTCAAAATTCTTCCATATGTAAATTTAACACTCTCCTGCAGGCGTGATAAGAAGCAAAGTACTACCAGTAAACCCACTGAAGGGGAATCCTACTGGGGTCTGGATGTTTTCATTCAATTTACAGGCTCAAGTGAAGCTTGGTGGGGATCCACATTTTTGTGTGACTTGCATGTGGAAAACCAGGATTGCGTCTAAACGGCTTTCCTTCTGAAAGGCAGATATCTGCCCGAGGGTCCTGTTTGAGAAAAGCTTGGTTCAATGGTGTTCTGAACTGGCTTGAATGTTGTTGAAGGCACCATAAATACTAAGTCTCTTATTTATATAAGCACCAACAATACTTGCATCAAGATATAAGACCACCAAGTGTAAAAAAGTTCTGTAAAGTATACTCGATCCCTTGTACTTCAAGGTACCTTTGATCATGAAGCATGACAGAATGCGGAACCCAAGGGAAAGGAATGCACAAGATGTGGTTAGCCATTGGAGGTTCAGCTCATGATCCCCGTCACCATTCTAGTCAAGTCCACAGGCTGCATTTTTATGTCCTCCTTTGATGGCCAGTTTTTTAAAGCTCTCCTTCCAGGCTCCAAGTCTCCCTCCTCACCTGCAGAGATTCAGACACATCTAGTATTTCTTTACTTGAACATGTGTTGTAAGCTTCAAATTGGGAACTTTTAGTCCTTCAAGAGGCAGCAGTCTGCTTTGAAAATACCCACAATCGCCAAAAACAGCCTGTCTGTCAGGAACTTAATGTGTGTGTTTCACACAGAATTCGTACATCTCAACGCGAAACTGGGCTGGTACAGTTGTTAGACCAAGGAGATGAAAAAAGTGAAAGCATGTAGACTCTTCTGTCCTGTTTGTATTCTGCTCACAGAAGCTTGAGCAGACCACACATTTGCAGTGGCAGTAGCTCACTTACACACACATAAATTCAGGACAAAGGTCCTGTACCTGTTTGGACTCCCAGTACAACTGTCACTTGGCCAAGCTCCTCAGCCTCCTTCTTTGCCCTCTCAGCCTCCTGGAGATGGAAGTGCCATTTTTTTGTGGCAGCAGCCAAGGAACCATAGCAGCATGGTCATGGCTGGCATAGCAATAAATGTGTGGCACTCCTGAGAATCCCAATCAGGAGGGACTAAGTGCTAAGCAACAAAAGCAATGTCAGTTTACGTACCCTCCTCCCTTCCAAATGCAAGGGGCACAAGGGCTGAGATCCCTTGAGGCGCAAGCCAGTGATCCCTTGAAGGCGCAAGCCAGTGAAATGGAACAACACCTCGACACGTGCTGGAACCTTGAGGTGCAAGCCAGTGGTATGGAACAACACCTTGACACGTGCTGGAACCTCTTAATGCCCACTCCCTTCCCTCCTGCAAATTGGATGCAAACTGCGGGCACCTTCCCCCCGCACCTTTGTGTTCGAACTATCCAGCTGCTCAGGGCCATACTTGGGGCACCCCTGAGATGCCTCACTTGTTTTGATAACCTGCTGCATACCAACCTGCCAAGTTGCCTACCCAACACCAGGTTTTTTTTTGATAACCTGCTGCCTATCAGCCTGCCTAGCTGCCTCCTCAACACCAGGTTGTTTTGATCACCTACTGCCTATCAGCCTGCCTAGCTGCCTACTCAACACCCAACACCCAACAATTACACAAAGCTTGTGCCACTTGTGCACGGCACACATCTGCACAGCTGCCTGCCTTCTAGCCTGCCCAGCTCAACATGCTGCACCCACCCACCCACCCACCCACACAAATACTAACGCCGCCTTCGTCGACGCCTGCCTTAATGCCTGCCCGTGCACCAACACCTTACAACATATACACACACTCCTGCCAGCAAATACAAACGCGCATGCGCGCCAACTTAACGTTGCGCACACGCACACACACTCACACACACACACGCACCTGTGCCGCCTGCGCCGCCGCCCTGGCTCGCGCGCTCATGGGCACCCTGGCGCTCTGTGGCCGCCCAGGTAGAGAGCCCCGCAGCCCCGCTGCACGCTGCTGCGTGCCATGCACAGCACCGGGCTCGCTTCTTCGCCCGCTCAGAGCCTCAGGACTGCCAAGGCTGCCATCAGTGCTACTGACTGTGCCGCCCGTAGTGAGTGGCACGTTGGCGGGCACGCTGGCGGGCCTAGGGCTGGCCACAGGCGTCGCCAAGATAGTGGGCTGGTCCAGCGGGTGCCATGTCACGCCCTTGTGTGCCGCCGCCGCGCCGCTGCGCGCGAGTGCAGACACGGGGCGCGTGCGCAAGTGTGCGCCTTCGTCCAGCGCGCCTCCCACATCTTGCCAGCTGCACGGCTGTGCGGTGCCCCACCCACTGTTGTTGCTGCTGGGTGGCTGATGCTGCTGCTGCTGGTTCTGCAGGCTTTGTGCGGCAGCCGCAGCTGCGGGGGAGCCAAACGCCACCTGGCGGGCTGGGGGAAAGGCTGCGCTGCGTGGACGGCCGCCAGAGTTTGGCCGGTGCAGCAATGAGTGCAGCCTGCAGGCATGCACAAGGAGATGCTGTGGCCGCGTGTGCAAAGGGACACATAGCCCCAGAGATTTTGGCAGGTGCACGAGGTAGCAGCAGGAGGTTCCCAAAAGACGTCTACTTAAAAGGTGTGATTGATAAATAATGCTGACAAATGTCCTGAGGATAGCCGCTTGGGACTAGGAGGCGCCCAAAGGACAAGGACAACCACTTGATTGTGTTGTAAATAAAATTTTAATGGATGTAATAATACGAAAAGTTGATTATTTTCAAAATCTGCTTTTTCTAAGTTTGATGAATTATTCATTTCATTGTAAGTAGATAAACCATTATTTGTATTATATGTATTAATTTGTAGTTCAAAATTAAGCAACATTCCTGAATCTTGTGTCGACACTTTATCCTGAGGACAGCTGCTTGGGACAAGGAGGCGCCCAAAGGGCAGGGATAACCGCTTTATGGTCAAGATCAAGTAGTGTCAGTTTGATCTTTTGCCGACACTTCATCCTGAGGACAGCTGCTTGGGACTAGGAGGCGCCCAAAGGGCAGGGATACCGCTTAATGGTCAAGATCAAGTAGTGTCAGTTTGATCTTGTGCGGACACATATCCGGGGGACAACCACTTGGGAGCAGGAGGCACCAAAGGGGCCTTGCGTGGCGCTGGACTGCGCAGTGCTGGGCTACGTGGTGCTGGGGCTGCGTGGCGGGTTTTTGTGACGCTAAACAGTTTTGGGGCAACACAACCTGCACCGTTCTGTGAATGATCTGGTCAGACATGGGCTGAGTGATGCACGCATGATGGTGGGCAGTGTTTACGCGTCCACGGGATGGGTGTACATTGCACGCTGACATGAGGTGCAACCAGGAGCAAACGTCCCACATGGTATGGTCGGTGCCCCTGGCTTTACAAATCGCACGTCCAGGAGCCCACACAGACACACACCACAAGTGCACGCGCAGCCCCCGCACCTTGGCTGGAAGGGCTGCGCCCCGCTGGGTGTGGGTGAGAAGCGGGGCTGTGCGCTGGCGGGTCGCGCTGGGCGGTCGTCGCGCGGGAGGGTCAGGACGCGGTATGAGCCGGGGGCCCTGGAATGAGACAGCGCCTGTGCACTTGTGGGGCGCTTCTTGGGCTGCACGCCATCGTCAGTGCCACCCAAAGTTGCAGCGCCTCCGCCTGCCGTTGCAGGCTGCTCGGCTGCTGCTGCCTCGTGGGCAGGGGCTCCCAGAGCAGCATCAGATGGGGCAGCGTCAGATGGGGCAGGGGCAGGGGCTTGCTGTGCGCCGCCCTGTGCGTCCTCAAGCTGCAGGCTGTGGCGCTTCTGGAGCAGCCGCAGCTGCTGCTCGTAGTGGTGGTGCCGCAGCTGCGCGCTGAGCGGCCGGGCAAGGTGTGGGGGCAGGGGCAGTGGAGAGGTGGGCAGCAACGGGGCTTTGGCTGTGGCTGTGTGTGTGCTCCTGGCGGCTGGACGGCCTGTGGAGCTGGTGCGCGTGGTAGTGGGTGAGACTGGCGAGCCCGCCCTCTCCAAGGAGGGTGACAGTGCTGCAGTTAAGGGACAGGGCCGTGGAGTAGGGAGCAGTGCGATGGGGTGGGGTGCAGTGCTGTTGGGAGGAGACCATGCTGCAGGGAGGGGGACATGTGGGCACCGCAGGGATGGGCTGTTCATTACTTAAGCCCAGGGCCGACTTGCTGTGGGGTTGGAGCCAGTGCTGAGGGTTGGGGCCAGTGCTTGAGGGATGGGCCAGTGCTTGAGGGATGGGCCAGTGCTTTAGGGATGGGCCAGTGCTTTAGGGATGGGCCAGTGCTTGAGGGATGGGCCAGTGCTTTAGGGATGGGCCAGTGCTTTAGGGATGGGCCAGTGCTTGAGGGATGGGCCAGTGCTTAGGGGAGAGGACCATGCTGCAGAGAGGGAGAAAGTGCTGCAGGGAGGGGGGGCAGGGCTGTTAGATGGGGGATAGTGGAGTAGGGGGGAGAAGGACTATGCTGTAGGGAGGGAGAAAGTGCTGCAGGGAGGGGGACAGGGCTGTGGGGTGGGAGATAGCGCGGTGGGGTAGGGTGCGGTGCAGTAAGGAGAAAACAGTGGTGCAAGGAGGGGGACAGTGCTGCAGGGAAGTGGGCTGCAGAGAGAGTGACAGGGCTGCAAGGTGAAGGACCGTCGGCTTCAGCCGTGCGCAAAGGGGTCCCCAATCATAAAGGGGGGATGAGGGTGCGCATGCTGGGACACTGCCATGGCGCATCCCGCAGGCGTGATACACGAGAGCAAGCTGGATATGGGAGGCAGAAGGAAAACCAGAAACTGCCTCATGCCGGCATACATGCTGGTGGTTGTGGTGTGCCGTGCCGCGTATGTATAAGGGGAGAGGGGGCGTGTGTGAGGGGGCATGAGCGCACGCGTTCTCGCCGTAGACTAGCCATGGTGTGGTCATGGCCTTAGTGCGCGCCTGTGGCCTTGCAGGTACGTAGGAGCACGCCCATGCGCACGTGCGTACATTCGCGCCTCAGTTGCGTGGTCACGGCCGCGGCCCACGCACAATCCAGAAAATTAATTCAACTGACGGGCCCTTTGAAATGGGATTTGCTCCAAGGGTTGCCCAGGTGCGCTGCTGAGGGATGCGAAGCTCAGGTCGCCGCCTTCAGCTCGGCTGGAGGCCCGCGCACGAGGTGATCCGCTGCTCATGTCCAAACGGCAGGGACCATGACAGGTTCAAGCCACTTGACCATTGCAACCTTTGGCCCCCCAAAATGGGCTGCCTCTGTGCTGTTGAGGGTGATTGTCCGCTGTCTGCCAATAAGGGACTCCTCTGACGGGCACAGGCCACCCACCTGATGGGCTGGATGCGCGGGGCAGTTGGCCGCCGCCGCGCGAGCTGGGTGTGAGGACGTGGCCGGTGTGGATCACATGCGTGCTCATGCCCAGTGCAGTGGGTGTGGGGGCAGGGGTTCGGGCCGGCGCGTGTGGGGGCGGCTTGGAGGGACTGGTCGGGCCGCCGTTGTTGGGGTGGGGGGACTGGCGAAACCCCTGCTGCTGCTGCTGCTGCCAAGGCTGGCTGTCTTGTGGAGGGGTCATGGCCTCCTGTGCTGTGTCCGGGCAGAGCTCGTCGCCGACCGGCAGCTCCTCCTCTTGGCCTGCGCGCATGTGTGCGCGTGTGTGTATGCATGGCTGTGCGAGGGTTGTGCTCGTGGGCACACCTGTGCATGGCGTTCCGGGCAGTGTCCTGTGCTGCAAGAGGCAGCAACGCTGTGCTAGCAGCGAGCGGAGAGCCTGGGCCTGCTGCTAATTGCAGCATGGCACATATCTGCAGGGCGCGGGCGTTGCGAGTGCCTGGACAGGCATGTAGCTTGTGCTTGGTCAATATGCTTGTATGTGTGCGTGCGTTTGTGCGTGTGAGCTTGTGAGCATGAGCAGGCTAGGTTGCATGCGCTCAGTCAAAGTGTGCATGCATGTGTGTTCATGTGTATGCATCAGTGTGCGTATACGTGTGTGTGATTGCGCGTGCATGTGACCCCTGGGTACGGGTGTCCATGTGCCCTGCTCACGTGCCTCCAGCTCATATGGAGGGGTCCCCACACCAGCTATCCCGCATTGCTTGCATGCACACACATTGCATGTGCACAAAAAACATGGCACACACACCCATGCTACATAGCGCACAAATTGCATGCACGCGCTCTCCTCCTCTGACACACTCGTCCATGCTACATAGCGCTCAAATTGCACGCACGCGCTCTCCCCCTCTGACACACACGCCCATACCGCACGGCACACACACACGCGCGCACGCGCACACACCTTCCTTTTTGATGGGGCTGATGGCCTATGCCGCATGGCACACACACACGCGCGTGCACGCGCACACACCTTCCTCCTTGATGGGGCTGATGGCCCGTGCCAGCAGGGCAGGGCGCGGCGCCTCCACGTCCGGGGCGCCGACTTGCAGCCGTGGGGGCGGCTGCCAGGGGGGCACTGGGGAGATGCCGCGTGCACTGGGCGAGGCTGAAGAGGGCGGCGGCAGCTGTGGTGAGGGGGGGTGCGCCATCGGCAGTGGGCGCGCTGATGCAGGGCGGGGCTGCGCAGGCAGGGCACGGCCCTGAGCGGAATCGGCAGCGTGGGGCGCGGGGGCTGGTGAAGAGTGGGCTGCGGCAGGTGCGGGGTGGGTGGGGAAGCGGGAGGGCGCAAGGGAGGCGCTGAGCGGTGGGTGCTGCGCAGGGGTGGCGGCAACAGGCGCAGAGGAGGGCCGCCAGGTGCGCGCGCGCGCACTGCCAGACCTGAGGCTGGGTGGGTTGGCCAGGCCCGGCGCGCTGGCGGCGCCTGACAGATGATCCTCGGTAGGCTCAGGGGAGATGGTGTACCACTGTGGCAAGTAGGGGCCGCGCGTGGTGGTGGGCTGCTCGTGGTGCGCGGAGCCCGCGCGCCGCGGGTGCGCGTGGTAGGGGGCATTGAAGTAGGGGTTGGCGCTGGCCTGGGCTGCGCGTGCCTGGCGGCGCGAGACAGCGGCGGCCTCCGCGGCCAGCAGGTGCTGCGCATGCTCCACATGGCGGCGTGAGCACCGCAGCGACTCCAGCTCGCGCCGGTGCTCCTGCAAAGGCTCGTGCAAGTGTGCGTGTGTGGGTGTGTTTGCATGGTGCATTTGTCCGTGTGTGTGTGCCTTGCATGTGCCTGTGTCTTTGCGGGTGTGCATGCGTGTACACGCGAATGCCTGCGCGTGCCTGAGTGTAATTGCCCACATTCATGCCCCTCTTCAGCAGCCAATGCTCCGCCCTTAAGCCTGGCCTACAGCGATGGCCGCACACAAGCTCCGCGCACCAGCACCACCCACCATAGCTCTGTCCGGTGGGCTGATGCTGCGGAGTGCCTTCCCTGGCTTAAGCTGCACTGCCTGTCAGAGAGCAGCGACCCTTTGCGCTGCAGGGGTTGCACACACACAGCCTGGGAGAGGCCTAGGTGCAGCTGGCACTCTCGCGCTGCTCGGGCAAAGCCTTGCCCAAAGCCTCACACACACACACATCATTCAGGCTGTTGTTGCTGCAGGTAGCTTGCTAGTGCGTGCACCCTCTGAGGACCCACTTCTTTCGGGCCCAGCACAAAGTCCGCCGGCCTGGCTGTGGCCTGGATCTTGTTTGTGGTCGGGTTCCACATGCGATGGATGGTGTAGGGCATCTCATGGTGCTTCTCAAGGGCACTGCGGGGCAAAGCCATTCCACGCACAGCGGCCGGTTCACACAGCTCCCTGTCCTACTGCAGGGAGCTGTAGACAAAGCGCGAGCACCGAGCTTCTGTGCACGGACTGCGGGAGCCCCCCTGCCGCCAATGTGCATGCACGCATTTGCATGCCAAAGCCTTCCCTTGCCCACACACTCAAACCCACTGACACCTCCACCTGTGCCACTCTCCTTTCCAGAGCACATCCATTCTCCAACACACATGTCCAAACCCTGCTGCCATGCACTAAATAACTTGTCTTCTGTGTTGCACATGCGTGCACACTGCCTCCCCTTGACCATGCCCCCCTCTGCCAGCGGACACCGACGAGGAGCCCTGACACCCACGAGGAGCCCTGTCTGCACTGAGCTGAGTCGTTGAGCGCCAGCGCCGCTACCCCGCCCCCTCCCCCGCACATCATTGTTGGTATTGATGCCTGCCGCACGCAATGCAGAGGGCGCGCTGTGTGCTGTGAGGGGCGCTTCGCGGAAAGGGCAAGGGGCGGACCGACCGGCGTCAATCAATTGCAAGCACGCGCGTCGAGGTCCGCGGAGCACCACCCCCCTGCGCTCGCCACTGTCACAAGAACGCCAACACAAACACACCAGCCACAAAATCACACTCGCAGGGCGCGGGAGGGGGCGCAGCGTGGCTCCTGGGGGCTGGGGACACTGTGCCTGAGTGCACCATTCGCCGAGCCGCGACCACCGGCGGAGTCCCGCGAACTGCGCCATCTAGCCACCAATGCCTTATGCCCTAACGACGCGCTGTCACATAAAATTGCCCGCTCCAAACACGGCTGACCTGCATAGATTGGACATCTCTTCCCTGCAGTTTTGTGGAAGATGATCTCTTTGCATTGATGATGATCCTCAGAGTAAGGAGATCTATCTCCACCCCCCCAATCCAAGCCGGAGCCTGGGAAGATTATATTTACACTTTTAAAAGGATCTTATTTGCCGTTTAATTCATTTCAATAGATAATCTATACCTATCTGTTCGCCATCTGTTTGCTATCTGTATGCCATCTGTTTGCCAACTGTTTGCTATCTGTATGCTACCTGCATGCCATCTGTATGCTTTTGTTTACTATCTGAATGCCATCTGTTTACTATCTGAATGCCATCTGTTTACTATCTGTTTACCATTTATTTACTATCTGTTTATCTATTTGCCAACTGTTTGCTATCTGTATGCTATCTGTATGCCATCTATATGCTATCTGTTCACTTTCTGAATGCCATCTGTTTCCCATCTGTCTACTGTCTATTTTGCTATAAAAAACATAATTTCAGAATTTGTAATGTAAACATAATCTGCATTGCCGACCATAAACATTGAGGGCCTGTATACAGAAATGGAGTATTAATTGGGGTAAATTTATCTGGATTTTCTTGACAAGCTCTTCTTTATGTTTTGAGAAGAAGGTTTTCTTCACAAAACGTGAGCTTGTCAAGAAAACCATCATAAAGCAGATTGTCTGAAGGCATTGCACAATGCACATGTTAGTCTACTATCTCTTTGCTATAAGAAAATCACATGCTATAAGAAAATGCATTGATGGCTTTGTTCGCCTCTGCCCCAGCCGCCAAGAGCTCCTTCACCACAGCCGCTCCACACGGCCGTGGTGAGGGAACTGGTGACGGCTGGTGCAGACGTGAACAAAGCCAGCAGGGTGAGTGCGCGGCCCTGCTTACTGCTGCTGTAAGTACACACATGCTGTAAATACACATGAGTCAAATACAAATTGCTTCCGACGCATGTCCTGAACAGGCCACACAGTACAAAACACATGCCGCTTTGCGCTTTGCCAGGGGTTGACTGCACGTGCCCATTATACCCTGCATGCCACTGTAGGCTAAGCCAGGGGGTCACTGTACCTTTCTATGATGTCTCGCGCGACTTGGTGCTTGGCCAAAGGGTCGCCATGGACTGCCTCCTCCTCCCCCCCTTGGCTGCCCCTGCGGCTGCTGGTGCCATCAGGCCCTGGCCGGCCCTGCTGGTCATGCGCGTAACCTGGCAGCTGGAGCTTCAACATGTCCAGGGGCGGCACTGCCGTGGGAGAAGGCAGGGCGTGCATGCCCTGGGCACTGGGAGTGGCGGGGTTGACAAGCGGCTGGTGGCAGGCCCCTCTCAAGTCGTGCTGCTGGTGGGCGGGGGCCGGCGCTGGTGCGGCCCTGCCGCCATCCAGCTGCGCGCGGTGGGAAGGCGAGAATGGGCTGCCAGCACGAGGCCCCCCCTGCGGGTCCCCCTGGCGCTGGAGCTGCAGCTGGCTCGGCAGCGTCGTGCTGGCTGCGGAGGGTCTGGCCTCTGGCTGCGGGCGCGCCGCAGGTGGCAGGAACTGCTGCACGTACGCCTCTCTCACGCCCGTGCTCCGTGCGTCTAAGGCATGGAATATGTCTGACTGGCTCACGCCCAGCCAAGTGGCGGTCCTGGGGCAGGGGCAGAGTAGATGCAGGCAGGGTTGTGGCAGAGCAGAGGACTTGCAGGGCCCTGGGGCAGAGGCAGAGGAGTTGCTGGCAGGGTGAGGGCAGAGCAGAGGAGTTGCAGGCAGGGTGGGGGTGAAGCAGCAAGAGCAGCAGCGTTCCACAATCTAGTAGGTACTGCAATTGATGAAGGGTAGAGCGTGAAGAGCCGTTGCGCATGAAAGAGGGTGGCCAGTCGAGAGTTTCAGGCATGCACCGATACCGTGAGTTTGCTGTGTCTCTTGGTGTGGACTGTTAATGTATATGGATGCAAACATACTTGGGAGTGCCCTCCTTGTGCTCTATCTCCTTGCACCTCGCCCCAATTTCTCCTGTGAATTGCTCCTGCACATGTCCCAAGCAGCAATGTGACATAAGACTGTGCGTGCATGCATGCATGCAAGTATGTATGTATGTATGCATGTATGTATGTATGTATGTATGTATGTATGTATGTATGTATGTATGCATGTATGTATGTATGTATGTATGCATGTATGTATGCATGTATGTATGCATGTTTGTATGCATGTATGTATGTATGCATGTATGTATGTATGCATGTATGTATGTATGTATGTATGTATGTATGTATGTATGTATGTATGTATGTATGTATGTATGTATGTATGCATGTATGTATGTATGTATGTATGTATGTATGTATG